>ENA-OPYX01001460-OPYX01001460.1-human-gut-metagenome-genome-assembly--contig:-NODE-1460-length-12444-cov-4.147682_pt1 | contig 12444 bp, 12 predicted proteins | sample MGYA00242639_ERZ504486 | MGnify/ENA primary metagenome ERZ504486 (study PRJEB26092, sample SAMD00036296) | human gut metagenome | host: Homo sapiens | study: EMG produced TPA metagenomics assembly of... | reverse complement strand
GAATCAATGGGTAAGCGCAGAAAAATCTGCCCTTGCTTTCGTTATGGAACGGCACGGAATTGAGTGGGAACATAAAGGCTCACACGAAAAGCATCTCTCTGTTCTTGATTACAAAAAGCAGGAACGACAAAAAGAGATTGAAATTTTAGACGATAAACTTGCCGAGAAAAAAGATGAGTTTCGCATTATGTCAGACCGTATTGAAAACTTTGATAACGGGGAAAAATCATTGCAAAACCTTGATGAAAGTATAATGAAAGAGCCTGAATATCAACTGACTGAACCGCCTGCAATGATGTCGGCGAGAACTTATAAGGCAAAGTTTGTAGAGCCGCTTATAGCTCGATTAAAGTCGCTAATCAGCACCTTATTTGCACGATATTTCAAGGCTGTAGACAGCTACCATAGGCTAAACATTACAAACGGCAACCTCTATCGTGAGAACGAAATGTTATCGAAAATAAACAGCAAGCTGAAAAGCGAAAACGAAAATTTGCGTTCAGAAGTCAAAGATTACAAGCTGCTCCGCAAGGTGTTCGGAAATAAGCAAATTGACGATTTACTTGAAAGAGCAAGGTCGGAAAAGCGGTCTAAACAGCGTGGCGAACGCTTTAGAAATGATAAAAACGAAAGGTAGGAACACACAATGAAAAACAGAATTTATGATGAAAAGAACGGTCTTTGGTATGAAAAACAAGGTGATTATTTTATCCCTTGCCTTTCACTTTCCGAAGAAAAACAGAACCCAATCGGCATTTGGGGACAGCGCCACCTGCGATATATTAAGCAGCATAAGCGTGTCTTTTACGCTAATTTGCTGTCCTCTTGCAAGCTAAACAGTTATCTTGCCGATGTTGACGAACAGGCAGAAGATATGTTTTCCCGGTTGGTAAAACAACTGGCGGAAAAAGAAAATGTAACGGAAAACCTCAAAGCTGAAAATCAAATGTTGTGGGTGCAGAAGATGAACAGTATCCGCAATCGTGCAACGGAAGTTGTAAATGCAAATTTAATCTACGCATAAAAATCACGCCGAGTGTGGCCCTGAAAATGAGTTGTGCTCGGCGTTTTTTCTTTTGCTTTGCTTACTAATAACTAAGTGATGTTATCTGCACTTAATTCCATTTTCGTGTAATTAGTTCTTGTTTTTCTTATGTAAAAGTGATATACTAAATGAGTATAAAAATTTATTTCTTTGTATTTTATGAGGTTATAATATGGCTGTTAGTTACAATAAGTTATGGAAACTTCTAATTGATAAAAATATGAAAAAGAAAGAACTCGGAGAAGCCGCAGGTATAAGCAATTCCCTCATTGCAAAACTTGGTAAAAATGAAAATGTTACAGTTGAAGTTTTGGTAAGAATCTGTACTGCTCTTGATTGCCAAATAGATGATATTGTAGAGTTAATTCCCGATTCAGAACAAGTTGTGAAAGGTTAAGGTAAATAACGATGAAAACGAACAAACCGACTTATATCAGCTTGTTTAGTAGTGCAGGTGTAGGTTGTTACGGATTTAAATTAGAAGATTTTGATTGTGTTGCAACAAACGAACTAATTACAAGAAGATTAGATATTCAGCGGTATAATCACAAATGCAAATATGAAAGCGGATATATCTGCGGAGATATTACCGACAATTCCACTAAGGATATTTTATATTCGCAAATTGATTTATGGAAGAAAAAAGAAAATGTATCAAGAATTGATGTTATAGTTGCAACCCCTCCTTGTCAGGGAATGTCCGTTGCCAACCATAAAAAAAGCACAAATGAAATTGTGCGAAATTCTTTAGTAATTGAATCAATAAAAATCATAAAGCAGGTTAACCCTCGATTTTTCATTTTTGAAAATGTTGCCGCCTTTATGAAAACAATATGCACTGATATAAACGGAGAAAATAAAACCATTGCAGCTGCGATTGAAAGTAATTTAGGGCAAGACTACTCCTACGCTTCTCGTGTTATAAACTTCAAGAATTATGGAGCTTGCTCCAGCAGACAAAGAACCGTTGTTATCGGCGTTTCTAAGGATTATGCTGACGAGGTATCTCCTTTGGAATTATATCCTGACCTTGTTAAAGAACGCACGCTTAGAGAAGTTATAGGCGATTTAAAGCCATTAAAAGAATTCGGCGAAATTGACAAAGATGATATTTATCATTCATTTAGAACATATCCCGAACATATGAGAGCGTGGATTTCTGATATAAAAGAAGGCGAATCTGCGTTTGACAATGCTGACGATAGCAAAAAGCCTCATAGAGTTGTTGAGGGCAAAATTGTAATCAATCAGCAAAAAAACGGTGATAAATACAAAAGACAGTTTTGGGACAAAGTCGGTCCTTGCATACACACAAGGAATGACCAAATGGCAAGTCAGAATACTGTTCATCCAAGCGATGACAGAGTGTTCAGCATAAGAGAACTTATGCTTATGATGACAGTCCCACGCTCTTTCAAATGGGTTGAAACAGATTTCTCGGATTTAAATGCTCTTTCGTTTGAGAAAAAGCGAGCATTTTTAAAGAAAGAAGAAATTAAAATCAGACAATCATTAGGCGAAGCTGTACCTACTGTAATTTTTCAATCAATAGCAAGAAAAATAAAAGAGGCGTTAAAGCATACGCCTCTTAAAACAGCATTGATTAACAAATTAGTATCATCTAATGAATTAAGTGATATTGATGCTTTAAAAAATTTTATTTCTGCTAATCCTATGAATCTATCATCTGCAACATTAGGACATATTGCAGAATTAGCCAATACCAACAGAACAGATAATGCGGCTTTTTTCACAAGCAAAACATTGATTACTGAAATGATGAAAGCCCTGCCTGATACTGACAAAGAAACAGTCAGAATTCTTGAACCGTCTGTCGGAGTCGGTAACTTCATACCGCTTATCATTAAAAAATTCGAGGGCAAAAACATTATTCTTGATGTAGTAGACATTGATAAGCATAGTTTAGACCTTGCAAAGCTGATTTTGAATAATTACAACATTCCAGATAACTGCACTATCAATTTTATCAATGCAGACTTTTTGCTGTACGATTTTTCGGAAAAATATGACTACATAATCGGTAATCCGCCTTTTTATAAAATGAAAGCAAGAAATTCCTTGTTGAATATTTACCGTAAAAATGCAGTTAATACTGCGACAACAAATATTTGTTCTTTCTTTTTAGACAAAGCAGTTAGTATAGGAAACTATGTTGCATTGGTATTTCCTAAATTTTTGCTTAACACACCTGAGTTTTCGCAAACAAGAAAGTATTTATCCGACAAAGCAGTGGAGTGTATTATTGATTTTGGCGAGAAAGGCTTTCCCGGTGTACTTGTAGAAACATTGGCAATTTTCATTAACAATTTAAGCCGTCCCTCAAATACTCGCGTTGCTTCAATTACTCACGGAAAATTTATGATACAGTCGCAAAAATATATTTTTGATGACAAACTGCCTTATTGGATTATTTACCGTGACAATGAATTCGACTCTGTGTGTAAGAACCTCGATTTTAATGTTTTTAAAGTATTCAGAGATAGGCAAATAACCAACAAGTTGCTTTCTCCAAGCGGAGATATTCGTGTACTAAAATCACGAAATATCAGCGATGACGGAAAAAATGTAATGGATATTGACGGGTATGATTCATACATCTCATACGATGATGCCAAGAACTTATCGGTTTACAGTTATTTAGACTGTGACAATGTATATCTTACGCCTAATATGACATATAAACCTCGTATGATTGAAAAACCGAAAGAATGCCTTGTAAATGGTTCTTTAGCAGTTTTAATTCCTAAAAAAGGGATAATTCCAACCAAAGAGCAACTGGCATTTTTCTCAACGCAAGAATATCGAAATTTTTATCAAATTGCAAGGAACTTTCAAACAAGATCATTAAATGTTGACGCTTGTTCGGTATTCTTCTATGGTTTATTGAGAGATAAAGCGAAAAAATCTCCTATAACCGAAAAACTTGATGAAAAAGAAAATATTCAAATTACAATTTTTGATTATGTGAAATGAGGATTTATTATGTTAACACAGCAAGATATTATAGATTTTTGTAATCAGCACAATTATGATATAAGGGAAAGTCATAACGGCAGATGGATTGACCAAAAGTGCACACCAGATGTTATTTGGTCGATTTCTGACTTTGTATTAGATTATGTTGATACCGTCAACGAGTGTTTTACTGTTAAAGATATTTGGCAAAGTGAATACGCAAAGCAAACAATAGCCGAAACATATTCCAAACCGGGGACTGATGAAAGAACTGCGGAAAACGAATATGATAAGGTCTTTTCACAACCGCTTAATATGCTCTGTTATGCAGGCATACTCAAAGATGTTTCAGAAACCTCAAGGCATTTATATGTTGTCGAAAATAGACAGGTTCTTGAATATATTGCTCGAAACGATGTGTATGCACTGCGATTTTTACAGTGCTATATTGAAAAAGTGCTAACAGATAGTGGACTTCTTGATGTTTTTAACGATTTCTTTGAAAATCAGGATTCTGCACACTTTAATGCTATGAAACAAGCTTTTATTGATTTCTATCACACCTATACTCCCGTAAAAAAGGATTACGAGCCAAAGCGAATATTTACAAAGGTGGTAAACCCTCTTGCTTTCAGTAGAGATAAGTTAGGCTCTGAAAAAGGTAGAATGTCAAAGCATAAAATAAATCGTTCTGATATGATGTATAACCAAGACAATTTTAGAGATGTCTATCGTGATAAGCCGAAAGATGTAACAAGGCAAGAATGGCTTGCTACTCATCCTGATATTGATAGAAGAGACGGATATTTCGAACAGATGATGTCCCGCTCAAAGCGACTGTTGCGTGACTTCACAAATCAATATAGAGAAAATATTTCTGAATTGACTATGTTTGTTGATGGTCAAAACGATAATGCGGCTCCAACACAAGCACATCACATCTTCCCTAAAAATGAATTTCCTGAAATTATGCATTATGTTGAGAATTTGATAATGCTGACGCCAAATCAGCATTATGGCTATGCCCATCCCAATAACAACACTCACATTATAGATTTAGCAGCGCAAAAAGTTTTACTTATTGCAAAGACTTATAGCATTCGTCAAAATCTCACAAGTGAGGTTGAAGAACATATTTTTGAGTTTTGCAAATTTTTGCAGGTGTTAAGTGTAGGTTGGGATGATGAAAGCATTTTAGAAATAGCAGAGAGCGACTACAACGATATAATTCACGCTATAAATTATCATTATGTTGCATAGTTAGGTGTTAAAAATGGGTAAAAAGGCAATCAACAAAATAATATATTTTGATAAAGAAACTATTCAAAATATACTTCAAGAGCAAGACCACGGAAGTGTGCTTCGTACAACTGACATATCCACTTCAATAAAAAGTGAGGGCAACATTGAAGCTTCTGCTAAAGTGAATTTAAGCGTCCCTTTTTGGTCACGCTTGGGCTTTCTTTTTAGCGGTAAATTAGCTGCTTCATATATTGCTAAAAGAGACAAAACCACAACGATTACCTCAACAGAAATCTCTGAATTTGAAAAAATAAAGCCTCATTTAAAAGAAGAAAAAAATGTAGTTTTAGCTGATATCGAAAATTCATCAACTTTTCTTCGAGTTGCTGGAGGTTATTTGAAAATAGTAAAAGGCGGAGTTGAGGGCGTTGATACCAAAGAATTTAAAACGGTAATGGACAGCTATGATGGTTATGACACATATAAAATTAACGATAAAATTTATGTGCGTTTTAACAATACCGCGTTTGTCAGCAATTATAAAAGAAATGATATTTTAACCACGATGATGACAATTTACTGTATTCCTGTCGGAGAGTTTCAAAAAGAGCGTTTTGACTTTTTAAAAGAAATCAGTAAAATGGAAAAGCTGATATCAACCGCTGGACAGCCGCAAAGTTTAGCAGATGTATATCCGTCAGCAGTTACTTTAAGCAAACAGTGCAAAGAAGTAACAAATCGAGCGACAGGCGCAGACAAAATTAAATTATACGATGTTGTATATGCGTGTGTTTCAGTGGAGGATAAAGATGAACGATAAGAGAAACTACCATATCATTATCGGTTCAAAAGCCTTTTTCGATTCAAATTTACCATTATTTGATGAAGATGACGATGTGCACGGATTTTTAGAGCTTGTAAAATTATCGGATGCTGCGAAACAGAATAAAGTCAATATAGATTTTGATACACCAATTCTTATCCTAAAAAATGATAATTATCACGGTATCATTGATGCGGCGCACGATAGACTTGGAGGTCTCATTGAAGAATTAACTACTTCTGATGCGGAAATATATATCCACAATCCGCCCCAAGTACTTTATGATTATTTAAAAAGCCAACGCAATCGTGACATTATTGAGCTTGATATATTAACTCAAGAATATACTATAAACAAAAATTCATCTGAATTTGCAAAAAATATGCAAGCAATTTCTGAGCATATTATAGGACAAGAAAATGCTATTAACGAAATCAGCAAAAGTCTATGGTATCTTACAAACGTCAACAGAAGTAAACCGTATGTTATAATGCTATACGGTAATAGTAGTCTTGGCAAAACTGAATTGGTGCGTGAAATTGCCAATAAGTTTTTTGATGGTAAATTTTACGAAAAGCACTTATCTATGTTTAAAAATAATAACTACTCTGATTATTTCTTCGGAGATGCACCAAATAGAAAAAGCTTAGGATATGATCTATTGGAACGAGAATCAAATTTGATTTTCTTTGATGAACTTGATAAATGCCCTGAACATTTTTATTCTGCATTTTACACATTATTTGACAATGTATTATTTAAAGATGCCAATTACGATGTTGATGTATCAGGGACACTTATAGTACTAACTTCAAATTATCATTCCGAAGAAGAAATGAAAAAGAACTTGGGACTTCCTATTTATTATAGAATTGATAAATTTATACATTTTGATGATTTTTCCTGTGATACAATTCATTCTATTGTTTTGAATGAAATTTTATCACGCAAAGAAGAATACCAAGACAGGCTCAGTCCCGAAATGATTTATGCTGTGGTTAGCCCGGTAATTAGTACACAAGGTGAGAATGCTCGTACTATCAAATATAAAGTGCAACAAGTTGTAGAAGAGCTGCTTTTTGAGGATGTCTTAAATCCCCCTGCTGAAAGTAATAATAACAATTGAAAAAGCAACCAATTAGGAGAAATAAAATGTCAAAAGGAATAGTGTACATATTAACAAATCCTTGTCTTGATGGCTGGGTGAAAATAGGTATGACAGAACGCAATGATGTCGAAAGAAGATTGCAAGAGTTAAACTCTCCTACCAATATTCCCCTGTCATATCGTTGCTATGCAGTATACGAAGTGAACAACCCTCTTGAAGTTGAAAAGAGAATTCATAGCATTATCGACAGAGTTGATGATTCGTTACACGCAAGAGAGAAACTTGATAACGGTCGCATTAGAGAAAGAGAATTTTTCAAAATATCGCCCGAAACAGCATATGGTATTTTCAAGGATATAGCGATTTTAAGAAATGACATCGAAAATTTGAAGTTATATACTCCAACCCTTAGTCAATCTCAAGAAGAAGAATTAGCCGAAAGCAAAACTAAGCGTTCTAACAATTCTTTTAAATTACTTAATATTAAAATCGGAGAAGAAATCAATTTCTTATATGATGAAACCATTATTGCAAAAGTATCAAGTGAAAAAAATCAGGTTGAATTCGATGGCGAGCCATATTCCGTTACTGCTTTAGCTATTAAAATTTTGATTGAAAAATATGGTTGGGCGGAAAATTCACACGTTAATGGTTGGAGATTCTTTACTAAAGACGGAGTAGCATTAAGTGATTTGCGTGATAGAATGGAATCGACCGAAACAGATGAGTGAATTACATCATTGAATATTGCATTTTTCAAGATAATTTGATATACTATACTCGTTCCAGAGCCACACGAAGCTATTCTTTTATCGGATAGTACTATTAGGTGTTGCAACGATGAAAAAATAGAATGTTCGTGGCAACGATATGGCAACAAAAAATCGGATAGCGTATGCTTTACCGATAATACAAATAATGTGGAGACTGCTTGCTAAATCACCTATACAGAATTGTTTAAGATTAGTTTATGGGGAGCGAGTGGGAGTAATTTCGCACCCGTGAAAAAGCCCGTAAATAAAGGCTTTTCGCCGTTTGAAAGCCCTCTGTGGAAACAAAATGGCAACATAATTTGAATTATTGTAAAAGTAAAGAGCTAACTGACTTTTTGAGAAGTCAGTTAGCTCTTTTTGTTTTATCGTGTATTATTGCCGATTACCAATTAATAAAGTCATAAGCTAGATTGCCAAGCTTTGATAACTCTAAATCTAAAGAATTTGCATTTAGTAGTTCTGTTATTTTTGCTTGACATTCCAGATATTGTTGCTCAGTAAGCTTGCTCCAAACGCAATCCTTAATATGCGCTTTTTAATAATAATACTGTCAAGAGGGCAATCACACGATGAAAAATCAGGAATAGCTTTGTCTACAAATATCAAATCACTAAAAACATATAGATATTTGAATGTCATATTTATTAACTTCTGGGCAAGACCATACCCTGTTACATATTTGTTTCCGCTTCCAATTATATCTTTTATATCTTTGCAAAATAGTAATGAGGTCTTTTGTATCAAGTCTCTTGAAAAGACATAATCACATTGTTTTATTGCTTCATTTGTATCACGACATATTTTCTCTCGCGTATGCAAAAATAAGGCACTATAGTAGCGTCCAGCTGTCATCATGTCCTTATATGCCAAATCAACGCATTTTGCTTGCACCTCATTTGGGTTGTTCTTATTTGTTGACCGGCGCAATAAAGAAGATTCTAAAAAGTTTCTTTTCCAATCCATTATCTTACCTCACATATCTTTCAGTCTGTCTTTGAAAGACTCAACCATAGCATCGCTGAAATTCTGTGACGGTACTTTTACAAAACCGGAAGTTTCATCATACTTCGGATAATTGTAGCGCCACTTGTCATATTCGTCACGGTTAATGTCGCCATTATGATATTTCTCCGATTGTTCAGCCCACGCATTAAGCATTTCCGAAAGCTCGGCAGCGTCCGTCCCCTTGCGAGGGTCTGCATACATTGAAACACCGTTTTCAGTCTTTAATATTGTCAATCCGTATCTGTCCTCTAATGTAAACAAGGTGTGCATTAACCCTATATAGCTTTCAATGTCGGGAACAGAAAGAGCCTGCGGAGATATATCGAAAACCTCTGCAAGTTTATTCGTTAAATCTGTTTTTGGAGTTCTTGAGCCGGATTCATATTGTGCCATACGAATGTCAGCGGTCTTTTCAGGAAATCCGACCACCTGTCCTAAATATTTCTGTGTCATTCCGCAAAGATTACGAAAGAATCTTATTCTCTCTCCGATTGCCATAAAATTGCACTCCTTACTTATGTAATGTGCAATCAGTATATCATATATGTTTAGTATATGTCAAGCAACATAAAACAAAAAAGTTTAATATTTTCCCTCATCACGGAAAAAATGTGGGATATCAAAAATAAATATTGAAAAAGAGCATAGGAAGTTCCAGAATTGTAGTTGAAGAGACAAACAATGGAGGAGAGAAACCTATGCTCTATTTAGATAATATCAAAGTCGAATTTTAAAGTAAAGGATTTCAAGGAACACATATAGGAATCAGCCCTAAGCGTACTGTTTCTGGAAAGCGTAAAATCAACGCAGACAGTTCGGTGTCCTTATTGCGGAGGCAGTGTATATATTTATGAAAACGGACAAGTCAAACTCAAAGATATTCCAATACAGAGAGGTACTACACACATATGGAACTTCTTTATCCATAGATATCAATGCAACTGTTGCCCGAAACATTTACAGAAGAAATACCTTTCAAAAATCCCGGAACACGGATAACATACCGAGCAGCAAACTGGATCAAGGGCTTTTTGCAGCAAAAAAATCGTGATGAACCAATATAAACGAATAAACCCCAAAACACACGATTTAAATGTGCCTTGGGATTTATTTCTTTATATGGTTTTAATAAGATTTAGAGAGATATTTAAAATCTTTATTTTTTACTGTTTTCAATTGCTTCATCAATAAGTTTATTAAGTTGCTGTGCTTGTGATGATGAAGTTATTGCACCAACAATTGGTTGACCTACAATATTTCCGTTTTTATCAACTACATATGTTGTTGGATATGAATAAAGACCTGAAGCAAATTTACCGGCCTCACTGTTTGAATCAAACCAAATATTTTTGTAGGTAATACCCTTTTTAGTCAAAACATCCTTAGCCTCAGATATAGCAGTCTTGTCACCGTCAAGAGTAAATGAGTTAATACCTATAACGGTACCACCTTTTTCTGCAAGTTCTTTATTAAGCTTTTCCAAATCGCCAAGTTCACCTACACAAGGATTACAAGTAGTAAACCAAAAGTTAATAACAGTTACATTGTTAGATGAGAAGATGTCATCACTGTTAACATCATTTCCGTCAAGGTCCTTACCCTTAAAGCTTGGAAACTTAGTAAGTTCGCTATTGTCACTTACCATACCTGCACTTTCAGCGTCAATACTGTCACCCTCGCTCGGCTTACTGCCACAGCCCGGATATTTTTGTTCTAAAATTGTGAGTTTACCCTCAATTTCTTTAATTTGATTTGCACCGTCTTTAAGAATTTTCAACTCATCTGCAGTAAACTTATCTTTACCGTTTTCAATAGTATTGAGCAAAAAGTCGCCATAATTTGTTCCGTCTTCAATCATAGGAGTGTCCTTATTTGCTGACATAAACACTTTTTCCCAAAGCTGTGAATTACTTGAAAAAATTTCATTTTCTTTTTGCATAAGCTTTTGATAAAGTGCAGTTGCGTCATCTAAATTGCTTGGTTCACTTTCCATTAAATTTGAAATATCAGCAGTATTATTTGATTGAGATTTGTCGTTATTTTTAGTTGTTGAACAAGCAACAAGGCTAAACATAAGCACTAAAACCATAAGTATAGTTAATATTTTTGATTTTTTCATAATTATTATTCCTCCGTTGTTATATCTTTGTTGTTATTTGTTTTAATATCTGTTTTATTATTTTCTTTTACAGTGTTGCAAAGATTTTTTTCTGGCATACCAAATCCGTAGTGAAAGCTTATTGCATCAGTAGGACAAGCAGTTATACACTTACCGCAACGAATACACTCAGTGCTGTTTGGTGTTTTTACTACATCAACATCCATTTTACACGCTCTTGCACATTTGCCACAAGACACGCATTTATGCTTATCAACCTTTATTCCAAGCAACGACACCTTGTTCATCAATGCATAAAAAGCACCGAGTGGACAAATCCACTTGCAAAACGGACGATAGAAAACCACACTCAGCACAACTACAATAATCAAAAATAATAAGCTTTTGAATAAATTTATTTCCTAAAGCCGAGCGTATACCCTCATCAATAGCAGACAATGGAATTGCACCCTCAAGCACACCCTGTGGGCATATATATTTACAAAAGAACGGGTCGCCCATTCCAACATCATTAACCACAAGTACAGGTAGCAATATAACCGTCACCAGCAAGATGATATATTTTAAATATGTTAAAGGCTTTAGTTTTTTTGTTGAAAGCTTTTTACACGGTATTTTATTAAGCAAATCTTGAAGCCAACCAAAAGGACACAAAAAGCCACAAATAAATCGACCAAGCAACACGCCAAGCAAAATTAAAAATCCTGTTACATAATAGGAAAAATTAAATTTTGATGAGCCTACAACAGCTTGAAACGAGCCGATTGGACACGCACCTGACGCAGCAGGACAAGAGTAGCAATTTAGCCCCGGTACGCACACAGCCTTGCCATTGCCCTGATATATTCCGCCTTTAAAAAAATTAGGTAAATGAATATTTGTCAAAAGCGTTGCACCTGCCTGAATAAAAGTACGAAAACGGCTTACAAGCTTTGAAAGATTCTTTTTCCTTTTATCCAATTCCAATACACTCCAAGCATAATCTTATTGCTTTGCTAAGCACGGTGTCTGCCTCACCACGCATTGCTCCATAGCACAGCATAACCACTCCGGCAACAAGGAAACCGATTTGAAATATTGCTTTTTTTGCTTTGAACAATTTAACCACTCCCTTCATCTTTTGCCTTATTATATCACGAACGATATAAAATCCTTGTTAAGAAAGAAATTTAACAAAGATTTTATTTTTTTGTGTTATAATGTGTTATAATCTATAATAAAGATATTCCTAAATTGCCAAAGTGAAGTTCGGATTTTTGAGGAAAAAACGAGAAATACCACGGGTTCACCTTGACAAAAGAGTATGGTAAAATGAAAACGGTTACTGTCTGCGGAAAGCAGGAAAATATGAGT
>ENA-OPYX01001459-OPYX01001459.1-human-gut-metagenome-genome-assembly--contig:-NODE-1459-length-12456-cov-2.276340_pt1 | contig 12456 bp, 15 predicted proteins | sample MGYA00242639_ERZ504486 | MGnify/ENA primary metagenome ERZ504486 (study PRJEB26092, sample SAMD00036296) | human gut metagenome | host: Homo sapiens | study: EMG produced TPA metagenomics assembly of... | reverse complement strand
CATATTGTCCGCTTGCGGACTACTGATGAAGACCGTCCGGAACTGACAAACATATTGTTTTTTATGGTTGCCCTCCTATGGGAGTAGGCTTCGGGACGATGTTCCCCGCCTTCAATACGCTGTTCGTAAACCTGGGCCCCCAACAACCAGCGCGGAACAGCCACCTCTACCTACCTGACTTCATGGGATGTAGGCATTGGTATAGGTCTGACAGCAGGAGGTTATATCGCACAGATTACCTCATTCGATATGGCATATTTTTTCGGAGCCTGCCTCACGGTTATCTCCATCTTCTATTTCAATCTGAAAGTATCTCCTCACTATCATAAAAACAAATTAAGATGGGACGCACGATTAAATTAATACTTTACTATTTTGCTTATCAGTTTGCTGTAGCCATTCCGGGAATGTTCGGATACACAATATGGAAATGCTTTGAAACGCAAAGTTTCGACCTGCATAATGCCCCTACTTCTTTGGCCATTATCCTTTCACTGTTGGGAACCCTGCTCATGCATGGCATCTGATACATTATAAATATGTAAAACTGGACAAACAGACTCTTGCGTCCCTGCCTCTTAAACCTACCTGTCTCTACATCCTTATGGGAGCAGCCGCCATTATATGGATGAACTGGCTGAGCGAGATGGTCCATCTCCCCAATATAGCCGAAAAACGTCTTTGCACAAATGAAAAACAATGTATTCGGTATTTTGAGCGTATGTATCATCGCTCCTATATTTGAAGAAATCTTTTTCCGTGGTGCCATCGAAGGATACTTGCTGCGCAAATGGGAGAATCCCCGTTGGGCTATCCTTGTGTCAGCCCTTATCTTCGGATTGATACACATGAATCCGGCACAGATACTTTTCGCCTTTCTGTTCGGTATTATCTTAGGAGAGCTTTATTACCGTACCGGCAGCCTGCTTCCAAGCATCATTCTTCACTTTATCAATAATACTCTGTCATTGATACTGATGAATGTTTTTGAAGAGAAAGATACCCTGACCGATATTTTAGGAAACACCACTGCCGTTCATGTATGGGGAATGACAGGAATCGCCATCTTCTGCCTCACATTCCTGTTATTCAAAAAAGAAGTGAAACCCGTGCAGTGGGCGGTAGAAGCGACCGAACCTGTTCCTGCGGAAGAAACCAACCCACAAAATTGATTAATCCAATAATAAAATATAACGATGAAAAAGAAACTGAATCTGCTTTGTGCCATGATATTTGCCGTCTTATTACTCTCCTTGTCCGAGAATATCTATTCCATGGTATGGGGAGCCATCGAAGGTGGGAAAGCCGGTATGGAAAATAAGGCAGGAGAAATAAATAACCTCCATCCGCTGATGTTGCTCCCGGACAATCTGAGTAGCACTTCTGACTCTATATACAATGAGATGACCGGAAAGAATGTACCGATATGGCAGATACAATCCATGGTGACTGTCGACACCGATGCACCCGGCTGGTTGGCCCTTATCAACACCCTTCTTAGTTTCATCCTCATCATTTTCGGCATCAAAGCTGTCCTGCAATTCATCAAGTTCATTCGCAATATCAACCGCTCGGACATCTTCTGCTGGGCAAATGTAAAACTGTTGCGCAAGTTAGGCACCTCTTTGCTGATTACTTTCGCCGCCACTTTGACCAGCACTTATATGCACACTTGGCAACTTTCGCAAGTATTGAAGATACCCGGTTATTCTTATAACTGGCTCAACCCCTTTTCACACTCCAGTCTTTTGCTTGGCGTACTGGCATTCGTCATTGCCGAAGTATTTGCCATCGGACTGAAAATGAAAGAAGAACAAGACCTCACCATTTAAATATAGAACAACTATGAAAGAGAAGAGCAAAGAGCATTCTTTAAAAGAAATGAAACTGATTATGACTTGCCTCACCATCATCTGTTTCTGTTGCACATTCATCACTATCTTTCAAAACGCAATATTGTGTTTCGAATTGGGAACCAATCGGGCTGCCATAGATGCCGGAAAAGCAGCGGCATCCGAACAATTTATCTGGCAAGCATTTCCACAAGGTATCACTTTATTATCCATGGCTGTATGCAGTGTTTTTATCTATCTGATGCTCCGCAATGTAAAGCGCAATCTGATATTTGTAAGAGCCAACGCCAATCTGATATATTATATCGGTCTTATCATCGAGTTTAACGGAATTCTGCAAGCTATCCTGAATGAGTTCGCTCCTGTAACAAATCCAAGGCAAACCTATATGATATATATCCTTATTGGAGTATTCATCATCTTTATCGGATATCTGTTCCAGATAGGCATCCGCATGAAAGAGGAACAAGAATTAACCATTTAAGGAACAACCGCCATGAAAGAAAAAGATAAAAAAACTATTTCGATAGTTTGCCTGATAGCCGGTTTCATAATAACACTGTTTGTTGTCCAACTCATCTATACACTTACGCTACGCCAATGGCTGGATCACAAAACAGCAAAAACCTTTCTTAATATCGGATGGATATACTTCTGTATGTATGTCTATTACAGACTGAGCAAACGCTATACTTCGTGGTGGAACTCGCTAAAAAGAAAAAACAACGAATAATTAAAACCTGAACTATGCCGATAATAGTAAACTTAGACGTAATGATGGCGAAACGAAAGATTTCGCTGGGAGAACTGGCCGAGAAGATTGATCTCACCCCGGCCAATCTCTCTATCCTGAAAACCGGAAAAGCAAAAGCTATCCGCTTCTCCACACTGGAAGCTATCTGCAAAGAATTAGACTGCCAGCCCGGAGACATTCTGGAGTATCGTGAAGAGAATGAATAACCTGACAGGCAACACAGACACTCTAACATAAATTCTCTCATACCTGCCCCCTCATAACTCTTACAGTGGGAAGGAATAAAGGATTGCTCAATGCAATCCTTTATTATTCTCTCCGGCACCTTTTAGTCAATTTTCTATAAATTGTACTGTCCGATCAAACAAATATTTCATATATGCCATATAATCCCATGATTATCCGTATCTTTGTAACGAATTAGATATTTGAAATAAATGAAGACATTTGAAGAGTTAGGCGTTTCCCCGGAAATACTAAAAGCAATTAAAGAAATGGGGTATGAAAACCCCATGCCGGTACAAGAAGAAGTTATACCGTATTTACTCGGTGAAGGAAACGATGTAGTGGCCCTGGCACAAACAGGGACTGGAAAAACAGCCGCATTTGGTCTGCCGCTAATCCAGAAAATTAATGTAAAAAACCGCGTACCGCAAGCGTTAATTCTTTGCCCCACACGCGAACTGTGCTTGCAAATCGCAGGTGATCTGAATGATTACTCCAAGTATATTGACGGACTGAAAGTCCTTCCCGTATACGGCGGTTCATCCATCGAAAGCCAAATACGCATGCTCAAAAGCGGAGTGCACATTATTGTCGCAACTCCCGGACGACTTATTGACCTGATGGAACGAAAAGTAGCCAAACTAGATACCATCGGTAATGTAGTAATGGACGAAGCCGATGAAATGCTGAATATGGGATTTACCGACAGCATCAACTCTATTCTTGAAAAAGTACCCGAAGACCGAAATACACTGATGTTCTCGGCTACCATGAGTCCCGAAATCTCACGCATCTCCAAACAATACTTACGTAATGCAAAAGAGATTACCATCGGAACCAAAAATGAAGGAAGCAAAAACGTAAACCACATTGCATATGTGGTACACGCGAAAGATAAATATGCAGCGCTGAAACGCATTGCCGATTATTATCCGCAAATTTACGGTATTATCTTCTGCCGTACCCGCAAGGAGACACAGGAAATTGCCGACAAATTGATACAGGACGGTTATAATGCCGACTCGTTACACGGCGAGCTGAGCCAAGCACAGCGCGACCTGGTGATGCAGAAATTCCGTCAACGTCACCTGCAACTGCTGGTTGCCACCGATGTGGCTGCCCGCGGACTGGACGTAAATGACCTGACACACGTCATCAACTACGGTCTGCCCGATGATACCGAAAGCTATACCCACCGAAGCGGACGTACCGGACGCGCCGGAAAGACAGGTATCTCTATCGCTATCATCAACTTACGCGAAAGGGGAAAGATGCGCGAAATAGAACGTATCATCAACAAAAAGTTCATTGTGGGCGAAATGCCAACCGGCAAGCAAATCTGTGAACAGCAGCTCATCAAGCTGATTGATGACATAGAAAAGGTAAAAGTAAATGAGGAAGAAATCGAATCTTTCCTACCGGGTATTTACCGCAAACTTGGAATGGCTCTCGAAAGAAGATTTGATAAAGCGCGTAGTGTCTATGGAATTCAACCGCTTTTTAGAGTATTACAGTAATGCACCCGAAATTGAAACGCCTACCGTAACCGACCGCCGCGGTGAACGCGAACCCAGAGAACGCAAGGACCACGGCAGCAGTCGCGAAAAGACAGAACGCAAAGCAGAAAAGGGATATACACGCCTTTTCCTGAATTTAGGCAAGACAGACGGCTTCTATGCCAACCAAATTATTGAGCTGATTAACCGCAACATGAAGAAGCAGCGCACCACTATCGGAAGAATAGACCTGATGCAAAACTTCTCTTTCTTTGAAGTGGCGGAGAAGCAGGCAAATGATGTTATCAGCGCCCTTAATAAAGTCAACCTGAACGGACGCAAAGTAGTAGTGGAGGTAGCAGGTGAAAACAGTGGAAAAAGCGATAACGGAGGACGCAAAAACAGCAGTTCTCGAAAATCGGCTTCTACTAAGGAGAAAACCGCCAAGTCCGCTTCTCCCAAGGCAGCAAAGGAAAGAAAGCTTAGCCGTGCCGAACGCGGATATACCGAAGAGCGCGGTCCGAAGAAGCAAGATGACTGGAAACAGTTTTTCAACAGCGACAACAGCAAGAAAAAAGCAGCAAACTGAAAGGGGAAGAACCCGACTTTAACGAAGAAGGCTGGGCACGCAGAAAAAACAAAATAAAACCGTTTATAAGAGAAAAAAGGGAGTGTCAAAAACTGATGGTACTCCCTTTTTTATCACCAAAACATGCGGGAAAAACAATAAGCATTCCTCACCCCAAAATGCTTACTCCACTAATTTCAATTCATTAATCAAACGCGTAGACTTTCCATATTTCTCAATCATATAAAGTACATAGCGAATATCCACCCCAATACAACGCTGTAAATTGGGTTCATAAATAATATCACTGCTCATCGCTTCCCAATTCCCATCAAAAGCTAATCCTATCAGCTCTCCATTTCCATTAAACATACCACTGCCGGAATTTCCTCCTGTAATATCATTATCGGAAATAAAACAAACATTCATATTTCCATCTTCTGCCGCATAACGACCGAAATCTCTGTTCTCCAGCAAATCAATGACGGAGGGAATGACTTCGAAATCGCTATCGCCTTTGTATTCACGTATCTTATCGAAGATACCCTTGGTCGTTGTATAATAAGTATATTCTAATGCATCTTTTGGCGAGTATCCGCCAATCATTCCGAAGCTGAAACGCATGGTAGAGTTAGCATCCGGGTAAAAATCCTTATCTGATTCCATCTCACGCACAGCCTCATTAAGTAAACGCTCATTCTTTTCTATTTTCATATTATCATCATCTGCAGCCGCACTGAGTTCGTAAGATTTCACCAACATATCAATGACAAACGAAATAGCCGGATCTTCAAAAAGAACATAAGTACTGTCCTTTTTCACTACACGTTCAAATCCATGGGGAGTATCCAATTCTGTGTGGCTGTATAAATCGTCCACATACGCCTGATAATCACCTTTGAACTTCTTTTCTATAGTAGCATAAGTTTCCGAAAGGCTCTCCGGCTCTACTACTGCCGCATATTCTTTAAGCATAGCCACAAAAACTTTCTTATCAATGTCCAAATCAATATTGGCATAAAGTTCCAACAATTGACGAACCCTCTCTTCCAAAACCGATTTTTCCGCTTCAAAATCAAAGTTCAGGACAGACCATGCAGCAGTAACCAACTCGGGACCATTGGCAAAACATTCACCAAAATAAGCCATTGCACGGGCATTCTTATAACGATTGCGATAACTGTCTTCCAACTCCGTCAATATCCCGGCATACTTATTTCGTTCTTCCGGCTTCCGATGAATCCATTCCGTCAGTTGATGTTCCAACCGACGTTTTTTTCCCCGATAATATTCAGCTTTTTTAATAGACTGATTCATACCAATGCTATTCTTCCAATAGTTGGCACTTTGAGCATACTTCGAAGCATATTTTATACGAACAGCATCATTTTTCTCCATTGCATCTTTCCAAATAGCCTGTTTGATAGCACGAACATCTATTCTTGCCATATTATCGGCATTCATACGTTCTTCCACACCATAAGAAGACAAATAACGACTGGTAGTCCCGGGATAACCCATCGTCATACAAAAAGAACCTTCCTTATAACCTGCCAAGGAAATAGGAGCATAATAATCAGGATGATAAGGAACATTATCTTTAGAATAAGCTGCCGGTTCGTTATGAGTATCCGCATAGATACGAAAAACGGAAAAGTCTCCGGTATGCCTCGGCCAAACCCAGTTATCGGTATCTCCCCCAAACTTGCCAACCGAAGAGGGAGGAGCATAGACTAAGCGAACATCATAATAATCCTTATACACAGACAGATAATATTCATTGCCGGCATAGAAAGACGAAACAACTGCCCGCAGTAAAGTGTCATTCTTCACTGCTTCGTCAGCAATCAGTGTAGAAAGAGAGTCTACAATCAAAGAACGATTATCTTCAGTCACATCTTGCGGTAAGGCCTGTAAAATGCGCTCTGTCACATCTTCGGTACGAACAAGAAAACTGACAAATAAATCGGGATTGGGAAGTTCGTCCGATAACGAATCGGCCACAAAACCATTACGCAGGTAGTCATGCTTCACCGTGCTATGCTGCCGGATAGCATCGAAACCACAATGATGATTGGTGAACACCAAACCATCCGGAGAGACAACCACTCCGGAACAGAAACCTCCAAAACTGACCACAGCATTGGAAAGTGCAGCACCGCCGGGATTATATAATTGCCTGGGAGTAAGATTCAACCCCATATCTTTCATCACTTGTTGAGTCTGCTTGCTCAGGCAGCAAGGCAACCACATACCTTCATCAGCCCATATATATATAGGTAAGAAGACGAGCAACATCAATATTTTTTTCATGGCACGAGTGTTTTGCTTGGTGTCCTGTCTTTATTCCACCACTAATTTCAGTTTCTTTGCTCCGACACGGGCTTTCAGCCATTCGGTTATCTTTTCCTGTTCCTTCTCGCTAGGGTGCTTCGCAAATTTCATCAAAACCAAAGTTAATGTATCCATGCGTGTCGAATCAACGGAAAGTTCTACTGTTTTTGCCATTGCAATGGTTTCGGCTGACGGATAAAGCACCTTCAGTTCGGGAATGATTTTCTTGTCTACCGCATTATAAGCGGCATAAACTTTCAATTCTTCTTCCAGCTCATGTATCTTGTTCTGTTGCTCCAACAAACGCTTTTCACTATTCTTATAGAAATCTTCCATGACCTGAGCCTTCAAGCTTCCTATGTCCATAGCCTCATTATTCATCCCCTGCATGACAATCAATTTCGTACCGGCCAAATTATAATGTTTCAAATTATCTTTAGCAGCAGCAATCTCTGTTGCAGGAACTTCATTACCAATCAGCACAACACGAATTTCCTTATTCTCATACGAAATCTTACGATCAATCACCTGTGTATCGGGAAAATTCAGTTCTTCGCTGATGAAATTATTGGCAGATGCCGTATAGATGGTATTCTTCACAATACCATATGTCAGATATATTGCCGGACACATGGTAGCCAAAGTAATGATAACAATGTACTTCTTAACCAATTTCTCACGCTCTTTGTCCACAAACTCTTTCCGCTGGAAGTGCATCACGCGCACTCCAATGAAAGTTGCCAAACTAATAAATACCGAATTAATGAAATATAAATAGAAAGCGCCCAAGAAATAAAGCAGGTTTCCCGTTGCCAACCCGAAGCCGGCGGTACACAAGGGGGGCATCAATGCAGTGGCAATGGCTACCCCCGGAATCACATTGCCCTTTTCCTTGGTGGAAAGCGCAATAATACCTGCCAAACCGCCACATAAAGCTATCAAAACATCATAAATAGTAGGCGAAGTTCGTGCCAGCAATTCCGATTGCACTTCATCCAATGGAGTCAGTGAGAAATATAAAGTGGCAGTAATAACACTGAAAACAGTCGCTATCAGATAACTCTTCAACGACCGTTTCAGCAGTTCAAAGTCATTCTGCCCGATAGCCAATCCCACTCCCATGATAGGACCCATCAAAGGAGATATCAACATGGCGCCGATGATTACCGCCGTAGAATTGACATTCAGCCCCAAAGAAGCAATGAAAATGGCAAATATCAAAATCCAAAGGTTAGTACCTTTAAACTCCACTCCATTACGGATAGACTCGACAGTCACAGCTTCATTATCCTTATCTTTGCCCAAATCAAAATATTCATGAAGGAACTGCCTGATATAAGGCATATTCTTCAAATCGTTTTTTAACTTACCTTTAATGTCAGCCATAATTATTTCTTTATAAACCGATTAATAACAGGAATCTGATGCAATGGAAAATCTACCTTTATGATGTATGCCACAAAGAGCATCAGCAACACCGTACGAACAGACAGTAACAAAAAAATGTTCTGAAAAGGAAGGTATTCCGATATACCAAACAATACAAGTGCCAATGCAACATATTTACCTATCGCTTTCAAATCATAATGAATGGGGTACTTCTTCTGCCCCACAAAGTAAGAGAGCAGCATAGCTACCGCATATCCGGCAAATCCCGCCCAGGCACATGCCATATAACTGTACAAAGGAACAAAAATCACATTAATCAAGATTAAAACGATGCAACCGGCAAATGAAAAATAGGCCCCCCACTTGGTCTCGTCAATCAGTTTGTACCAAAATGAAAGATTAAAGAAAATACCCATAAAAATTTCAGCCGCCATCACAATAGGTACCACCCGCAATCCTATCCAATAGTCGGGAGCAAGAATGTATTTCAATATATCCAAATAAAACATAACAGCCAAAAAAGCCAATAATGTGAAAATAATGAAGTACTTCATCGCCTGTGCATAAATAATCTTGCTATCCTTGTCCCGGCTCTTTCCAAACACAAAAGGTTCATAAGCATAACGGAATGCCTGAGTGAGCATTGCCATAATCATGGCAATCTTGCTGCAAGCGCCATAGATGGCAAGTTGCGTCTTGGCCTCCACCTTATCGGGATATATATGACGAAAAATAATCTTATCTGCCACTTGGTTCAAGATACCTGCCACTCCCAATATCAGAATAGGATAGGAATATATCAGCATTCGCTTCGCCAATGGCTTGTCAAAACCTCCGTTAAATTTAAGATAAGGAACCATCAGTACCATGATGACCGAGGTGCAAATCAAATTAAAGAAAAAGGCATAAAAACATCACTACCCTTCATCACTACGTAATAAACTAAATTCAGAGTGATATTGAGCAGAATGAAAAGAAGTTTCAGAGCGGCAAAACGTATCGGACGTTTCTTATAACGCAGATAAGCAAACGGAATGCACTGAAACGCATCCATCGCAATTACCAGTGCCATCATGCCGATATACCAAGATGGTCGCATAGCCCATCATGCCGGCAACCGGATGAAGAAACAGCATACACAAAGTGGCAAAAATCAAAGAAGTACATTCCCACCATAAACAGAACAGTGGAATACACACGCTCAGAGTTTTCCGTCTCCTTATTGACAAAACGGAAAAAAGTAGTTTCCATGCCATAGGTCAGAATGACCATCAGCAGCGCAGTCCAAGCATAAACTTCGGTCACCACCCCATAACCTCCCGAAGCCGCAGACATAGCTGCTGCATAAATGGGCACCAGCAAATAATTCAGGAAACGCCCCACAATGCTGCTTAGTCCATATATTGCAGTGTCTTTGGCTAATGATTTTAATCCGGCCATATTTAATCATCAAATAATGTCTTCTGACTATTATAGATACTCCGTCCCAGATGGATGTAAGCGAGTTCTGTCACTTCTCGTCCGCGAGGAGTACGTTTCAAGAAACCTTCCTTTATCAGGAAAGGTTCATAAACTTCCTCAATGGTACCGGGGTCTTCTCCCAAAGCAGTAGCAATGGTGGTCAAACCCACCGGTCCTCCTTTGAATTTATCGATAATAGTACACAAAATCTTGTTATCTATCTCATCCAGTCCATACCTGTCAATGTTCAAGGCTTCCAAAGCAAACCGGGCAATTTCCACATCAATCCTTCCGGAAACCTTTGACTTGCGCAAAATCCCTCACACGCCGAAGAAGTGCGTTGGCAATACGTGGAGTTCCACGACTGCGCGAAGCAATCTCACCCGCCGCCTGTACATCGCAAGGCACATTCAATATCTTTGCCGAACGGCGGATAATAGCAGTCAACACATCATCATCGTAATATTCCAAATGCAGGTTAATGCCGAAACGTGCACGAAGAGGCGCCGTAAGCAATCCGCTACGGGTAGTCGCCCCCACCAAAGTAAAAGGATTCAAGTCTAACTGAATGCTTCGAGCAGACGGTCCCTTGTCTATCATTATGTCAATCCGATAATCCTCCATGGCCGAATAAAGATATTCTTCCACCACCGGACTGAGCCGATGAATCTCATCAATAAACAGGACATCGTTTGGTTCCAAACTGGTCAGGACTCCCGCCAAGTCACCGGGTTTATCGAGTACCGGCCCGGAAGTAACCTTAAAACCGACTCCCAGTTCATTGGCAATGATATTGCTTAATGTTGTCTTTCCTAACCCCGGAGGCCCATGCAATAAAACATGGTCGAGCGCCTCGGCCCGCAAGCGAGCAGCTTTGACAAATATACGTAAATTATCCACTACCTTATCTTGCCCACTAAAGTCAGAAAATTTAATGGGCGTAAGGCATTCTCAAAGTCACGTTCTCTGCTTGTGAGCTGATGCTCACGTATATCAAAATTCTCTTCCATCTTTTTGTTTCTCGCACAAAGGTACAAAAGATATTATTATAATAGAAAGAAAGATCGAGGAATTCATTTTCAGTCCCTCATCCGTCCTTTATATAAATTCATTATTGTATAAATAATTAATTATTATGGGAGTTACACTAGGTAAGAAACAATTAAACAAAGGAAGAATTTCTCTTTATTTAAATTACAGTCACAACGGCAAGCGCCGTAAAGAGTATTTAGGCATTATTCTAGAAGCGCCTGTCACACCGGAAGCCAGAGCGGAGAACAAGAATAAAATATTGATTGCTAAACAGATTCGAGCAAAAAAAGAGCTTGAATTCTTGTCTGTCGAATATGCCTTAAATAAAAACTGCAGAAACATTTGAAGATATCCTGCCCCGAAGACACCAAGTAATCGGACCGGATTTTTTTCCGCATCATGAATGAATACCTAAGCACTTATTATAATGAAAGATAAGAAAATGGTAAAATCAACCATTCTCCATTTACGCACATTTAATAAAAATGAAAACTCTTACCAATCAACAAAATTACAAGAGAATTTTGTGTAGATTTTCTCGACTATTTAAGATCTAAACTCCGTGGCAATACCCCTATTGGCTATTTCAAGAAATTCAGAATGTGCATCAATAAATGTGTTGAAAAGAAGTTAATTTCTCATAATCCGACAAATGGGATACGGTTATCGCAATTTGACGAAGTAACAAAGGAGATACTGACATTAAAAGAGATACAAAAAGTTAGCTGTTACTTCCTGCCCAAATAATGAGGTAAAACGAGCATTTCTTTTTTCATGTTATTGCGGATTACGTTGGTGCGACGTCTATCAATTACGATATAAGGATGTTGACTTTCCGGCAAGAAGATTAACCATCATACAACAGAAAGTACAAACACATTCCAAAAGTGCCATTTTGCACTTAAACTTAAACCACACAGCTCTCAAACTTTTACAGAAATGTAATGGAGACAGAGAAGACTTGGTTTTCTCACTTCCCTCCTACTCATATACAATCAGAATTCTTCGTAAGTGGGTAATAGACGCTAATATACGAAAGCATATTACCTTCCACTGTGCCCGCCACTCTTTTATCACAAATATCATGGCAAATGGAGCCAACATTAAAACCGCCGCTTCCCTTGCCGGCCACTCAACAACCAGACACACTGAAAAGTATGATACATATAATAGATGAACTGAACGCAAAAAAGCATGTCGATAGTTTACCGGATCTAAACTATCAAACTATAAATAATAAAAGGGGTCCTCTACAGGACCTCACCATATTAAGCCTTCCTACTATACTTCTGATATACTGAATATTACAAAAGGGTAGATAGTATTCGGCACGAATACTACCTA
>ENA-OPYX01001458-OPYX01001458.1-human-gut-metagenome-genome-assembly--contig:-NODE-1458-length-12473-cov-6.112263_pt1 | contig 12473 bp, 9 predicted proteins | sample MGYA00242639_ERZ504486 | MGnify/ENA primary metagenome ERZ504486 (study PRJEB26092, sample SAMD00036296) | human gut metagenome | host: Homo sapiens | study: EMG produced TPA metagenomics assembly of... | reverse complement strand
AAGTTTTAATTGTTTTTGTATTATCCTTTAGTTCAATATCCTGTCCCTGCTCATATTGTTCTTCTGCTTTTGTGTATTGCTTCTCTGCATATTCATAGTCGATCAGTCCATTTCCATAGGATTCTTTAGAAGCATCTGCTGCAAGCTCACATGATGCATAGATTTGTCCTTCTTTTCCAATCAGACAGGCCTTAACTGTCACTGGCTCGTCTATTTTTCTTAAATAGCAGGAAAAATGATATGTTTCCCCACCTTCAAGTGCAATTCCACTGTTAAAGCCAAGGTTTTTTACACCTGCTGCTGCCGAATTTGCCGTTATACGAAGATAGTGTGGGTTCTTCTTCGTATAAGGACTATCTGTAAGAATGGTAAGTGAAACATCAGCTGCGTCTGTCTGTCCATTTTTTTCATCTAACTGACAAGGCATCCACGCATACAGTGCATGATACTTTTTATTATCAATCGGATCAAATTCAAATGCACGGTTCTGGATCAGCTCTGCATAAAGTCCGCCATCTGCTGCATGATTAATGTCTTCAAAAAAAATTCCGAAGAGATCGCCTGTTGCTTCTCTTTTTTCCTTTGTGTTAATCTGAAATGTCTGCATGGCTCACTATTTCCTTTCCTTATAATAGACTTAATAAACCATACCACATTCTCACGAAAGCATCAACATTTTTAATTAAATTTGTGCAAAAAAGGCAGTTTCAGGAAATATTCCCAAAACTGCCTTTTTCATTATTTTTTATCTGTAGTAATCAAAAATTAGTTTGCTGCGCTTGCGCTCTCAGCCTCAGAAGATGCCTCCTCAGATGCTGCCTCGCTGGAAGCTTCCTCAGACTTAGCCTCGGTCTTAGCCTCAGTTGCCTTCTCGGTAGCCTTTTCAGTTGCCTTCTCGGTAGCCTTCTCAGTCTTAGCTTCGGTCTTAGCCTCAGTCTGTACCTCTGCCTTTGTGCTAGCTGCGGTAGTAGTCTTCTTATCAGCGCTTCCGCATCCAGTCATCATTGCTGCTGCCATAGCGATTACTGCGATAGATGTAATAAACTTTCTCATGATTTTTGTTCCTCCTATTTATAACTATTAAATATGCTTAACAGTTAATGTCATTTGCTGCAAAAGTGATCTCCTCTTACCACTTCTGCTGACAATTGCTATACTAGTCCTTTTTTTAATAGTGTCAATAGGTAATGTAAATTTTTTGAGAAATTTAAGTAAACCTTAAAGATTTAATGCCATTATTGTCCAGACATTGTTGGCTGGTTAGCCTGTTGTGCAAGTGAATCGAGTGTAATTTCCTCTTGTGTCTGCGCATCAGTCAGCTTCATTGCCTGAGTTTCTTTATCTACACTTACAGTAAAGGTACGAACCTGGTCAATATTTGCCTCATCCATTCCCTTCCACTCCATCGTAAAGGTACCATCATCCTCACCCGGCTTGCAGCTGTAGCGAAAATGAGTCTCAAGTCCTGCATCTGGTGATACAAGTGACTGAACAGTTAAGATTCTGCTGTAGTTATCAAACTGATATGAAGCACTTTCTGTTGTCCAGATATCTGTGATTGATTCTGAAAGCTCACGCTCCTCTACGCTCTCATATACATTTATATAGCGTCCATCTGTAATCTTTTCACTAGATCGAACCTGCGCTGCAATTCCATAGTCATTATCAGATTCACTAAGAAGTACAGTCACAGCGCCATCCATCATGCCTGTTGGAGCATCATAGGAATCAAAGAAGGAATAGCCGCTTCCGTTTTGTCCCTTTGGAAGATAGCCCTTTGTAAGTGTTTCTGCAAATGAAACTTCATTAATGTAATACCATCCATCTGCATAATAAACATCCTCAACGCCTGTATTTGCCGGGCAGTAATCCTGCATCCAAAGACCTGTAAGATTCAAGATAGCTCTTCTTGTGCTAAGCTCAGGTATACGAATCCATCCTTCTTTAACCTGTTCTGACACAATGCCAAGCATGCTGGCTGCCTCACCGCCTGCCTTTGCACTAACTCCAAGACGTCCAATGATGCCAGAATACAGAGTACCGTTTGCCTCTGATGCATTAAAATCTGGAACAAGCTTACAGATCATCTGTAAAAACGCTGCCTTTTGCTCATCATTTACAGCACCGCCTGTAAATGTAAGTGCACCAAGGCCGCTGCCCCAATCAGATACCCATCCAGAAGCCAGCTTACTCATATATGTTGTACGGCTAAATGCACACACAATTGATGGTGATGATCCATCTGCAAATGCCTGACTTCCCATTTTTCTGACGTCAGCCGGAATAGTAAGTGATGTAAGACGCATACAGCCTGCAAATGCACGGCTTCCTATTGTACGAAGCGCTGATGGAAGCACAAGCCCCTCGCCAACGCCGCTTCCCTCAAATGCATTGTCGCAGATAGTAAGAAGTGACTGTGCAAAATCAACTGTCTGAAGTGATACGTCATTTTGGAATGCAGCCGCACCAATGTAACGAATACCCTCTGGGATTGATACATTCTTCAACTCTGTACAGTTGCGGAAGGTACGCTCTCTTATAGCCTGAATCGCCGCCGGCACCTGCGCATAGACTAACTTTGTACAATCAGCAAATGCTCCTGCTCCAAGATAAGTTACGCTCTGCGGTAAGTTAGCAGTTACAATACCAGAGCCTGTAAAGCTCTCTGCTCCAACTGCTGTCAGCGTCTGCGGAAATGTAAATGAAGAAAGTGCAGATGTTTCTGCAAATGCACGGCTTCCAATTGACGTAAGCGCACTCGAAGCCTGTACTGTTGTGAGTGAACTGCAGTTTTCAAATAAACCAGAACTAATTCTTGTAATTGTCTGTGGCAACGTCGCAGATGTAAGGCTTGTACAGCCAGAAAATGCACTTGCACCAAGATATGTTACGTTCTGCGGAACCGAAATTGAAGTAAGTGCGCTGCAATTTTGGAATGCGCCGCCCTCAATAAATGTCATGCTCTTTGGAAGTGTAATCTGTTTTAATGCAGTACAATTTTGGAATGCACCATAGCGAATCGTCGTAAGTGTTGATGGCAACTGTACTGTCTGAACTGGTGTATTGGCAAATGCAAGTGTACAGATCGTTGTTATATCTTCTTTAACAATTACATTTGTATTAGGAATAACCTGTGTTGCCACACCTGATTTTGCCATCTCGGCTGCATCCTTGTCACTTAAAGATCCAGTCGGCTGCTCTGACTGCACGATAATCTCAGCCGGCACACGGTACAGCAAATCATTGATGTAAATCATCCCATGCTTTCGATCTTCATACCATTTTGTTCCGTCAAATGCGTTTGCCACAATATCTCGCACACTCTTTGGAATCTCAATCTGACTTAAAGCACTGCAATTTTTAAATGCGTTAGAGCCAATATAGCTTACACCATCCGGCACAACTATAGCTGCCAGATTAACACGATTAATAAAAGCTTCCTCAGCAATAACAGTCGTTCCCTGCCTGATAGAAACAGTTACCGCATCGCTCTGACAGCGATAGAGGATACTGTTAATATATACAAGTTCTCCAGTCAGTGTTGAATCATATGGTGTGCCCTCAAACAAATTGGCACCTACCTGCGTAACGCTTGTCGGAATCTTTACGCGAACAAGAGCGCTGCATCCTGCAAATGCTTCTCTTCCTATATAAGTAACGCCCTCTGGAATCACCACGTCAGTAATCATGGTCTGTCCGCGAAATGCACCTGCTGCTATGGAAGTAACTTTTGCACCGCCATAAGTTTCTGGAATCTCAACAACACTTCTTGAACCGTCAAATCCTGTAATGCTGACAGTCTGTCCATCCTCGCTAAAGCTGAATGTCAGTCCCTTTGTATCTTCATTAGGTGCCTGCTCAGACCACTCTGGTTCTTCCGTTGTCGTCTCCTCTGGTGTAGTTTCTTCTGTAGTTTCCTCGGTAGTTTCCTTTGTACTCTCTTCCTCACTAGTTTTTTCCTCGGTGCTAGCCTCTGCACTACTTTGTGGTGTGCTTTCCTGCGTAGAAGATTCTTCCTGTGATGATGTCGGTGTTATACTTTCACTAGGTGTCTGGGAGGACGTTTCCGGTACACTTTCTGATGAGCTTTCAGTTGGTACCTGCAAGGACGTCTCTGGAACACTCTCTGTCGGTGCTTCTATAGTAGTCTCTGGTATAGTCGCTAAAGCCTCTGATGTCGGACTCTCCAATATAGTCTGCTCTTCTATTGTCTGTGTCTGCGTTTCCTGTTTAATAATTTCAGTATTTTCCTCTGCAAATGAATACTGCGGTATGTAAGAAACGGTCATCGCAGCAGCCATCGTCCATACGGACGCTTTCTTCTTCCATGATCTTTTCATAGTGCTCCCTTCCTTTCTCTTAAACAAAAAGAGCCGGTTTTTAACCGGCTCCCATAAATACTCCGGTAATAACTCTTTTCTAAGTTTATATTACCAGATATTATGTCAAATAAGTACTTTCAATGTCCTTACATCTCTTAAGAATCTCTTACGATGCCTGATCAAACTGGCTGTTGTACAGATCAGCGTAAAAGCCCTTCTTTGCCAAAAGCTCTTCGTGCGTTCCGCTTTCAATTACATCTCCATCCTTTAACACAAGGATAAGATCGGCATTTTTGATTGTGGAAAGACGATGTGCAATAACAAAAGAAGTACGATTTTTCATCAGCTCGTCCATTGCATTTTGTATTTGAAGTTCTGTTCTTGTATCGACAGAGCTTGTTGCCTCATCTAGAATTAGCATAGGCTTATCAGCAATCATTGCACGGGCAATTGTTAACTGCTGCTTCTGACCTTGTGACAGATTAACCTGATCGTTAAGCACTGTATCATAGCCATGCTGCAGTGTTCTTACAAAATGGTCAAGACCAACGGCGCGGCATGCCTCCTTCATACGCTCATCAGAGACATTTGGCGTACAATATACAAGATTTTCTCTAACAGTACCCTCAAACAGCCATGTATCCTGAAGAACCATACAAAACTGAGAATGCACCATTTCACGTTTTACTTGATTAGTCGGAATGCCATCAATGCAGATTTTTCCGCCCTGAATCTCATAAAAACGCATAAGCAGATTGACAAGTGTTGTCTTTCCTGCTCCCGTCGGACCGACAATGGCAATTTTTTGTCCTGCCTTTGCCTTTGCAGAAAAATCATGAATAATCACGCGATCTTCATCATAGCCAAACTTTACATGCTCAAATGATACGTCACCCTTTACATTGTCAAGCGTCTTTGTCTTATTGCTCTCGTCATCCATCTCCTTTGCCTCAAGAAACTCAAAGACACGCTCACCTGCTGCTGCCGCTGACTGTAAAGACTGTGCCGCCTGCGCGATCTGAGATAATGGCTGTGTAAAATAGCGCACATACATCATAAATGCAACGATTACTTCAAAGCCAATAGTTCCCTTCATAGTCAGCACTGCACCTGCCACACAGACTGCCACGTAGCCTAAGTTTCCGATAAATGTCATAATAGGCGGCATGAGCCCGGCAAGGCACTGTGCACGAAATGCACTTTCTCTTAAATTATTGTTCATGCGCTCAAATTCAGCTGCTGCCTGCGCTTCTCCATTATATGCCTTTACAACTGTATGACCCGTGTAAATTTCCTCAATGTGACCGTTGATTTCACCAAGGCAGCGCTGCTGGCGCACGAAATATTTACTGGAGTGCTTTGCAATAACTGTCATAAGAACAAAGCCAATCAATGTTGCCACGATTGCAGTAATTGTCATGATCACATCTGTTTTAAACATCATAAAAAGTGAACCGACAAAAAGCGTAACTGCGGAGACAAGATTTCCTATGCTTTGGTTCATAGACTGTGATATCGTATCAACATCATTTGTGACACGTGAGAGGATATCACCTGTCGTAGAGCGGCTGTAATAGCTCATCGGCAGACGGTTAATTTTTCCTGAAATATCACCTCTAAGCTTTTTTGAAATATTTTGTGTCACTGTTGCCATAATCCACTGCTGACCAAATGACAGCAAAGCACCACACACATAAAATGCAATTAATGTAAATCCAATCTTAGAAACTGCGTCCATATCAACGCCTGTTACAAGACCTTTTCCAATTTCCTTTGTCATCTCTGACAGCTTATCTGGTCCAAGAAGCGTCAAAACCGTGCCTCCTGCCGCACAGATAAGTGCAATGATCACAACTGGAAGATAGCTTTTGCAATACAAAATCAGCTTTGACCATGTTCCCTTAAAATCAGATGCTTTCTCAGCAGGACCTCTTCCCATGCCAGGTCCACGCATACCACCTCTTCTGCCCGGGCGGTTCTGTCCAGGGGTATATTCTTTATTTTCCATTATGCAAGCTCCTCCTTTGACAGCTGTGAATATGCGATCTGACGGTATACCTCGCAAGTTTCCATCAGCTCATTGTGCTTGCCCATTCCGGCAATCTTTCCATCATCAAGCACAATAATCTTGTCCGCATCGCGTATAGTACCAATTCGCTGTGCTACAATGAAACGCGTTGCATCTGCACAAGTTTTTCGTAACGTATCGCGAAGAACACGGTCTGTCTTGTAGTCAAGTGCTGAAAATGAATCATCAAAAATTAAAATCTCCGGATGACGGCATATCGCACGTGCAATTGACAGACGCTGCTTTTGTCCTCCTGAAAAATTAGATCCTCCCTGTGCCACAAAAGCATCTATGCCGCCTTCTGTCTTATCGACAAATTCCTTTGCCTGCGCAGTCTCAATTGCCTGCTTAACAACATCATCAGTAAAGCCTTTTGTACCATTATCTCCATAGGCAACGTTGCTTTTAATGCTTCCTGTAAATAAAACAGCCTTCTGTGAAACATATCCAATCTTATTTCTAAGTGCCTTCTGTGTATATTCCTTTACGTTAACGCCATCGACAAGCACCTCTCCCTTTGTCGCATCGTAAAAACGCGGAATCATGTTGATCACAGTACTCTTTCCACAGCCAGTTGAACCGATAAAGGCAATTGTCTCACCCTTATGAGCAGTAAAGGAAATGTCCTCAATGACATCCTTCTCTGCATCTGGATAACAAAAAGATACATTGCGAAACTCAACTTCACCCTTTTTGCCGTCAATTCCATTCTCTTTTGTGCCATCCTTAATCGAGAGCGGCATATCAAGCACTTCATTAATACGCTTTGCTGATACGCTCGCACGCGGAAGAAGCACGAAAATCATGACAAGCATCATAAAGGACATAACGACCTGCATAGCATACTGAGTAAATACGATCATATCTGAGAAGATAGTCAGCTTGTCAAACATCTGAGCATTGCTGATCAAATAAGCGCCGATCCAGTAAATTGCTAACATCAATCCATTCATTACCATCTGGATTCCCGGCATCATAGTTCCCATAGTGCGGTTTGCAAACAGCTGCGTTTTCGTCAGCTCATCATTTGCATCATTAAATTTCTTCTGCTGATAACCTTCTGCATTGTAAGCACGAACTACATTTAAGCCTGTCAAATTTTCTCTAGTGACACGGTTTAAATTATCTGTCAGACTCTGCAGCTTTTTAAACTTTGGAAGCGCAACAGCCACGCAAACACCAACAAAGCTAAGCAGTACAACAACAGCCACACCTGTTGAAGCAGTCCACTGCCAGTTCTTTGTAGAAATCTTGCACAGTGCCCACACTGCCATTATAGGAGCCTTAAGTAAAACCTCCAGTCCCATAACAATCAGCATCTGTACCTGTGTAATATCATTTGTAGAACGTGTAATTAAACTTGCAGTAGAGAAATTTCCAATTTCTTCCATTGAAAAGGACTGCACCTTATGAAAAACCTGTCCTCTTAAATTGGCAGAAAAATTAGATGAAATTTTTGATGCACATATTGATGTACATACTGCCGCAAGCAAACTTCCTAGTGCACATGCAAGCATCTTGCCTCCTGCTATCAAAATATCATTCATCTTACTGCCCTTGGTCTGGACAAGCTTTGTAATTTCAGACATATAATCTGGCATTGTCAGACTAAGCCACACCTGCACGATAATAAACACAAATGCAACTGCCGCCAGAATAAAATCTTTCCATGTAAGCTTCTTTAACAACTTAACCATTATCTGCTGCTCCCTTCTTTTTTGATAGGAACTATTATAGCGTTCAAAATAGAACAGTCAATACAATTTATATAAAATTTAGATTATTTATAAAAAAAACAAAAAGGGCAGACTCCTCATCTGCCCCTCTTTTACTCTAATTCACCCCTGCTCATGCACACCTGTAACAGAAAATACAACCCACTCTGCGATATTTGTCGCATGATCTCCGATTCGCTCAAAATACTTTGCAATCATCAAAAGATCAAGTGCATACTCGCCGTCCTTTGGATTTTCTGAGATCATTTGAATAAGCGACTCCTTTACCTTTAAGAAAAGATCATCGACCACATCATCGTGCTGAATTGTTGCCTCTGCCATTGCTACATCACGCTTTACATAAGCCTCAACACTCTCTGTCACCATACGCATTGCAGCTACTGCCATCTGACAAATATACTGTGCATCCGTTCCGATTCTTCCATTTAAGAATCCAATAATCTCTGCAATGTCGGATGCCTGATCACCGATACGTTCCATATCTGTAATCATCTTAAGTGCTGCTGAGATCTGTCTTAAATCTCTCGCAACTGGCTGCTGCTGTAGCAAAAGCTTTAAACAAAGCGACTCGATAGTGCGCTCCATCTGGTCAATCTCACTGTCTATCGGTGCGATTTTTGCTGCTGTCTGTCCATCTGCATTTGCCAGTGCCTTTGCCGCTAATGCTAACGCCTCCTCACAAAGCGATCCCATCTTTGTCAGATCACGATTCAAAAGCGCTAGCTGCTCGTCAAACTTGCTTCTCAGTCTTCACCTCACTTTTTTTATTTCCATTAGCCAAAACGTCCTGTAATATAATCCTCAGTTCTCTTATCCTTTGGCTGCTCGAAGATCTTCTGTGTCTCACCATCTCTATCAGATCACCAAGCAGGAAAAATGCGGTGTAATCAGAAATACGAACGGCCTGCTGCATGTTATGCGTAACCATAACAATTGTGTACTGTGATTTTAATTCGCTTGCCAGCTCTTCTATCTTTGATGTAGAAATCGGGTCAAGCGCACTTGTTGGCTCATCCATCAAAAGTACATCTGGTTCAACAGCAAGTGCTCGTGCAATACAAAGTCTTTGCTGCTGTCCTCCTGATAAGCTAAGTGCCGATTTTTTCAGGTTATCCTTTACTTCATTCCAGATGGCTGCACCCTTTAAGGAATTTTCCACGATCTCATCAAGCTTTGCACGGCTTGTAATTCCATGTGTGCGCGGTCCGTATGCAATATTGTCATAGATGCTCATTGGAAATGGATTTGGCTTTTGAAATACCATTCCGATATTTCTGCGAAGCTCATTAACATTTAACTTTGGATCAAAAATGTCCTCGCCGCGGTAACGAAGATCGCCTGTAATCTTCACACCCGGCACCAGATCATTCATTCTATTTAACGACTTTAAGAAGGTGGATTTACCACAGCCAGAAGGACCAATCAGCGCCGTAATACTCTTCTCCTCAATATTGATATTAATATTCTTTAATGCCTGCACCTGTCCATACCACAGACACATATCCTTTACAGTAATTACGCTGCTCACTGACTCTTCCTCCTCTGAAAATACTTACCTAACAAAGTTGCAGTTAAATTGATAAACACAGTTAATACCATTAAGATTGCTGCAATCGCGAATGCAACACCAAACTCTCCCTGCTCCTTAGCATACATGTAAAGTGCAACTGTAAGTGTTGCACCTGCACTGTGAAGACCATCTATCATTCCATTTACTGCATGTGCAAGACCTGCGGTGAAAAGAAGCGCTGCTGACTCACCGATAATTCTTCCGACAGAAAGAATACATCCTGTCACTACACCATCAATGCATCCCGGAAGTACAACCGTTCTGATAACTCTCCACTTTCCTGCGCCAAGTCCAAATGCACCCTCGCGATAACTTTGTGGAACTGTCTTTAAGCTCTCCTGTGTTGTACGCATGATTGTCGGAAGATTCATGACCACAAGAGTAAGCGCACCTGCTAAAAGAGATGTCTGCAAGCTTAAAAACTGACAGAAAAACAGCATTCCTACAAGACCATATATAATAGAAGGAATACCTGAAAGTGTCTCTGCTGCGTACTCAATCATGCCAACTATTTTTTTGTTTGCGGCATACTCAGTCAGATATATTGCAGCACCAACACCAAGCGGAAGTACAATTACAAGCGTTGCAATTAAGATATAAAGTGTATTTAAAATGTCAGGCAAAATACCAATGTTGTCATCGAGGTAACTTGGAGATGTGGACACCAGTTTCCAGCTTATATTCGGAACACCTCTATATAATACATATCCTATCATAAACAATACAAGTCCACATGTAATTGTTATGGAAAGCCCCATCAAAAACTTCATCAGACCTATATAAAGCTTACGCTTTATTCCCGGTCCATTCTTTGCAGCGGCACGCACTGTCATCACCGATTTTACATTTGCTGTCTGTGACGCCCCTATTGCTTCCTGTTTTGTCATCTTACTCACTCCTTTTATGAATCCGTTTTTCAGGCTTTCTCATGCTTTAAGAAAAAATTCAGTGTTGCATTGATCAGCATGATGAACAAAAACAGCACTAACGCAATTGAAAACAGCGCCTGTCTTTGCAGTCCTGCTGAATATGACATCTCACTGGCAACAGCAGTCGTCAAAAAACGAACACTCTGGAACAATGACGGCATATTTGGAACATTTCCTGAAACCATCATAACTGCCATTGCCTCGCCAATTGCACGGCCCACACCTAATACAACTGCTGCTGCGATACCACTTCTTGCAGCCGGAACTGACACCTTAAAATATGTCTCAATATCTGTCGCACCAAGTGCAAGTGATGCATCCTCATATTCCTTTGGCACTGCCTCAAGCGCATTCAGTGAAACCTTAATGATAGACGGCAAAATCATGATTGCAAGTACGATAATCGCTGCCAGAAGGCTTGCACCATCTGGCACATTAAACAATTTGCGGATACCAGGAACAAGAATCAGCATACCGACAAGACCATAAACAACAGACGGAATACCTGCTAAAAGGCTGACAGCTGTCTCAATAACACCTCTTACCTTTGGTGATGCAATCTTTGCCAGGTATACAGATGTGAAAAATCCGACTGGAACACCTAACAAAATTGCACCTGCTGTTCCGTAAATACTCGTCATGATAAACGGTAAGATTCCAAATGATGGCTCAGAGGCGGTCGATGCCCATTTTGTGCCAAATAAAAACTGAAACAGACCAATTTTTGCGATTGCCGGCACACCAGAAATTACCAGATAAACTGTAATTAGCAATACACATCCGACCGTAATCAGTCCGAGAATCAAAAATATGCCATGTACTACTGTCTCTAACAGACTCTCTTTGCTCTTCATAAATCCTCGCACCCTTCCAATTGTGATTATTCAGCTACCGCAACAGCACCTGCTGCCAAGATAATATCTGCTGCATCCTTTGAAGTTGCATAATCGAAGAATGCCTGTGCTGCCTCTGATAATTCAGTACCATCCTTTGTAACAAGAACGAATGGACGCTGTACCTTATAAGAACCATCCTTTACTGTTTCCTCAGTTGCCTCAACACCATCTACTGATACCTTCTTTACAGTATCCTTTACTGCTGCTAAAGATGCATATCCGATTGCACCAGGATTGCTTGAAACAGTTGTGATAACATCACCTGTAGATGTAAGCTCCTGACGATACTTGCAGGAATCAGATGTACCTGTAATAGACTCGAAACCATCTCTTGTACCACTTCCTGCCTCACGGCCAATCAGAACGATATCAGCATCCTCTCCGCCAACTTCACTCCAATTTGTGATCTCGCCAGTGTAAATCTTTGCGATGTCATCAAGAGAAAGATCCTCTACTGTATTCTCCTTATTAACAATGATTGCAATACCATCAAGTGCCAGTGTAGTTTCTACTAAGCCCTGGCTCTTCTCATCGTCCTTTAATGCACGGCTGGAAAGACCGATATCGCAGCGTCCCTCAGATACAGCAGTGATTCCAGAACCGGAACCAGTTGGGTTGTAAGTAAAGGTAGCATCTGGATTTGCCTTTGTAAATGCCTCACCAAGAGCACCGATTACCTTCTCCATAGAAGTAGAACCATCAGTTGCAACGCTTCCAGATACAGGAGTCTGTGCATCTGCCTTAGACTCAGCTGCTGCAGCAGATGTATCCTTAAGCCTCTGTCTTGGCCTCAGTCTTAGCTTCTGTAGAAAGCGGTAGTTGCTGCTGTTGATGCGGTGGTTGCTGCTGTTGACGCTGTAGTTCTCCTTTTTATCTTGTCTTTCCGCATGCAGTCAAATGTTGAAATTGCAAAGAGCTGCGGTTACTGCCATTGTGATCATCTTTCTCATAA
>ENA-OPYX01001457-OPYX01001457.1-human-gut-metagenome-genome-assembly--contig:-NODE-1457-length-12483-cov-5.588621_pt1 | contig 12483 bp, 12 predicted proteins | sample MGYA00242639_ERZ504486 | MGnify/ENA primary metagenome ERZ504486 (study PRJEB26092, sample SAMD00036296) | human gut metagenome | host: Homo sapiens | study: EMG produced TPA metagenomics assembly of... | reverse complement strand
TGGTATAAAGTGGGATTGCCATCGCTCAACGGATAAAAGCTACCCTGGGGATAACAGGCTTATCACTCCCAAGAGTTCACATCGACGGAGTGGTTTGGCACCTCGATGTCGGCTCATCGCATCCTGGAGCTGTAGCAGGTTCCAAGGGTTGGGCTGTTCGCCCATTAAAGCGGTACGCGAGCTGGGTTCAGAACGTCGTGAGACAGTTCGGTCCCTATCCGGCGCAGGCGGAGGAAATTTGATAGGAGCTGTCCTTAGTACGAGAGGACCGGGATGGACGGACCGCTGGTGTATCTGTTGTACTGCCAAGTGCATAGCAGAGTAGCCAAGTCTGGAAGGGATAAACGCTGAAGGCATCTAAGCGTGAAGCCCCCCTAAAGATAAGATTTCCCATACCATAAGGTAGTAAGACCCCTTGAAGACGACGAGGTAGATAGGGCAGAGGTGGAAGTACGGTAACGTATGGAGCTGACTGTTACTAATCGGTCGAGGCTTTAACCAAAGAAGGCTGAAGTGTAAGAGATGTAGAAAGATTCTTGTATGTTGTTTTGAAGGTATATCCTTTATATATAGATTTAATATGAAGATTCAAGCATTCTTAGAGATAAGGATGTTTTTTTATTGCATAGAAATTTCGATGAAATCCCCTATGCAATAAAAAGCCATCCGGGCAGGATCACACATGCGGCGGAAAAGATTGTTAAATCATAGTAAAATAGGTTGACGATATCAGAAAAATCTGATAATATAACTCAGAATGAAAACAAAGAATGCTGAGAGATATTAGTAAAGATGTGAAAGGAGGTGTATGTTCATGGATAGTTGCGATCGTATAGGACGAAGTTGTATGCGGGGTCAAAAAAGAAAATATAAGATGCGAATGCTGCTCTCTGTGAAGATACATGAATAGCAACATTTGTATTATGATATTCTTTTTGATACACCGCGAAACAGAAAGTTCTTTACATCACAACAGAGTATGTGATCTGCTTTAGGAATTTCAATCTGAAGCGGTGTATTTTTGTGCCTAAATATTGGTGTTTTGCAACCAGATTTAGGAAAAGAAGGAGGATATCATGAAAAATGCAAGAAATCAGCATAGAACAGATTATGCAAAAGAATTGGTCAAGATCGTACAGACAACGAAAGATAGAGAAGAATTAAAGAAAAAGATCGCAGCTTATCACGAAAGAGATATTGCAAATGCGATCGTAGAATCAGATAAAACAGTTAGAAAATGTATCTATGACATTTTAGACATTGCAGATATTGCAGAGATTTTTTCTTATATCGAAGAGGAACCAGGAAAATATCTGGAAGAAATGCCAATTGAACAGGCAGCGAAAGTTGTATCAAACATGGATTCAGATGATGCGATGGATCTGTTTGAAGAATTAAATGAAGAAGATAAATACAAATTATTAAAGAGACTGGATAAAGAAGCAAAAGAAGATGTTCAGAAACTGCTGTCTTACGAGGAAGATCAGATCGGTAGTTGTATGACGAATAATTATATCGTAGTAAGAAATGATGTAACGATTCGTGAGGCAATGAGTACACTTGTAAAGCAGGCAGGAGAACATGATAATATCCAGACACTTTATGTGATAGATGAGAATGGGATTTTTGCAGGAGCGATCGATCTGAAAGATTTGATCATCGCAAGAGAACATGATAATCTACAGGACATCATAAGCAGTTCTTATCCTTATGTATATGAACATGAAAAAATCAGTGAATGTATGGAAATCTTAACAGATTACGAAGAAGATTCCATCCCAGTACTGACACAAGATAAGAAAATCGCAGGAATCTTAACATCTTCCGATATTGTAGAATTGGTCGATGACGAGATGGGAGATGACTATGCAAAACTTGCTGGTTTAACAGAAGAGGAAGATTTAAATGAACCCACGATAGTTAGTATGAAGAAGAGACTTCCATGGTTGATCGCATTGTTATTCTTAGGAATGGCAGTATCCTCAGTTGTTGGAATGTTTGAATCTATTGTTGCGGTATTACCAATCGTTATCTGTTTCCAATCCCTGGTACTTGATATGGCGGGAAATGTTGGAACACAGTCTTTAGCTGTAACAATCCGCGTATTAATGGATGAAAATCTGTCAGGTAAGAAAAAGATTGCTTTGTTATTTAAAGAAATGAAGATCGGTTTCTTAAATGGAGCGAGCCTAGCGATCATGGCACTCGTATTTTTAGGGGTGTACATCCATTTATTTAAACATTATGCATGGATTTCTTCATTCCTGATTTCAGGGTGCGTAGGAATTTCACTGATCGTTGCGATGGTGATCTCAAGCCTTGTAGGAACGATCATTCCAATGTTCTTTCATAAGATCAACATTGACCCAGCAGTGGCTTCTGGTCCATTGATCACAACTATCAATGATTTAGTTGCAGTTATCACATATTATGGACTTTCTGGTCTTGTGTTGATTCAGTTATTTCATATATAAAGAAGAGAGTGGCAAAAGTAAATTCTTGCCACTCTCTTCTTTATATGTTTGGTGCTTTATTTTTCATGAAAGGAGAAGTCGCTTTTTCCATTTTGTTTTACGAAATATAGTGTTTTATCAGCTTTTGTATAACATTCGTCAAAAGAATCTCCAATATTGCACATATATAGTCCGGCAGAAATGGATGCAGCATGAAGCTCAGGATCTTGTTCCTTTCGAGTATTAAATTTCTTAAAAATAGCAGTTATAACTTCTGTAATACTATTTTGATCAGCATTTGGCATAAATAATAGGAATTCATCTCCGCCAAGACGACAGACAAGACGTTCACTGGAATATTCTAATAATAGATTACCAAGAAGCTTCAATACACGGTCACCAGCTTTGTGGCCATAGATGTCATTGATGGTTTTTAAATTGTCCATATCCATAAAGACAAGACATCCGCTGTGGTGTTTCATCAACTGCGCAATGGCTTGCTCACCTTTATTTCTGGTTGGAAGCCCAGTTAAAAAGTCGAGATTTTCTTTGGCTTTTTGTGTACGGATCGTGCTCATGATGATTGCGTACAATTTCTTGTACGTGATCGATCAGAGAAATATTCTTTAAGATATTTGCACCAATGATCGTATGTTCCTTAATAATAGAAAATTCTTCCTCAGAAAGTTTGCTTGGTTTATTTAAAATGGTATCAGGAATAGCAATTTTGCCGATATCATGAAGATGAGCAGCATTTTTTAGATTACTAAGTTCTTTTTCATTCCATCCAAGTTCACGAGCGATCAAAACGGAATACTCTGCAACACGATGAGAATGTCCTTTCGTATATTCATCTTTTGCCTCGATCGTGGTGGATAACATCTGCATCAACTGCAGAGACATCTCTTCTATATTTTTTTTACGTTTATCGAGTTCTTCCTGCTGCTGGCGTTTGATGATATCACGGATGATATGGATCGTATAGATCACATTTATAAACAGTAAGATCAAAATAGCGATACCGACAAATAAACCAGAAACAGATACTTTGTAATATACAGAAATTGCTTCAAAAATCACAGAAAGCATTGTAATAAGCAATCCAAAGAACAACAGGCAATCACTTCGACTCCGATGATTCCAATATCTGATCAGGAAAGTAAGAATGACAGCAAGGAAAGTAATAATAAGGATTGCGTGTGCTGCTGGCATTGTCTCAATATAATCTGCAACGCCTGTAAGATGCAGGATCGTACAGATGATAAAATTCAATAAAGCAATAAAACAAATCGATTGAAAGATCTTTTTATATTTACCTTTCTGAAGATTATTGACATATAAGGAAATCGGCAACGGACATAACATGAGCATAATAAAACATGAAGTTGCAAGTCCAGATGCATTTGGAACAAGGATCTGCCGCATTTTTGATTCTCCGATCATCCAGACAGAACCCATAAGCATACACCATCCAAGATATTCCATATTAAACTTGGTTTTGTAAACAATTCCAATGGGCGATACTGAAGTAAGATTGTGACAATTCGATGCAAAAAGATAAATAAATCCGATCACGGTTCCAGAGAAGTTATGATTAAAAATATAACTCCAGATCTGCATTTGATCTCCACAGTAAATCGTATTGACAACACCAGAGTAGTTACTCGTATATGTTGTAAGTTCCAGACGAAGTTCCTTTCCGGCATCTGCAGACGAAGTATTGCAGAATATATAACGGCTGGCAGAGTTTTTGCCAAATCGGTGCAGACTTTTTGCATTGTACTCTTTTCGAAGTTTTCCATCAATGTAAAAACGTACATCTTGAAGGGAAGAACGGATCGCGATCACATTCTCGTTATAATCATCTGGAAGTGTAGTAGTAATGATCATCGTCTGTTTTGCTGGAACTTTATAACGTCCAGGAACAGAAATGTTTTGTTTTGTGCCATCGGATTTCTTCCATGTAAAAGTACCATTGTAGATGATGGAATGTCCAGATTGGTCAAAAAAACTGTTCATCAGGTCCTAAAATCTGAATCCCAATGAACCAGACAAAGATGATCATCATCAAAATATAAAATAGTCTGGAAATATTTTTATTAGTTTTGTATGGTTTTTCTGATCAAAAATAGTTTCCCCCCTCCATTTGTTGATCGCATTGTATATCAAAATAAACTATACTTGACAGATCAATATTTTTTTGTTAAAGTAATCAAACAATCAATATTCCATGAGGGAGTAGTTCGCGTCATACAAAGACGTGATTTGTCAACAGACTCGGTAATGACTCGCAGATATCAAGCAAGTCAGCCTGGCAAATATTAAAGAATGAGACTCATGTATGTTCTTATAGTACATCTGGAACATACATGAGTTTTTCTTATGTACAAATAAAAAGACAATTTTGAAAGGAGAAAAACAAATGGAGAAATTTATCAACCAATCCCCATTATTTTTAGTGATCATCTGTCTGATCATAGGATTTGCATTTTTAATGAAAGGAGCAGACTATTTTGTAGAAGGAAGTTCAAGTGTCGCCAAACGTTTAAAAGTTCCTTCTATTATCATTGGATTGACGATCGTAGCCATGGGAACATCACTTCCAGAAACTGCAGTCAGTGTAACAGCATCTATTGCCAATAATAATGCCCTGGCGATCAGTAATGTAGTTGGTTCTAATATCTTTAATATGATGTTTGTGATCGGAGTTTGTTCAATTTTAGCAACGATCGGTGTAAAAAGAGAAACAATTATAAGAGATATTCCATTATCTCTTGTATGTGCGACATTACTTCTCATATTTGGTTATCTTGCATTCGGAGATAGATCACATATGATCCTTGGACATTTTGATGGAATCATTTTCCTTATTATATTTGCCGTATATGTTCTTATGATGGTTTTTCAGGCAATGCGTGCCAGAAATAATCAGGAAGTCGTACAACTTGAAACAATGGAAAATGAAGAATTGATGATCATGTCTTATCCAAAGAGTCTGTTATGTATCGTTGGAGGTGCAGCAGCCATTGCATTTGGTGGAGATCTTACAGTTGATGCCGCAAGCAGGATTGCCATAGATTTTGGAATGAGCCAGAATCTTGTAGGATTAACGATTGTTTCGATCGGAACGTCTCTTCCAGAGCTGGTCACATCCATCGTAGCCGCAAGAAAAAATGAAGTTGATATGGCGGTCGGGAATGCGATCGGTTCTAATATCTTTAACATCCTTATGGTACTTGGAATCGCATCTGCGATCAGTCCATTACAGCTAATTGGTGAAAATGTGATCGACATCATAGTTTTAGTCGTATTTTCAGTTGTAGTATGGATCTTTGGAGCAACGAAAAAAAAGATTTCAAGAACCGAAGGAATTGCAATGATCTGCATGTATCTTTGCTATAGTGTGTATATTATTATGCGGTAGGCGTGATCATTGACATTACACTGTCACAATTATAAAATATAAGATATATGATGGAGGAGAATCAATGATCAGATTAGCAACGATAGGAACCAATTTTATTACAGACTGGCTGATGGAAGGAATTTTAGAATTAGATGAAATCCAATTAACAGCTGTATATTCAAGAAATTTAGAAAAATGGGAAGCAGTTTGCAGCAAAATATAATGTAGAAAAAGTATATGATAACTACGAAGAGATGGCAAAAGATTCAGAGATTGATGCGGTTTATGTAGCGAGTCCAACTTATATGCATTATGCACATTCGATCACAATGATCAATTACGGAAAGCATGTGCTTTGTGAGAAACCTGTTTGCTCCAACCGTGAGGAATTAGATATCCTGATCAAAGCAGCCAAAGAACAAGGAGTTGTATTTATGGAAGCCATGAAGAATGTACATTCTCCAGGATTCCATGCGATGATGGACAATCTTCATAAGATTGGAACAGTGAGAAGAGCAACGATTCAGTATTGTCAGTATTCTTCAAGATATGACAAATTTAAAAAAGGGATCATTGAAAACGCATTTAATCCCAAATTATCGAATGGAGCACTGATGGATATTGGATCTTACTGTATCCATTTCCTTGCAAGTTTATTTGGGAAACCAGAAAAGATTCTCGCAGACAGTTTGTTCCTTGAAAATGGAGTGGATGGTGCAGGAAGTGTGATCACATCGTATGGTGATAAACAGGCAGAGATCATATATTCCAAGATTACAGATTCCAAACTGCCAACACAGATTCAGGGTGAAAATGGATGTATGATCATTGAACAATGTCCGATCATCAAGAAGATCACGATCTACTATAGAAATGGAGAAACAGAAGAATTACAATTTGACAAAAGAGATAATCCGATGATCTATGAAACAAAAGATTTTATCAGACTGATCAAAGAACATAAAGTGGATCATCAATTTTTAAGATCATCAGAGATTGAGATGGATATCACGGATGAAGTGCGAAGACAGACAGGAATCGTATTTCCGGCGGATAAGATCCGAGAACAGTGATCGCAAGTGAGCAATCTCTTAAAATAGAAAGGAAATCAAACATGAGAAAGATCATAGCAGCAGCATGTCTGATGGCAGCCATGACACTTTGTGTTGGGTGTTCATCTGCAAAAGACGGCAGCAAAGATACAACAAAAGCAACAACAGAAACAAAGATGAAAGTGCAATCAAAATATAAAGTACCCAAGATCACAGCAGCAAAGAAAACAGACCAACTTGCGGATGCACAAAAGGGAGAAACGATCGTCACTATGAAAGTCAAAGGTTATGGAGAAAATGCAGTTTAAGTTCTTCATGAAGAAAGCGCCTTTGGCTGTGAAGAATTTTGTAACTCTTGCATCGAATGGATACTTTGATGGACAGATCTTTCACAGAGTCATCAATGATTTTATGATCCAGAGTGGAGATCCAACAGGAACAGGAACAGGCGGAGAAAGTATTTGGGGAGAAGACTTTGATAATGAAGTATGTGAGGAACTTCTGCCTCTTCGCGGTTCTTTATGTATGGCAAATTCCGGAGCAGATACGAATGGAAGTCAGTTTTTTATCGTGCAGGCGAAAGCAGATACAGCGAAGAAAGGTCTGGAAGAAGGGAATGTAGAGCTCACAAAGAAACAACAAGCGTTATTCTTGGATCAGGGTGGATATCCATCCTTAACAGGAAGTTATACTGTGTTTGGACAAATGATCAATGGATATGATGTGTTAGATAAGATTTCAGGATGCAAGACACAAGATAATGGAAGTGGAGAAGTAAGCCAGCCAGTGAAGAAAGTTGTAATAGAGAAAATGACTGTTTCAAATGCAGAATAAATTAGAGGAAAACAGGTGGTTATATGCTGATCGTTGCACTTGATATTTCAAAAAAAGAGCCGTTATATGAGCAGATTTATAATTCTATCAAAGAAGAAATTATAACAGGAGTTTTGCCCTTTGGGGCCAGACTCCCTTCTGCAAGGAGACTTTCCAAACATTTAGATGTCAGCAGGAATACTGTGGACACTGCATATGCACAGCTTTGTGCAGAAGGATATATTGAATCAAAACCAAAACGTGGTTTCTTTGTCTGTCAGGTAGAAGAACTGGCAGAGCTTCACATTCCAGTTAAGATCGAAGAAGAGGAAGAAGAAATACGACCAGAGAAGATACCATACGACTTTTCATCAGCAGGAGTTGATATGGAACAGTTTCCTTATCATATCTGGAGAAAACTGCTAAAAGAGATCATGATCAATGATAACAGTGAGTTATTTCAAAAGGGGAATTTTCAAGGAGATTTGGAATTGCGCAAAGCGATCATGTATTATCTGAGACAATCCAGAGGTGTTCATGTTCATGCCAGCCAGATCGTAGTGGCAGCAGGAATGGAGAATCTGCTATTTTTACTACGTCAGATTTTAGGAGAAAAAGTTTCCATTGGAATTGAAAATCCAGTTTACAAAAATGCGTATGAAATCTTAAAGGAATTGGATTTTAAGATTCATCCGATCTCCATGGACGAAAGTGGAATGTGTGTAGAACAATTGCAGAAAACAGATGCGAACTTAGCATATGTAACACCGGCACACCAATATCCCACAGGCGTGATCATGCCAATAGGGCGAAGAAGTCAATTATTAGGATGGGCTAAAAAAGATCCAGATCATTATATTATCGAAGATGATTATGACAGCGAGTTCAGATATCATGGAAAACCAATTCCAGCGATGCAGGGATTAGATGATGGAGAAAATGTGATCTACATGGGAACATTTTCAAAAGCGATCGCACCAGCGATCCGAGCAAGTTATATGGTGCTCCCAAAGAAACTTGCAAAGAGATATCAGCAGATTGGCCAGACATTTTCCTGTGCAGTATCAAGGATCGATCAGAAAGTTTTGACGCTGTTTCTGACAGAAGGGCATTTTGAACGACATTTAAACCGTATGAGGAATATTTATAAAGAGAAACATGATCTATTGATCAAAGAAATTAAGAAGTTAAACTCCGATATTCAAATATATGGTCATGGAGCAGGAGCACATATCATCGTAAGATTCCCTGTCAGTGATCAAAAAGAGTTTCAAAAAAAAGTTAAGACAAAAAGGCGTGATGATCTATCCGCTCTCATGGTATTATATAGAAGGAAAACCATTGAAAGAAGAATATATTTTGGGGTTTACGAGAATGAAAAAAGAAGATATGATAAGAGGGATTGAAATTATAGGAGAAGTACTCTATTCAAAATAAAAAGTGGAGGACAATCATATGTCAGAAGAGAAAAATCAAAATGAGATTGAGGAAGTAACAAATGAGGATGAACACAAAGATGTGGAACATTACTGCTATCTTTGCAGACGTCCGGAATCTGCAGCCGGTAAGATGTTAGAACTTCCGAATAATATTTTTATATGTACAGATTGTATGCAGAGGACATTAAATTCTATGGGCAATGGTCAGTTTGGATTTATCGACGCAAGAAATATGGATCTTGACAGCATGGATATCACAAAGATGATGAACGATATGCAGAGCATGCAGCCAAAAGCGGAAGTAAAGAAGAAAAAGAAAGACAAAAAAGAAGAGCCAGAGTTTACATTAAAAGATATTCCAGCACCACATCAGATCAAGGCAATGCTGGATGAATATGTTATTGGACAGGATTATGCGAAGAAAGTTATGTCTGTTGCTGTATACAATCATTATAAACGAGTGGTTACAAACACAATGGATGAGATCGAAATCGATAAATCGAATATGCTGATGATCGGGCCAACAGGAAGTGGTAAAACATAAATGGTATTATAAACCTAGATATTCGGTTGATCGATACGGGAGAGATTGCGATAGCAACGCCGAAGGTGAAAGAGGCACAAACTCTCAGGCAAAAGGACCGTATACGGACGAAACTCTGGAAAGCAATTAAATTTGCACCGAAGAAGAAAAATCTTTCAGGTACAAAAGACAGAGCGCATGAATTTTTCATGCGCTCTTTTTTGTGCGAAAAAATAGAAATTAGTTTTAAATATAAAAGAATATTATAAATAAAAATAAAGTAATTATTTAATAACAGGAGGCGTAGCCATGGATTTATTAACAAATTTAAAAATAGTTGACCCAGAAATACAAAAAGCAATAGACCAAGAACTTTCTCGTCAACGTGAAAAACTAGAAATGATTGCTTCAGAAAATATCGTTAGCACAGCCGTTATGCAAGCTCAAGGAAGTATACTTACAAATAAATATGCAGAAGGTTATCCAGGCAAACGCTATTATGGTGGTTGTGAATATGTTGATATTGTAGAGCAATTAGCTATAGATCGTGCTAAAAAATTATTTGGTGCAGAATATGCAAATGTACAACCACATTCTGGAGCACAAGCAAATACAGCAGTATATTTTGCTTTGCTACAGCCAGGAGATACTATTTTAGGTATGAACCTTACAGATGGTGGTCATTTAACACATGGTAGCCCTGTAAATATTTCTGGTAAATATTTTAAAATTATTCCTTATGGTGTAGATAAAGAAACTGAACGCATTGATTATGATGAATTAGAAAGATTAGCAAAAGAACATCAACCAAAATTAATCGTTGGTGGAGCTAGTGCTTATTCTAGAGTTATCGATTTTGAACGCATGGCACAGATTGCAAAATCTGTGGGCGCATATTTCATGGTAGATATGGCACATATTGCAGGTTTAGTAGCAGCAGGACTTCATCCAAGCCCAGTGCCATATGCAGATGTAGTAACAACAACTACACATAAAACACTTAGAGGACCTCGTGGTGGTTTAATCCTCTGTCGTGATGCAGAATTTGGTAAACAATTCAATAAAGCTATTTTCCCTGGTATTCAAGGTGGCCCATTGATGCACGTAGTGGCAGCAAAAGCAGTAGCATTTAAAGAAGCGCTAAGTGATGAATTTAAAGTTTATCAACAACAAGTTTTAGATAATGCAAAAGCCCTAGCAGATGAACTTGTGAAAAAAGGATTTAGAATTGTATCAGGTGGTACAGATAATCATTTAATGCTGGTAGATTTGCGCTCTAAAAATATCACAGGAAAAGAAGCTCAATTCTTATTAGATGAAATAGGTATTACAGCAAATAGAAACACAATTCCATTTGAACCACTAAGCCCATTTGTAACAAGTGGTATTCGCCTAGGAACACCAGCACTTACAACTAGAGGATTAAAAGAAGAAGATATCCGTGAGGTAGCAGATATCATTGCTGATGTTATCGAAAATCGTGAAGATAGCGCTGTTATTGAAGCAGCAAAAGCAAAAGTTCAAGCTATTTGTAAGAAATTCCCATTATATGAAGCTTAAAATATCGGTTTGTCAGTTGGACAATTAAGTATATAAAAACATCAAATTTTAGTGTCGGTAATAATTACAAGGAGGGAATGTATATGGATTTATTAAAAACACCATTATATGAAGAACATCTTAAATGTCATGGTAAAATGGTGGAATTTGCAGGGTACAGTTTGCCTGTCCAATATGCTACAGGAGTAATTAAAGAACATTTAGCAGTGCGTACAGCTTGTGGCTTATTTGATGTATCACATATGGGCGAAATAATTTGTGAAGGTGAAGATGCTCTAGCAAATATAAATATGTTATTATCCAATGATTATACAGATTTAGATATTAATCATGCTCGCTATAGCCCAATGTGCAACGAACAAGGTGGCGTAGTTGATGATTTAATCGTATACCTTAAATCTTCCATTGCGACAATTAACTTTAGCAATCTATCTCTTTGCTGAGTGGTCAACAAACGCAATGTGTATCTAAGAAACACCGTAACGCCACCATCTTTTTCATAATCAGAATCTGTATCTGACGTTAATCTTCTGTATGCAATTATAAACGCAATTAAGCCTAAATATGCTTCTGTCTTACCTCCACCGGTAGGGAAATATAGAAGATCCACAATATTTCGCTCATCAGATTCAGGATCTATCAATCCCATTATATTAAGAAGAATGAATGCTATCTGGAACGGTCTCCACTCGCTATGATCCTGCTCAATTCCCTTTTCCTTGTTGTCTTTCATATAATCACTGAGACTACAAGGAATTCCTCTTCCACAATCCTTGGAGTAGGCCGTAATACTTCTCTGTAAATACATAGATTGATTCATGAACGTGAAGGCCTTAAACGCATTCTCATCCTTTTCAATCAAATCAATTCCTTCGTTCATCCTTCTCAAAGAATCTAAACATTTTTCAATAATGCCTTTTCCTGTCGCCTGGAATGATGGTTCCTGCATCTGCGGATTTTCTTTTAATTCATTTTTAATCCAGTCCCCATACAAAGCAGTTAGCAGTCTTAAGTTAGCAATACTTACCTCTTTTTCTTTGGAGATCCTAACTGCAGCATAGAAAACGCCTTTTCAGGTACATCTTTTACCTGCGCACTTACACCTGGAATTTCGTGTTCGGAATAAATGTAGAATCATTGAATATGCATTTTCTTCATCTTCTCTTTTATTCCATGTTGCTGCGCATCCCCGTCCCCTACCAAAAATAGGACGGCCTTTATAATAGTATTCATCCTC
>ENA-OPYX01001455-OPYX01001455.1-human-gut-metagenome-genome-assembly--contig:-NODE-1455-length-12489-cov-3.866607_pt1 | contig 12489 bp, 15 predicted proteins | sample MGYA00242639_ERZ504486 | MGnify/ENA primary metagenome ERZ504486 (study PRJEB26092, sample SAMD00036296) | human gut metagenome | host: Homo sapiens | study: EMG produced TPA metagenomics assembly of... | reverse complement strand
ATGAACTTTTCTGGCATCGCTTTGGAGGAATTTACACAGATCGTATCAGAAAATGGATTGTGTGGTTGCTGTTTCTGAGAGCAGTATGGCATTACTGACTGAAAACTTTCCAGATATGAAAGAAAAATTCATAGTGATTCCGAATATGATTGTTTCACATGAATTATCTCTAAAAGCTAAAATGTATGAGGCTGTTGAATTTCAGAATACCGTTTTTAAGATTGTTACAGTAGGAAGGCTGTCTGCTGAAAAAAATATGAGATTATGCCCAGAGGTTGCGGCTGCTCTTAAAAATAAAGGGATTAATTTTAAATGGGTCTTAATAGGGGATGGGGAGGAGAAAAGACATATTTCAAATATGATTGCTAAGTATAATCTGGGGGAAAATGTGATTATGCTTGGAACAAATAAAAACCCATATCCATATATTGCAACCGCAGATGTTATGATTCATCCTTCGTTGGTAGAATCACAGGGAATAACGATTTTGGAAAGCATGGTATTAGAAACACCTGTTATTGCAGTAAACTCTGCCGGACCAAGAGAATTTATTATATCAGGTATAAATGGATATTTAGTCGTACCGGAGGTTGATAAGATAGTAAAATTAATAGAAAAAATCTATAAGGATCCAGAACTTAGAGAAAAAATGGTGGAAAATGCCAGAGAGACTGTTCGACGATTTGAACCACAATATATTATAAAGCAAATAGAAGAAATTTTGGAGACGTAGAGATAAAAGAATTTGTAACTATAGCTGTTTGTGATGATAAGTACTACAGATGGGTGCAAATATACTGGAATCATATAAGTAAAACACAGGAAAGCAGTTCCTGGGAAAGATATAAATATGGAAACATCTCAGTAGAAAATAGAAGATATAAAGCTTGATAAAAAGTAAACCGTATTTAAAATAACAGTTTGGAAACAATGGTATAACATTTATGCTTTGTGAAAAAGGCTTTTTCTCGTATTAAAAGCGGCCTGTTGCATAGAGTTCATAAGAGGATGGATTAAAATGAGATTACGCTATATTGATTATACTAAAGGACTTGCGATTATTTTAATGCTTTTTGGACATACAATGACAAAGATTAATTTTGTTCATATATGGATTTATTCGTTTCATATGCCAGTATTTTTTGTCATTGGTGGTATTTTGATGTATAGAAAAGAAACACGGAGAGAATTTGGAGATTTCGTTAGAAGCAATATATTCGCAGACTTCGGACAACAGCTGTGCCATATTATGTTTTCGGAAGTATGCTTGCAGTGTTTTATACATTATTAAATATTATTGGAGATGAACCGATTTCATTTTTTGAAAAATGTTTAACTTACTTGCTCTTAAAGGTATTTGATTCGCTTTGGTTTTTACCTACATACATTTTAGCGGAAATCATTATGGAATTGATTGGAAACCAGAGAACATATGGAAAGAAATTGCATTTTACCATGATATTATGCAGTTTTTTAATAGTGACATTTTTATCAGATTATATGAGCATCTGGTATTTGGATATACTTTATAAAGTACTGTTGGGTATTTGTTTTATTGGGATTGGACTTTTATGTTCAAGGTTTGCAATTGTAGAGAAAACACCTATTTGTGTAGATTGTGTTTTGTTGATCATTGGATTATTATTGGCGCAAAAAAATGGATCTGTTGAAATGGCAGCAGGTAATATTGGTAACTCGGTAATATATTTTTTGTGTGCCACGGCAACATCAATTGCTATTATGAGTTTGATGAAAAAGGTGGAATATAAGAAAATAAAGCTTTACAAAGTTTTGGAAGTATATGGAAAAAACAGTATCGTGATAGTATGTACAAATAACTTGCTGATTGAAATAATCAGATTGTTTGATTATAAAGTCACTGGAAATTTCTTGGCTTCGACAGGTATGGTTGGATGCGTAATATTTACAATTATTTTAATGGTGATTGAATGGTATTGCATTAAACTTGCAAACGGGACATTTGCTCCGATATTTGGTCGTATTAAGCAGGGTGTACAATGATTTGGAGGTGATCCTATGAAAATAGTTTTATATGGAAATGGGGGAAGTGGAAATCATGGGTGTGAAGCAATTGTACGAGGTACGTTTGAACTACTTCAAGAGTCGTTTTTGATTGCTTCTGAGGCTGTCGAGGAGGATAAAAAATATGGCCTGGAGAAATTGGGGGATATATATGAAGCTAAAACAAGCAAAGTGAATATGGTACAGCTTGCGAAGGCATATGTAAAACTTAAGCTGACAGGCAATTATACGGATATGGATGGAGTACCTTACTTGAACTTCATTGATAATGTTAGGGGAAAGGCAGATCTTGCGTTATCTGTGGGCGGCGATAACTATTGTTATTCAAATCAGTCATTTTATGCTTTTTTGAATCAAGCCTATCAAAAAAAAGGAATAAAAACCGTTTTATGGGGATGCTCTATTGAACCGGACATTATAAAAAACGAACAGGTTTCAAGAGACTTAAAGTCTTATGAAATGGTTGTGGCAAGAGAGAGTATTACGTATAATGCAGTAAAAGAGGTTTGTAGTAAAGTGTTTTTAGCTCCAGATCCAGCCTTTTTTATGCAAGATCAAAAATGTGAATTAGATGAACGGTTTAAGGATAGCAATGTAGTTGGGATCAATATTAGTCCTATGATTATATCTAATGAGACGAATGTCGGAGTTACATATGAAAATTATAAAAAAATGATCAACTATATATTACAGAATACAGATATGAAGGTTGCGCTTATTCCGCATGTTGTATGGAGTCAGAACAATGACCGAGTAGTACTTCAAAAGTTATATAAAGATTTTGAAGAAAATCCGAGATTAATTTTGGTGGCGGATCATAAAGCGCCAGAATTAAAATACATAATTTCTAAATGTAGATTATTTATTGGAGCAAGAACACATGCAACAATAGCAGCATATTCTTCAAGAATTCCAACACTTGTTGTAGGTTATTCAGTAAAAGCACGAGGAATAGCAATGGATTTGTTTGGAACATACAAAAATTATGTGATTCCAGTTCAATCATTGGAACAAAGCGGACAGCTTATAGAAGCATTTAAATGGCTGGAAATGAATGAAGAAAGAATCAGAATACATTTGGAGCAAGTTATTCCAGAATATATTAAAACCGGGCGGGAGATAAAAAATGCCTTGAAAAAGATATGATTGACAGTAGGAGCGTAAATAAGGTAAAAAAAAGAAAATTGTTGTGGATGCCATGCATGCTATAATGTTTGTCCGAAGTTTGCAATCAATATGGTTGCTGATAAAGAAGGTTTTTTATATCCGAATGTATCTGTGGAAAAATGTGTTAATTGTGGAATGTGTTTAAATATATGCCCTAGTGTAACAAAGCTACCATTGAATTCCGGGGATAAAGCATATGCTTGTTATGCGAGAAATTGTGAGGAACGTTTGAGCAGTAGCTCAGGTGGATTTTTTTTCAGTTTTAGCTAGAAAATTTTTAAATGAAGAAGGAATTATATTTGGTGCTTCTTTTAATGAAAAAATGGAAGTGGAGCATCTTGGGATTTCGAAAACAGAGGAGTTGCATAAATTAAAAGGTACCAAGTATGTGCAAAGTAAAATTGGAACAAATTATAAAGATGTAAAGAGAGAATTATTGAAAGGAAAAAAAAGTTCTGTTTTCTGGGACTCCGTGTCAAGTGGCTGGATTGGAAGCGTTTTTAGGTGAAAAGTATGACAATTTGTTGAGTATTGATTTGATATGTCACGGTGTACCATCACCTAGTGTGTGGAAACGATATTTAAATGAACGTTTTGGTGAAGATAATGTAAACGCTATGCAATTTAGAAATAAAAGAGAGGGAATATCGAATGTTAAGCTGGATTATATGCTGAAAAGTGGAGAAATAGTCCAGGAATCGTATAATGAGAGTCCTTATATAAAAGGGTTTATTGAAAATTTTTATACTAGGCCATCATGCTTCAGATGCAACTTTAAGGGAATTAAAAGGTACAGTGATATTACAATCGGGGACTTTTGGAGTGCCAAGGAATTTCATCCAGAAATAGATGATTCATATGGGGTTTCAGGGATTATTGTCCATACAGCAAAGGGCGAGAGGTGGCTGGAAACTGTTAAAGATCAGTTGATTTTATATGATGCTCAGGCAAGTGAAATTGCTGTATGGAATGAGTGTTTGCTAGAGTCTGTTAAAGAGAATCCATATAGGCAGCTTTTTTTTGAAAAATGGACACAGTTTACTATAGAAGATATGATTTCTGAATTAGCTAGAAAGAAAACTAAAGTGAAAGATGGCAACGACAAGAAGAAAAAATTCCGGGACTGGTTTACAGAGAGGATACAGAGATGGTTAGCTTAATTGTTCCATGCTACAATGGAGAAAAATTTATTGCTCGGTGTATAGAGAGTATTCTAAATCAAACAGACCATAATATTGAATTAATTCTGGTTAATGATGGATCAATGGACAGCACATCAGATATAATCAATGGATATCGTGTGGAATTAGAAAATACGCTTGCAAAATTTATATATTTGGAACAAGAAAATCAAGGAGTAGGTGCAGCTTGTAATAACGCATTTAAACGAGCTACAGGTGAGTATTTAACACTTTTGGATTCTGACGATATTTTGCTTCCGGAATCTGTTTCTGAAATGCGCAAATGGCTTGATGAACATCCAGAGCATGGCTTTGTGAGAACAAATGGGTATTATGTTACAGAAGAAACCCTGGATTCTTGCGAGCGGTATTTGGAAGTCAATGATTATATGAAGACGAAAGAAAATATATTTGTGAAATTTTTTTGAGGGAATAACATATGTATGGCCAGGAACATATATGATTAGGATGGATGTGTTGAAGTCTCTATATCCTGATCGAGAAATATATCCGTCAAGATACGGACAGAATTTGCAATTTTTGATGATGGCTGCATATGTTAGTAGAGCAGGATTTATTGATTGTCCACTGATGAAATATACTCTAAGAAGAGAGTCTCTATCGCATTTTTCATCTGGAGATGTAATTGAAAAAGGAACTAAAAGCTATGGAAGGATACAAAGATATTCGGGTTCATTTGGTTGAACATTTCATAAGACATAGATAAACAAAAAGAATGGAACAATAGAATAGAAAAGCTTTATGCAAGTGTGTTCTTAAACCTTGTGGTAAAATATGCAGATAAAAATTTTGCCAAGGAGTGTTATGCTAAAATAAAAAAATGTCTGGTAGAACTACTGTAGATTTGAATTTACGTATTACATATTATAAGCTGATGAGTCCTTTACGATATTACGGCCTGAGAGTACTTCGTAAGGTAGGCATTGTAAGATAACGGTTGGTGTTTCGTTGAGAGGTTTATTCGTAATCTTATCTTTGGAATATATAATACTTTGGATGATAAATTTAAACAGTAAATCATTACTGAAACTAAGTGATTGAAGGCAGGATATGAATAATAGAACAAGAAGTGAATATTCCATAATTAATATAGTTACTGGTTTTGGAGGATATTTTATTAATACTGTAGTGGGATATATCTGTAGAATGGTATTTGTAAGATGCTTATCGGCAGAGTATCTTGGTATAAATGGGCTGTTTAGCAATATTCTTTCTATGCTGTCATTGGCAGAACTCGGTATTGGAGGTGCAATAGGTTTTGCACTGTATAAGCCATTAGCAGAAGATAACAAGGAAAAAATTACAACATTAATGCAGTTTTATGGGAAAGCATACAAGATCATTGGAATTGTTGTAGCGATCTTCGGTTTAGTGATGATGCCATTTTTGGGTATAATCATAACCGAACAACCTAATATTGCAGAAAATTTGTATGTCATTTATCTGATTTATCTGTTTAACACTGCGAGTACTTACTTTTTTAGTTATAGAAGTGCATTGTTAACTGCTGCACAACGGAACTACATTGTTTTGGGGGTGAATTATGCAGTTACTATACTTCAAAGCTTGATTCAAATACCGATCTTGATATTTAATCATAATTATATGTTATATTTGTTGATACAGACAATAGGAGTATTTTGTAATAATGTAGTTGTTTCATGGTGGGCTAAGAAAGAATTTCCTTATATAACTAAAAAAAATGTGCAATCACTATCAACATATGAAAAAAAAGGAGTTATTTGTCAATATTAAAGCATTAACGCTTAATAAGCTCAGTACAAGTCTTGTGAACAATACAGATAATATTGTATTGACATATTTCAGCGGTTTGGTGTCTGTTGGAGTAACATCTAATTATGTTATGTTGGTGAGCACACTTAGCTCTCTGACATCACAGTTGTTTAATAGCTTAACGGCTAGTGTGGGAAATTTAAATGCAATTGAAAATGAGAAGAAAAAGTATAGGTTTTTCAAAGTATTAAATCTTTCTAATTTCTGGATTTTTGGATGGGGAGCTATCGGAATCATTTTTGTTTCCGGAGATATTGTAAAATTGTGCTTTGGTGAGAAATATATCTTAGACATGTCAATTCCGTTCATCCTTGCTTTGAATTTTTATATTGTAGGGATGCAGAATGCGGTGTATACGTATAAAAACACCATGGGACTTTTTCGCTATGGACAATATATTTTGCTGATTACGGCGTCAATTAATTTAGTATTAGATATTATTTTGGGAAAAACAATGGGAATATTCGGAATATATCTAGCGTCTGCAATCGCTAGGCTGTTGACAAATATTTGGTATGAACCTTATGCTGTTTTTAAGTATGGTTTGAAGGTAAGCTCGTTTCATTATTTAAAAAAATATATAGGATATGCTATTGTTTTATGTGTTACGGGTGGTATTTGTTGTTTTTTATGCAATTTATGCCAGTTTTATATAGTGGTAAATGTTTTGCTAAAATTTGCTATTTGCAGATTGTTCCAAATATTATTTTTTATGTTTGTTACCATAAAACTGATGAAGGGAAATATTTAATAGAAATAAATAAAAAGTGATTTTGAGAAAAATCTGAAATCCCAAATATGAATTATTTATAATATTAAATGAACAAATATCGAAAAATATAAATATGGATAAATCAATGCAAACATCAAGGCAGCATAAATGGACGCTCATTATCACCATACTTCTATTCCTCGGAATCACAACCTGCCAAAACCTCGACCAATCGAAACACTCCCTAAGCTACTCTTCCTATCAGATCCCCTCCGACAAGATCGACACCCCAATCCGGATTTTGCAGCTGACGGATCTGCACAACAGCGAGTTTGGAGAAGATAATCAGGAGCTGATTGACTGGATAGCAAGTCAGTCCCCCGATCTGATCCTGCTTACGGGGGATCTGTTAAATTCCGGAGAGCCCGTCACAGAGATTGCTACCAATTAATTCTTCTCTATGCGAGATTGCTCCCGTCTATCTGTCCCTGGGAAATCATGAGATAGAATACCGGGACAATTTTGGCACAGACATCACACAATTGTATCAGGACGCCGGTGCAATCGTTCTGGAGCACCAATACCGGGATATCACCGTAAAAGGCCAGTCTCTTCGCATCGGCGGCATTTACGGTTACTGCCTGCCGGACAAATACCTGGAAACGGAGGAAGCGGATCTTAGCGAATGTATATTTCTGTGGGATTTTGAGAATACCGACCGTTACAAGATCCTGCTTAGTCATCTTCCGATTGCCTGGCTGAAAAATGATGCCCTGGAGGAATGGAACATGGACTGCGTGTTTTCCGGTCATCTTCACGGAGGGCAGGTCATTTTACCTGGGATCGGCGGTGTATATGCGCCGGATATGGGCTGGTTTCCGGGACGGCTGAAGGGTGTTTTTGATTCAAAGGATGGAAAACGGCATCTGGTGCTGTCTGCGGGGCTTGGAAATACAGAGGTGATTCCGCGGTTCAATAATATTCCGGAGATTGTCTGCGTGGATCTTGTACCGGAAGGAGGATGGTGAAAAAACTTGCACATGGATGAGGGCTGCGAATGTTACAGTTCGCTGGGAACCAGTGAACTGTAACTTAATCTGGGCATATTGGTTCACACCGTTCACAGTAACTTGCTATTTGCCTTGTCAGATGATAAAATGTAATTGTCTTTTGAACAGCTACGGTAAAATTTAAATATAGCAGGCATGGTGTACCATGCTGCCCGGGAAAGAAGCGTGATACATTATGGGAATGTTTGTTAATCCAGACAATTCTGCGTTCCAGGTTGCTTTGAATTCTGAAATTTATGTAGACAAAAGTGGACTCATTAAATATACAAACAAGGTGCTAAATACGTTACAAGGCTATATTTGCAACAGTCGTCCGAGAAGGTTTGGAAAGTCTGTTACAGCGAATATGCTAACGGCTTATTACAGCAGAGGCTGCAATTCAGAAGCAATGTTCGCTGATTTGGAAATCAGCAAAAGCACAGATTTTAAGAAGCATTTGAACCAGTATGACGTCATTCATCTTGACATTCAATGGTGTATGGAACCAGCTGGGGGATCAGAACAGGTAGTCCCTTATATTTCGGAGAGAACGATTGCAGAGCTTAAGGAGTACTATCCAGATGCTCTTCCGGTGGAGACAAAATCCCTGCCAGAAGCTTTATCGCAGATCAACGCCCTGACAGGGAAAAAGTTTATTATCATTATTGATGAATGGGATGTCCTTATTCGCGACGAAGCCTCTAATGCGAAGGCACAGGAAGACTATATCAACTTTCTCAGAGGAATGTTTAAAGGAACAGAACCAACAAAGTATATCCAGCTTGCGTACCTGACGGGCATTCTTCCGATAAAAAAGGAGAAAACACAGTCAGCACTGAATAATTTTGATGAGTTCACAATGCTAAGTCCGAGCAGACTGGCGCCGTATATTGGATTTACGGAGGAAGAAGTAAAAAGCTTAGCTGAAGAATATGATCAGGATTTTGAAGAAGTAAAACGCTGGTATGACGGCTATCTTCTGAGGGATCATCAAGTATATAATCCCAGAGCAGTTGTTAGCGTAATGCTAAGAGGAGAATATAAGAGTTATTGGTCTGAAACGGCCTCTTATGATACGGTTGTACCATTGATCAATATGAATTATGATGGTCTGAAAACCGCAATCATAGAAATGCTCTCCGGCTCAGAAGTGAAGGTGAACACGGCAACCTTTAAAAATGATACGATAAATATCAAGAGCAAGGACGATGTGTTGACCTACATGATTCACCTGGGATACCTGGGATATAATCAAAAATTGAAAACCGCTTTTGTGCCCAATGAGGAAATTCGGCAGGAACTAACGACAGCTGTCGAGAGCAAGCCCTGGAATGAGTTGCTGAAATTCCAGCAGGACTCAGAAAATTTACTGGATTCAACGCTCGACATGGATGGGGTGGCGGTTGCGGTTCAGATTGAAAAAATCCATAACGAGTATGCTTCTTCTATTCAGTATAACAATGAAAATTCACTTAGCAGTGTACTGACAATCGCATATTTGAGTGCGATGCAGTACTATTTCAAACCGATTCGGGAACTTCCGACAGGTAAAGGGTTTGCAGACTTTGTGTTTATACCGAAACCTGAGTACAAAAGTGACTATCCGGCATTGATTGTAGAACTCAAGTGGAATCAAAACGTGAGAACAGCTGTGCAACAGATCAAGGACAAAAAATATCCTTCCTCAATTCTGAGCTATAGTGGTGATATTCTGCTTGTGGGAATTAACTATGATAAGAGTACCAAGGAGCATCAGTGTTTGATTGAAAGATACGAGAAGGATTAATAGACCTGTCCACTTGTGCGGACAGCGATACAGCATTTAGGGGATTTATTTTCGGGATCGGCTGGCAGCTTGACATGCCGCCGGTCCTGTATTATAATAACGATGTTCACGAAAACGAAAGGAAAGATGTACATGAACAAACAGAAATCGGATATTTTGAACGTGATTCTGCAATACCACTGCCGGAACCAGCGTGCGCTGGCGGAGCGGTGTGGGTTTTCACTGGGAATGGTAAACCGTTCGGTGAAAGCGCTGCAGGGGCAGGGTTTTTTAACAACAGATATGGAGCTGACGGAAAAAGCCAGGCTTGAGATGGCAAAGCATCGCCCGAAAAACGCGGTGATTCTGGCTGCCGGATATGGAATGCGGATGGTGCCGATTAATATGGAAACGCCGAAAGGACTTTTTGGAAGTAGAGGGGGAACCGCTGATCGAGCGGCTGATCCGTCAGCTTCATGCGGTAAAGGTGAAGGAAATTTATGTTGTCGTTGGTTTTTAAAAAGGAACAGTACGATTATCTGGTTGACCGGTATGGCGTGAAGCTGGTTGTCAATATGGAGTATGCAGAGAAAAACAACCTGCATTCCCTGGCAAAGGTATTGCCGCAGCTTGGTGAAACGTATCTTATGCCGTGCGACCTCTGGTGCCGGGAAAATCCGTTTTCGGAGTATGAGTGGTATTCCTGGTATCTGGTGAGCGATGCAAAAGATCCAGACAGTACGGTTCGTGTGAGCCGGAAGTGGGAGCTTGTGCCCTCAGGCGGGGAAAAAGAAGGAAATCATATGATCGGCATCAGCTATCTGACGGATTCTGTGGCACAGTCGATGGCGCGGCGAATCGAAACGATGGTACAGGATCGCCGGTATGACCATGTTTTCTGGGAGGATGCCCTTTTTGCGGAAAACGGAATGCCGGTGCAGGCAAAGCTTGTCCCGGAAGGAGCTGTGGTGGAGATCAATACCTACGAGCAGCTGCGGGAACTGGATGAAAATTCGGATCAGCTGAAGTCGGATGCGATGGCAGAAATTGAACGGGTGCTTTCGGTTTCCGGTGAGGAGATTACGGGAATTGAGGTCCTGAAAAAGGGAATGACAAACCGTTCGTTTTTATTCCGCTGTCGCGGCGGGCGGTATATTATGAGAATTCCGGGGGAAGGCACGAGTCTTCTGATCAACCGCAGGCAGGAGGCGGCGGTATATCGGACACTGGACGGAAAGGGCATCTGCGATGAAATCGTGTCGATCAATCCGGAAAACGGCTATAAGATTACGAAATACCTGGAGGGTGCGCGTGTCTGCGATCCGGAAAACCCTGAGGATGTGCAGGCCTGTATGAAAAAGCTCCGTTCCTTCCATGAGGAGCATCTGAGCGTGGAGCATACGTTTTCGCTGTTTGACCAGATCGCATACTATGAAAGTCTGTGGGAGGGAGAACCGTCTGTTTATCGGGATTACAGCACGACGAAAGCGCATGTGCTGGAGCTTGAGGCTTATCTGGAAGCGCAGCCGAAGGTGTGGACGCTGACGCATATTGATGCGGTGCCGGACAATTTTCTGTTTGTGGAGAAAAACGGCGGAACGGAAATTCGTCTGATTGACTGGGAATATGCGGGCATGCAGGATGCACATGTGGATCTGGCGATGTTCTGCATTTACGCCATGTATGACCGTCCGCAGGTGGATGCGCTGATCGACAGTTATTTTACGGAAGGCTGTCCGCAGGAGGTGCGCACGAAAATTTATGCATACATTGCGGTGTGCGGGCTTTTATGGAGCAACTGGTGTGAGTATAAGAGCCGGTTAGGCGTGGAGTTTGGCGAGTATTCGCTGAAACAGTACCGATATGCTAAGGATTACTATAAACTTGTTAAGCAGGAGCTTGCCAAAAGCAAAGGTCAGGAAGAATAAGAGGGTGGAAGAATGAAAGCGATGGATGTGGGGCAGAGACCGGGAAGTGAAATTCAGCAGAAAAATCATGTAGAACGTGCAATTATCATGGCGGCGGGAACGGGAACGCGGATGCGGCCGGTAACGCTTACTACGCCGAAACCGCTGATCCGTGTGAAGGGTGTCCGCATGATTGATACGGTGATTCAGGCGCTGCATGAAAATGGAATTTATGAGATTTATGTAGTAGTGGGATATCGGAAAGAGCAGTTTGCGTGCCTTACCGCAGAATATAAAGGTGTGACACTGATCGAAAATCCATACTGGGATTCCTGCAATAATATTGCATCGCTCTATGTGGCGCGGGAACAGTTGGAAAATGCAATGATTCTGGATGGGGATCAGATTATATACAAAAAAGAAATTCTTGCACCGGAATTTACGCATTCTGGCTACAATGCTGTCTGGACGGACGAAAAGACGGATGAATGGCTGATGCAGGTGAAGGATGGAATCGTGTGTTCCTGTAGCCGGACCGGCGGTAAGGGCGGCTGGCAGCTCTTCAGTGTATCACGTTGGAACCGGGAGGACGGAAAGCGGCTGAAACGCCACCTGGAACTGGAATTTGAAAAAAAACAGAACCGCCAGATTTACTGGGATGATGTGGCGATGTTCTGTCATTTTGAAGAATATGAGCTTGGCATTTATCCTATGCAGGAAGGCGATATGCCATACTTGTTCGTGAAGAGTTCAGTTGCCTTGAATTTATCATGAACAGGGACACGATCAACTGGATTCTGAAATAACTGAATACAGGAGGTCGAACATGGAGCATTTACCAAAGAAAATC
>ENA-OPYX01001454-OPYX01001454.1-human-gut-metagenome-genome-assembly--contig:-NODE-1454-length-12501-cov-2.037902_pt1 | contig 12501 bp, 14 predicted proteins | sample MGYA00242639_ERZ504486 | MGnify/ENA primary metagenome ERZ504486 (study PRJEB26092, sample SAMD00036296) | human gut metagenome | host: Homo sapiens | study: EMG produced TPA metagenomics assembly of... | reverse complement strand
GAATTGTATTACTTGCATTTATCGCGGCGCTGGCAGGCTGCGTGTTTACCGGCGTATCGGTGCTCTGGGCGTTGGCGGGTGGCTATCTGATTTTCTGTGCGTATGGCCTGATTCGGAAGCACAGCCTCGCGGAACTCGGAAAAATGTCGCTTTCTGGCGTTAAAACCGTCCGCAATATCCTGATGATTTTCGGACTTATTGGCTTTATCACAGCGCTGTGGCGGGCATCCGGCACGATCGCCGTGATCGTGTGCTGGTCGTCGAAGCTGGTGTCGCCGTCGGCATTTCTTGTGATCGCGTTCCTTCTTAACTGTATGGTGTCGATCCTGACCGGAACCTCCTTTGGAACCGGCGCGACGATGGGTGTTATCTGTATGGCGATGGGACGTGCGATGGAGCTTGACCCGTTCTGGATCGGCGGCGCGATTCTTTCTGGCATCTATTTTGGCGACCGCTGTTCACCGGTATCGTCCAGCGCGAATCTTGTCTGTGTGCTGACGAAGACGGATATTTATGAAAATATCCGCGAAATGGTAAAGACATCGCTGGTGCCATTTGTGGCTACATGTATTCTCTATTATATAGTGGGACGTTCCATGAGTGCCGGAAACGGACGGATGGATGTGGAAGGGCTGTTTTCCAATCGTTTTGTACTTCATTGGAGCGCGGTGATCCCAGCGGCGATTATCCTGGTGCTGTCTGTGTTCCGGGTGGAGGTCAAGAAAACGATGCTGATCAGCATTGTGTTGGCGGCGTTTCTGAGCGTGGTGCTGCAGGGGCGGACAATCGAAGAAATTTTACAGATGTGCCTGACCGGTTATCAGGCAAGCGATCCGGCGCTCAATGCTATGATGAACGGCGGCGGCCTGAAATCAATGATTAAGGTGGCTGCGATTGTGAGCCTGTCCTCCTGTTATGCAGGAATTTTCGAGGGAACTGGGCTCTTGAAGCCGATTCAGGGGAAAATAGAGGCGTTGAGCCGGAAAATTACTCCGTTTGGTGCGACCTTTGCGGTGGCGGCAGTTGCTTCCATGATCGCTTGTAACCAGACGCTTTCGATCATGCTGACCCATCAGCTCTGCAAGGAAGGAAATCCAGATAATAAACGATTTGCAATCGATCTGGAAAATACGGCGGTTGTGCTGGCACCGCTGGTTCCGTGGTCGATCGCCGGAGCCGTTCCTCTGGCAGCCGTCGGTGCTCCGATTGCGAGTGTGGTGGTGGCGTCGTATCTGTACATACTGCCGATCTGGAGTTTTTTGGTTCGTCTCATAAGAAGGTCGTAGGAAAAGGAGGAAGAGCCATATGAATTTTACTCGAACTTTGCAACCTACAGGGTTCCTTATTCCTGATGATACTGGCGGGTGCGGTACTGAAACGGCGCGGGATCATCAGCAAGGAAGGCGAAAAATGTCTGACGGATCTCTGCGTGAATATCGTGATTCCCTGCAATATTGTGAAATCGTGCCTGATTTCATTTGATGCTTCGATTTTTAAAACGTGCGGGTTGCTGTTGGCGGTTGGATTTGTCTTGCAGCTTGTCTGTGTGGCCCTCAACAAAGTGCTGTTTAAGGAATATTCAGAGCAGCACCGGAAGGTGCTTCAATACTGTACGATCGTTTCCAACGGCGGATTCCTCGGAAATCCGGTTGCGGAAGGCGTATATGGAAGTATGGGACTTCTCTACGCATCCATTTTTCTGATTCCGATGCGCGTTGTCATGTGGTCGGCGGGTACATCCTATTTTGTTGGAGGCGGTTCTGACAGGAAAAAGGTATTGAAAAATGTCCTGACGCACCCGTGTCTGGTCGGTGTCTACATCGGTATGTTCCTGATGGCAACACAGCTGCAGCTTCCGGGCGTGCTGAAATCGACGGTTACCTACATTGGAAACTGTAACTCGGCGCTGACGATGTTTATTATCGGTACGATTCTGACCGATGTGAAACTGCGTGAGATTATTAATCCGACGGCCCTCAAATTCAGTGTGCTCCGTCTGTTCCTTCTTCCGCTTCTGGCATATGGAATCAGCCTGGCGGCCGGATTGGATTCGGTGGCAGCAGGTGTGGCAGTCATCATGACGGGAATGCCAGCCGGTGCAACTGCAGCGATCTTTGCGGCGCGCTATGACAGCGATGCACCGTTTGCAGCGAAAACGGTAGTGCTCACGACGCTGATTTCGATGATTACGATTCCGGCGTGGTGTCTGTTTATAGGATAAAAAGAATAGGTAAGAAGCAACAATAATAGAAAGAATACTAGAAAAATTGAGAAAATAATGTAAATATGGTAAATGAATATAAAAAGACCTGAAAGGTGCGGTAAAATGGCTGCTCTTCAGGTCTTTTATATTTTAAAAATGAATCAAAGGTTAAGCAAAACAGAGGTTGAAAAGAATTAGTTTATGATTCTTATTCATTCGTTTCACTCTTTCGTGAAAATCCGCGCTTCTTCCAGATAATTATACAGTGTATACTTGGAAATCTGCATCGCGTCGCACAGGAGCAGGCTGGTTTTTGTGATCTTGAAGACGCCTTTCTGGTCAAGATAGTCGAGTGCACGAATTTTTTCCTCCTTGTTCATCAGCATCATCGGTTTTCCGATCATGGACTCTGCCTGATAAATATAGTGCTGTAAAATATCATCGACATTCTTTTTGAGAATAAAGTCGCGGTCAGACATGGCTGCCTGATTTGCGCCATTCGTGCCGTCCGTGCTGCCAGTTCCTGAAAAGGTGCCATCAGAAGCCATTCCGGATGGTGTGCAGCCAGACATGCCGTCGATCTGTGCGCCCACAGCTGCCGATATGCCGATGGTGCCTGGGCGTCCGATCAGATTTTGCAGGGCGCTCTGTGCCAGATAGAGATCGCGAACATCCATATTTAAGCAGACAGATCCGATAATTTTGTGATGTTCGTCCTCGATGAGCGTTGTGCAGGACTTAAAAAGCCGGTCTTTCTGGCTGGTATCGAGGGAAATGATCGAATGCTTGAGCGGCTCGATATCATTGCCGAGCTGTGTGATCATGCCGCCGCGCGGGGAACCGCCGACGTCGCGCCCGCTTAGCTGTGAGTTGAATGCGTAGACGATCGTGTGATCGTAGCCTTTGCGGTAATCGTGGACGATGATCTCACAGTTATCTCCGAGAAACTTTTGAAGTCCTTCGAGAAAACGGATGAGAAACTGAAAGTCCATGTAGTTGGAAATTTCCATGAATACCTCCTTTGGGGTGCTCTGTGCCCCGAGTGTGTATCGCAAAATTTTGCGGCTTAAAATAATTCGGAAAATGAAATGCACAGGGATTGTCTTTCTTTTGTCAAAGTTCCTGAAAAAAATTTTATCGCGTTCATTTTGCTGCGTCAATCCTGTTTCTATAGAAAAAAGTTAGTAGATAGGGAACATAAATAAGAGAATGTTCTCCTTTTTTGTTTAAAAATCAAAAATTCAGGTACAAGATAACGGGAAATGAGAGCAAACCTGTTTCTTTCATCATACTCTCAGACAAACTGTTTGTCAATTAACAAACCAAACTGTAAGTTTTTCTTGACAATTTGTCAGTGCATCCCTATAATCGAGAAAAAATCAAACAGACAGTTAGTCAAACAAAAAATAAGTTTGGAAAAATACAAACTGAAAGTGAGGGAGCAGGATGGACAGGGACAGTTATGTATATAAGACACCGGCTTCAAAGCTGGTACAGGTGTCTGCGATTGCGGCGGAATACAAGGGCAGACCGGATATGCTGATGACAGTGATCATCCGGGCGCAGAAGGTTGTGTCGGCATTTTCCAAGGAGGTGGCGTCAGTCATCGCCAGGGAGATGGATATTCCGATGAACAATGGTGTACAGTTTCATCACCTTTTATGCGATGCTGTCGGTAAAACCGAGGGGGCGCTACATTGTCCGGATGTGCAAGAGCGCGCCAGTGCCACGTACATGGGGCGCAGGCGGTCGTTCAGGCGCTGGAGGATCAGCTCGGCATCAGCATCGGGGAGACGACCGAGGACGGAAGGTTCACCCTGGAATACTGTCCCTGCCTGGGACTGTGTGAAATATCCCCGGCGATCATGATCAATGAGCACGTGTACGGCAACCTGACGCCGGAATCGGTGCGGGATATTATCAAACAATATATACGGGAGGATGTGGAATAGTATGGAGGAAATGCACGTATTGCTGAAAAACCGCGGCAAGATTAATCCGAGAAGTTCACAGGAGTATGCGGACCGCGGCGGATTTGAAGCGCTGAAAAAAGCACTTTCGATGGACAGTGAAGCGATATCGATGTGATCCGCGCCTCCGGACTTCGTGGACGCGGCGGTGCGGGATTCCCGACCTACCGAAAGATGGAGTTTACCGCCCACGCATCTGACCCAACGAGATACATCGTCTGTAACGCCGATGAGGGAGAGCCGGGAACGAATAGAGACCGGATTCTTCTCTCGACCGACCCGTGTGCGGTCTTCGAGGGCATGGCGATTGCTGGAAAAGCAGTCGGCGCCCATACCGGATATATCTATCTGAGAGCCGAGTATACATATTTGATTCCCGGTAATTAAAAGATGCGCTGGAGGATGCGGTAAAAACGCGGATTTTTAGGAAAAAATATGATGGAGAGCGGTTTTGACTTTGAAATCAAGTTCCGCTCCGGTGCGGGTGCTTACGTCTGCGGCGAGGAGACAGCATTGTTTGAGTCCATTGAGGGAAAACGAGGCGAGCCACGTTTCCGTCCGCCGTTTCCGAGCATTCACGGACTCTTTGGAAAACCGACCATGTTAAATAACGTAGAGACGCTGGCGAATATCCCACAGATTATCCTGAACGGACCGGAATGGTTTGCATCGATGGGAACAGAGAAGTCCAAAGGAACCAAGGTATTTGCTCTGGGAGGCAAGGTCAATAATACCGGTCTGGTAGAGATTCCGATGGGAACGACTCTGCGGGAGATTGTAGAAGAGATCGGCGGAGGCATTCCGAAGGGCAAGAAGTTCAAGGCTGCGCAGACCGGAGGTCCGTCCGGCGGATGTATTCCGACAGAGAATTTTGATGTACCGATCGACTATGATAACCTGATCGCGATTGGTTCCATGATGGGTTCCGGTGGTCTGATTGTTATGGATGAAGATACCTGTATGGTAGATATTGCAAAATTCTTCCTGCAGTTTACCGTAGATGAATCATGTGGTAAATGTACGCCATGTCGTGTCGGAACGAAACGTCTGCTGGAGTTATTAGAGAAGATTACAGACGGACGAGGAACCTTAGAGGACATCGATAAGATGGAAGAGCTGTGCTACTACATCAAAGACAATGCACTCTGTGGTCTGGGACAGACTGCACCGAACCCGGTTCTCTCTACCCTTCGTTACTTCCGTGACGAATATATTGAGCATGTCGTAAACAAGAGATGTCCGGCTGGTGTATGTAAGAAACTTATTACATATAAGATTGATCCTGTGAAATGTAAAGGTTGTACATTATGTGCACGTAACTGTCCGGTAGATGCTATCGAAGGTCAGGTAAAAGTGGCACACAGCATTGACACAAGCAAATGTGTGAAATGTGGAACCTGTATCGATAAGTGTCGTTTTGGCGCTATTTATAAAGAGTAACGGAGGAATCAATCATGGAAAATATTACAATTAAAATAAACGGAAGAGAGGTATCCGCACCGCAGGGTTCCACGATTCTGGAGGCAGCACGCCTTGCACAGATTGAAATCCCGACGTTATGTTACCTCAAGGAAATCAATGAAATCGGCGCCTGTCGTATGTGTGTTGTTGAGGTGAAAGGTGCTCGCACTCTGGTGACCGCCTGTGTATATCCGATCAACGAAGGAATGGAAGTATGGACCAACACACCGAAGGTTATTGAGTCCAGAAGAAAAACGTTACAGCTTTTATTGTCCAATCACGACCGCAAATGTCTGTCCTGTGTCCGTAGTGGAAACTGTGAACTGCAGACTTTATGCCGTGAGTATAAAGTAGATGATGAGGCTTACTACGATGGCGAGCGCAATGGGTATGAATTAGATACCAGTGCCGCTCATATGGTAAGAGATAACAACAAATGTATCCTCTGCAGACGATGCAGTGCTGTCTGTGAAAAAGTACAGGGGGTTGGTGTCATCGGCGCAAATGAGCGTGGATTCAAGACATACATCGGAACTGCATTTGATATGGATCTGGCAGAAACAAGCTGCGTATCCTGTGGACAGTGTATCGCTGTATGTCCGACCGGAGCACTGTATGAGAAAGATAATACCGAAGAAGTATTTGCAGCAATCGCAGATCCGGAGAAGTATGTGGTTGTTCAGTGTGCACCTGCTGTTCGTGCAGGACTTGGCGAGGCCTTTGGCATGCCGATCGGCACAGATGTAGAGGGCAAGCTGGCAGCAGCATTGCGCAGACTTGGTTTTGATAAAGTATTTGACACCACATTCTCTGCAGACCTTACAATTATGGAAGAGGCCAACGAGTTCCTGGATCGTGTACAGAATGGCGGAGTGTTACCTCTGATCACATCCTGTTCCCCAGGATGGATCAAATACTGCGAGCACTATTTTCCGGAAATGACAGAGAATCTGTCTTCCTGTAAATCTCCGCAGCAGATGTTTGGTGCGATTGCAAAATCCTATTACGCAGAGAAAATGGGAATTCCGAAAGAAAAAATGGTGGTTGTCAGCGTTATGCCATGTACTGCAAAGAAATTTGAAATTGGCAGAGACGATGAGAACGGTGCAGGCGTTCCGGATGTGGATATTGCTATTACAACAAGAGAGCTTGGCCGCATGATCGAACGCGCAAGCATTCGTTTTGCAGATCTTCCGGATGAAGAATTTGATATGCCGCTTGGTCTTGGAACCGGTGCAGCAGTCATCTTCGGCGCAACCGGTGGTGTAATGGAAGCAGCACTTCGTACCGCAGTAGAGAAACTGACCGGTGAAGAACTTGCAAAACTTGAGTTCACTGATGTACGTGGTATCGAGGGCATCAAAGAGGCTACTTACAATGTAGCTGGTATGGATGTCAAAGTTGCTGTTGCATCCGGTCTGAAAAATGCAAAAGAATTATTAAATAAAGTCAAATCCGGAGAGGCTGAGTATCATTTTATTGAGATCATGGGATGCCCTGGAGGATGTGTCAATGGTGGTGGACAGCCGCAGCAGCCGGGATATGTTCGTAATACCGTAGATATCCGTGCAAAACGTGCAGAAGTGCTTTACAATCTTGACAAAAACAACAAGATCCGTAAATCACATGAGAATCCGGCAATCATTGAATTATATGATACCTATCTGGGTGAGCCGGGCAGTCACAAAGCACATGAACTGTTACATACCACTTATGTAAAACGTACAGTAAATAAATAGTTTTATATTTGATAAGTTACGTGAGCAGATTAAAAAATAGGAATATTTTTAAGAGGAGTCGTTGCATTTGTAACGGCTCCTTTTATCAGGTGAAAAAGATGAAAAGAATATTAAGAAAATATTCTGTATTCCTAAGAAAGAATTAAAACATGGAATATGGCATCTGTGGTAAAATGTTCAGAGGAATTGTTTAAGGAGTATTTTGTTTATGAATTTGTTTTCTGTTGCATTTAGTTTATTTGTAACTGTTTTATTTATACTGTATTACACCGTATTTCGGAAAAAAACAATGGATTTGCCTGCTTTTATTCAGCATGGCATTTTATGCTTATTCAGGCATTGCGAATCTGATTTTTATGGCAATCACCGGATTCAGCGTGTTTGCGGGTGGCATATGGTTGATGCATTTTTTCTGAAAAATATCAGGAGATCCGAAAAGATAAAAGCATAGACAGAGCCAGAAGAAAGGAAATAAAAGCAGCATTTGATCGAAAGCGCAAAATTATTCTCTGGACAATCATTGTGATTAATTTTGGAATGCTGGCAGTATTGAAATATCTGCATCCTCTGTTTGAGGGGTTTCTGATACCGCTTGGTATCTCTTTTTATATGTTTATTTCCATTGGTTATCTGGTGGATATTTATTTTGAAAAGTATGAAGCCGAAAATGAATCCGTTTCGTTTTCTGCTGTTTGTTTCGTTTTTTCCACAACTGATCCAGGGACCGATCAACAGATATGATCAGATGAAAGAGCAGCTGTATGGCAGACATGCTCTGGAGTGGCATCGCTGTAAGCGGGCATTGGTATTAATTCTGTTTGGATTATTAAAAAAGTATGCAATCGCAAATCTGCTGGTTCACGGAATTTGCAAATATTCTGGATGCGCCTACGGAGAAAACACCGGGGGTCTGCCATTGTGTTTGCAATATTACTATATTCTGCACAACAGTATGCGGATTTTTTCCTGGTGGAATTGATATCGTTATGGGTGTGGCGGAATTGTTTGGAATTGAAATGATGCCAAACTTCAGACAGCCGTATTTTTCTGTTTCACTGGGAGATTTCTGGAGAAGATGGCATATTTCGCTTGGTGCATGGATGAGAGATTATGTATTTTATCCATTTGCGCTGACTGCTCCTATGCAGAAATTCGGAAAATGGGCGAAAAAGCATCTGAACGTTCATTTCGGCCGTGTACTTCCGGCATCCATTGCGAATATTCTGGTATTTTTCCTTGTAGGTATCTGGCATGGCGCCCAGTGGCACTTTATCTTCTGGGGTCTTTACAATGGTATTGTAATTGCAGTTTCAGATATCTGTGCACCTTTGTTTGCAAAAATGGCAGAAAGACTGCACATAAATGTAAAGAGTAAGGCATTTCATGTATTTCGGATTATCCGGACTTTTATCATAGTAAATATCGGATGGTATTTTGACCGGATCTACAATATCAAAGACTGTTTTATGTGCATGAAAAACACGATAATTCATTTTCGTATGGGAGAATTATACGGAATTTTGGAACCAACTTTTAAAGAAGTGCCAAAGAAAGCGTATATCATAGCAATCGTGGCTCTGGTTATTGTATTTGCCGACAGTGTTGTAAAAGAGAAAGGAAAGGATGCAATTACATTGTTAGATGAACGACCGCTGGTACTTCGCTGGCTGATTTATTTTTTGATTGAGTTTTCCTGGTTTTGGCATCGTTTAATTTTGCGGTTGGAGCAGGAGGTTTTATGTATGCGAATTATTAAGGGTATAAAGTGATTGTATTTGTTTTCCTGTTCATAGTGATAAATTTGCTGCTGAGTTATCTTCTTGTGAAAGCAAATGGTCCAAGTGAGGTCATGTGGAAGGACTTCCGCAAAACAGAAAAAATAGATACCGTATATTTAGGTTCTTCTTTTTCACAGATGACGTTCAATCCCTATATTATAGATGAAGCTACCGGGTGGAGTTCTTTTAATATGGGAACACCGGGGCAGCCGTTGGATCAGACCAAAGAGGCATTAACGGCAGCGATTCAGGAAAAAAAGATAAAAAGGGCTGTTCTTGTATTTGGAATCCCGTCTCTGGAACTGATACAAAATGCAAATGCGAGAGCCACTTTTTCAAGGGCAAGAAAGTATGGATGTTCTCCTTTGGAAAAACTGCGGTTGGACTGGAGGTTTGTGACGGACAGTGAAAACTTTAATGCAGAAGCATCACTGACATATTTTTTTCCATGGACTTATAACAGTGTTGATTGGAAACGAAAGACGATTTCAGAAAATCTGAAAATCAAACGGGAAAGCAAAGATGCGAATGCAAGTTCGAAAAAAGTGGCAGGGTATATGGAGTATGTCGGAAAGGGATATGCATACGCAGGTGGTGTCTTTGATTATAATACAGCTGCTGTAAATAATACAAAAAAGGCTTATTCCGGAAAAAGCTCTGATAAGGCGTATGAAGAATTAGAGGAGATGTGTAAACTGTGCCAGGAAAATGGTGTAGACTTTATGGTTGTGAATACACCGAAAGCACCTTATGATATTGCAGCATATGGTGCGGAAAAGTATTTTGCGATCAACCAGAAAATCAGTGGGATATGCAGTAAGTACGGTGCCGATTATTATGATTTCAATTTGGTAAAACCGGAACTGTTTTCCATCTGTCCGGAGTATCTGTCAAATTTTGAACACCTAAATAAAACGGGGTCAGAAGTTTTTGCAAGGCTTTTTCGAAATTTGTATTGAGCCGTGATGCAGGCGAGGATGTGTCACAATATTTTTATGATGAGGATGCCTATATGGAATCTGTCAAAGATATCGTTGCTGCTTACCTTCCGGGATATGACACTGCAAATACAAACAACCAAAATTAGATGTAAAGAGGAAACAAAATGACGAATGTATTAGAATGGCTGGAGCATATGGAAGCACAGTCCGGAGAAAAATTGCAGTTGCAGATCCGAAAGAAGAATATTCCTTTACTCAGTTAAAATGTATGCACAGAAGGGCGGAACTTATCTGAGAAAATGGATGACAGGGACTGCTCCGGTAGCAATTTATATGGAAAAAAGCTGTGTTACCTTAAGTATTATGTTTGGAGCGGTATATGCCGGCTGTCCATATTGCCTGTTAGATCTGCGCCAGCCGGAGGCGAGACTGCAGCAGATCATAACCGTGCTGCAGCCGGAAGTAATCGTTACAAAGGAAGAAAAATCTGGAGAAAAATGAAAAAGTGTCTGGATGCAATAGCCGGGGATGTTCCGAAAACGACAATTTTGCTGGCAGAGAAGTGTTTGGATGAAGCGACGATCGATCAGAGTCTTTTGAGACAGATTCGAACGGAACATACGGATCGAAAACCTTTGTATATTAATTTTACCAGTGGAAGTACCGGTTTGCCGAAAGGTGTTGCAGTAAGTCACAGAGCGGTGATGGATTTTATCCGGATCTATGCAGATACTTTTGCTATCACGAAGGAAGACATTATAGGAAATCAGGCACCGTTTGATTTTGATGTATCGGTAAAAGATATTTATACCGGTCTTTTGACCGGTGCGAAAGTACAGATCATTCCAAGAGAATATTTTAGTGATCCTACGACTTTGATGGATTATATGGCAGACAGTAAAATGACGGTGCTTACCTGGGCGGTCAGCGCCATGTGCTTTGTATCTGTCATGAATGGATTTGGTTATCGCACACCGGCTACTGTTCAAAAAGTCCTTTTTAGCGGAGAAGTACTTCCGATAAAACATTACAGGGTATGGAAAAAATATCTGCCGCAGGCAATGTTCGTAAATCTGTACGGACCAACGGAAGTTACCTGTAACTGCACGTATTATGTGCTTGATTCCAAACGCGAATATGAACTGACCGATGTGATCCCTATCGGAAAAGCTTTCCCAAATGAAGCGGTATTTCTTTTGGATGAGACAGATCAGCGGGTGACGGAAGCAGGAAAAGCCGGAGAGATCTGCGTTAGCAGCTCAGAACTGGCGTTGGGCTATTATAATGCGCCGGATAAAACGGCACAGGTTTTTGTGCAGAATCCATTGAATCATCGATACGATGAACGGATTTACAGAACCGGTGATCTGGCAAAATATGATGCACAGGGAAATCTTGTATATATTTCCAGAAAAGATTTTCAGATTAAACATCTGGGACACAGAATTGAACTTGGAGAAATTGAAGTGGCAGTAAATGCCGTGGATGGAATCACCAGATCCTGCTGTATTTATGAGACAGAAAAGGAACGTTTGCTGCTTTTTTACACAGGAGCATGCGAAAAAAGGCAACTGATAAAAATGTTACGTGGTGTATTGCCACCGTATATGATACCAAATACGGCTCTGCAACTTACAGAGATGCCGATGACCAAGAATGGAAAGATTGACAGAAATCAATTAAGGAAGATATATGAGGAGAGTTTACATGCAAGACATTTTAAAAAGTAATACACCTGCGTTTGTGTTTGACACGGCAGTTTTGCAAAAACGGGCTGTACAGATCAGAGAGATTGTCGGAGAAACAGTGTCACTTTGTTATTCCATGAAGGCAAATCCATTTTTGGTGACAACCATGTTGACGTGTGTGGATAAACTGGAAGTCTGCAGTCCGGGTGAACTTGCTATTTGTAAAAAAACTGGGCGTAGATGGATCCAGAATCATTTATTCCGGTGTTAATAAGGGGATTACGGATATCAGAGAAGCCTATGAGTACGGAGTAGGAATATTTACAGCGGAATCGATCCGTCATGCAGATCTGATCCAGCAAGTGTTTGAAGCAGCAGATTCAGATCAGAAAGCAGAAGTGATCCTTCGCCTGAATGCCGGTTCTCAGTTTGGAATGGCAAAAGAGGATCTATTTGATATATTGCAGCACAGGGAAACCAGATACAGAAGTTTAAATATTACAGGAATTCATTATTTTGTCGGGACACAACGGAAACGGGCGAAAAGAAAGATAAAAGAACTTCAGATGCTGTTGGAATTATTTGAGGAGATCCGAAACCTTTTCGGACTGGAATTAAAAAAACTGGAATATGGACCGGGGTTTGCAGTCCCTTATTTTGCAGATGATGATTTTAGCAGATACTTTATTTCCTGTAAAAGAGTTGAAAGATACCTTAAAGG
>ENA-OPYX01001452-OPYX01001452.1-human-gut-metagenome-genome-assembly--contig:-NODE-1452-length-12513-cov-3.373405_pt1 | contig 12513 bp, 12 predicted proteins | sample MGYA00242639_ERZ504486 | MGnify/ENA primary metagenome ERZ504486 (study PRJEB26092, sample SAMD00036296) | human gut metagenome | host: Homo sapiens | study: EMG produced TPA metagenomics assembly of... | reverse complement strand
GTATAATAATACAGATGGTTCAGGACAGGTAAGAAAAAGCATTACAAAAACCTATAAATGGAATATGGAGGAAAAAATAATAATGGAAACTTTACTGGAAATTTTAAATGATATTGATGATACTGTAAACTGGGAAGATGAAACAGCCCTGACTCGATGACCGTATTCTGGATTCTTTTGGAGTGATCAGCCTTATTTCTGAGCTGGAAGATCAGTTCGAAATTGAAATTGATGCATCTGAGATCGTTCCGGAAAACTTTAATTCCGCAGATGCTATGTGGAAAATGATCCAGAGATTACAGGAGAACTGATATGGCATTGGCATATCATACAGAGTTATATCTGTTTGTGTTTTTGCCGCTGGTAGTTCTTGTATATCATTTTTCATCACAAAAAATGCGCAGAGCAGTTCTGATCCTTGCAGGATATATCTTTTTCTGGTCCTTCAGCCAGTGGCTTGTGGGATATCTGATTGCGGTTTCAGGACTGGTCTACGGAGCAGGGCGCTGGATGGAGCAGCTCAAAGAAACCGGAAAAGCCAGGTCAAAAGGGCTTCCCTCCAAAGAACGTTCTGCCGTAAAAAAACAGTACAAAGCAAAAGAAAAAAAAGTTCTTATAGCCGGGATTGTTATTTTACTTGGAATCCTGGCATATTTAAAGTACTGTAATTTTTTTATACAGAATATAAACAGAATCTTTGCAGCATCAGGAAGCGGCTTTCATCTGAACCCACAGAACCTTCTGATCCCGATAGGAATTTCTTTCTATACGCTGGAGGCAATTGGCTATATGGCAGATGTTTACTGGGGCAGGATCAAAGCAGAACATAATTTTTGGCAAAGTAGCCCTTTTCCTGGGCTTTTTTCCGCAGATCATGGAGGGACCGATCAGCAGCTGGAATGATACAGCAGATGCACTCTGGGAGTGCAGACCGGTTCGAAGCGAAAATCTTACAAAGGGAATCATCCGTATTGCCTGGGGACTGTTCAAAAAAATTGTTGTGGCGGACAGACTTTCTGTTCTGGTAGCAGCGATTTATGACGATTATACCAGCTATCATGGTGTTATGATCGTGGTTGTCGCCATTGCATATACGCTTCAGCTTTATATGGAATTTTCCGGCTGTATGGATATCGTGATCGGCAGCGGCAACCTTTTTGGTGTGGATCTTCCGGAGAATTTCCGGCAGCCGTTTTTTGCCGGAAATGCATCTGAATTCTGGAGAAGATGGCATATTACACTTGGTACATGGATGAAGGATTACATATTCTATCCGATGTCACTTTCTAAGAAGATGAATAAGTTCGGAAAGTGGGGAAAGAAGCACTTTGGCAATACATTTGGAAGAACACTTCCTATATGCTTTGCTAATATAGTAATATTCTTTATCGTAGGTATATGGCACGGAGCAGCCTGGAAATATATTGCATATGGACTTTACAATGGCTTTATTATTGCAATAAGCAATCTTTTAGAGCCTGTATACAAGAAGCTTCTTAATAAGTTTCATATTAATGCAACAAGCAGGGGCTGGACTTTATGGCAGATTATAAGAACATTTATACTTGTTAATATAGGCTGGTACTTTGATATGGCTGACAGTGTAAGTCAGGCTTTATGTATGATAAGATGGTCAATTCAGGGATTTAGCCTTTCACAGTTTAACAGCTCACTATTAGACCTTGGAATAGAAGCAAGAGATTATATAATTATAATCGCTGGCTGTATTATAGTATTTATTATAAGTGTACTTAAAGAAAAAGGTATAGCTATAAGAGAGAGCATAGCGGCCAAGCCATTAGCGGTAAGGTGGGCTGCTTATTATGCGTTGATAGCTGTTATATTAATATTTGGATATATAGGCGCAACACAGGGCTTTATATATGCTAATTTCTAGCTTGTAAATGTAAGTGGTGTATCAGATACACAGAAATGAGGAGTATATGTCAGAACAGATTAATGTAGAATCAATTATGAAAGAGATTAAGAAAGAGATTGAAGTTAAGGGTTATACTAATGACTTATTAAGCTTTGATGATGTTATTGTTGATGTTGGTTCAATGAATGTTAATAAGTTTGATAAAGTAAAATTCAATGAGGATATATATGTTGCCAACCACGAATGGGAAGTTAATCCATACAGACCATTACAGGGTGGAAAAGTAACAGTATTCTTTAAAAAGGCAATAAGAAAGCTTGTATATTTCTTTGTAGAACCTATCGTTATGGCTCAGGATGGATTTAATGCTTCAATTGTCCGTTTGATGAACCAGATGAACTGTTATATAGAAGAAAAAGATAAAGAGATAGCTGAACTTAAGAAAGAGATAGAAGAATTAAAGGGCGGAAAGTAAAATGCGTATTTTTCAGTTATTATCTACTATTGCTTATGGCGATGCTGTTAGTAATGATACAGTAGCTATGGAAAAGGCAATCAAGCAGATGGGATATCAGACAAGAATATATGCCGAAAGCATAGTACCACCACTTGATAAAAAGACAGCACTTGCAATTTCAGAATTAAAAGATGTATCGAATGATGATATTATAATATTCCATATGTCAACAGGAAGCCGTCTGAATTTTGATGTGGCTAAGTATCCTTGCCGTAAAATTGTAGTGTATCATAACATAACACCACCAGAATACTTCAAGAATAATGATGAAAGATTCAGTGATATATGTGAGTATGGTCTTAAAGGTGCTAAGTCATTAGCTGATAAGGTCGATTATTGTCTTGCTGTTTCAGAATTCAACAAAAAGGATCTGCTTAATATGGGTTATAAATGCCCTATTGATGTACTTCCAATTATTATACCAATGTCTGATTATGATAAAGCACCAGACAAATCAGTTGTAAAGAAATATTCTGATGACTATGTGAATATATTATTTACAGGACGTATTGCACCTAATAAGAAGCAGGAAAATCTTATATCAGCATTTTATTATTACAACAGGCTGTATAATAAGAAGTCACGTCTTATACTGGCTGGTTCGTTCAGATATGATGATCCATATTATATAAGGCTTACAGAATATACTAAGAAGCTTGGTATGGGTGGAACAGTTATATTTACAGGACATATAAAGTTTGACCAGATACTTGCTTATTATAAGACCGCAGATGTATTTCTATGTATGAGTGAGCATGAAGGCTTCTGCGTTCCGATTGTTGAGGCAATGAAGTTCAAAGTTCCAATAATTGCTTATGGCAGGGCTGCTGTGCCTGAAACTATGAACCACAAGGGTATGATATTAGATGATAATAATCCACAGTATGTAGCTGCCTGCATTGACAAGATGGTTTAAAGATAAGAAGTTAAGGGATTATGTTATAGAAGAACAAAATGAAAGACTTGAATATTATAGCTATGATAATATATCTGCAATGTTCAAGGAGTATTTGTCAAAGTTTATTGATAAGAAGGATTGAGCATTATGAAGAAAATTGGATTTGTAGTTCCATGGTATCATAAGGATATACGAGGGGGAGCAGAACAGGAATTAAGAGGAATTGTGACCCACTTGAAAGCCAATAATGTTGATTTGGAAATAATAACAACCTGTGTAAAAGAGTTTACTGCTGACTGGACTGAGAATTATTTCAAGGAAGGTGTAGAGATAGTTGATGGAATTCCAATAAGAAGATTCAAAGTAAGAAAAGGCAATATGAAAGAATTTCATAGAATTAATGCCAAGGTTATGCAGGGAAAGACAATATCCTATGATGAAGAAGATATATTCATAAGGGAAATGGTCAATAGTCCTGATATGTATGATTATCTCAGGGAGCATAGTGAGGAATATCATAGATATGTGTTTATTCCATATATGTTTGGTACAACTTATTATGGGATACTGGCGTGTCCATTTAAGTCAATTCTTATTCCGTGCCTGCACGATGAGGCATACGCTTATTTCAGACATTATAGAGAGACATTCAGGGATTTAAGAGGAATTATATTCCACGCAAGACCGGAGATGGAACTTGCCAATAAAGTGCTTGATTTAAGAAATGTTAATCAGGTGCTTTTAGGAGAAGGCGTAGAAACAGATTTTGAATATAATGCTGACAGGTTCAGAAAGAAATACAATATTAATGAACCATATATAATATATGCAGGACGTAAAGATGAAGCCAAGAATATATATACACTTATAAAATATTTTGGCGAATTTACAAGAAGAAATCCTGATAAGAACTTAAAGCTTGTCTTAATAGGCGGAGGAGATATTAATATTCCAGAGAATATTAAAGATAAGGTAGTTGACCTGGGATTTCTTGATATACAGGATAAATATGATGCCTGTGCAGGTTCGGTATGTCTGTGCCAGCCGTCAAAGAATGAAAGCTTCTCTATTGTAATAATGGAAAGCTGGCTGTGTGAAAGACCAGTTCTTGTTAATGCGGCTTGCAATGTAACAGCTAATTTCGCTAAAGAGTCTAATTCAGGATTATATTTTAATGATTATTTTGAATTTGAAGGATGTGTTAATTATTATATGGACAATCCTGTAATTGCTGAGACTATGGGTAAGACAGGACGTCAGTTTGTATTAGATAATTTCAAATGGGATGTAATTGTTAAGAGATTTCTTGATTTTTTTGAAAGTTAGAAACGGAGATAAATATGAAAAAGATAGCTATTATAAATCAAAGATACGGATTAGAGGTTAATGGCGGTTCTGAACTTTATTCAAGACAGATTGCTGAAAGACTTAAGGCTAAGTATGAAGTAGAAGTTCTTACTTCCTGTGCTGTTGAATATGTTAAATGGCAGAATTATTACAAGGAAGGTGTTGAGGATATTAATGGTGTAACTGTAAGAAGATTTAAGACAGTACACGAAAGAATTCCTAAGATATTCTCAGCACTTGATTCTGAAATGCTTTCTAATCCTGATGCGGGCGAAGAATTATCAGACAGATGGATAGAGCATATGGGACCATATTGTCCAGAACTTGTAGAATATGTTGATGAACATCAGGATGAATATGAGGCAATTATTGTTGTAACTTATCTTTACTATACAGCGGTTAAGAGTATTGTAAGAATTAAGAATAAGGCAATATTTATTCCTACAGCACATCAGGAACCATTTATACATTTTGATATGTATAAAAAGGTATTCGGGGCTGCGGATGCGTTCGTATTCCTTACAGACGAGGAAAAGGATCTGGTACACTCAATATTCCATAATGAAGATGTTCCATACGAAGTATGCGGTGTTGGTGTAGATGTTCCAACAACTGTTGACGCTGATAGATTTAAGAAGAAATATAACCTTGATAATTATGTTATATATGTAGGACGTATTGATGAAGGTAAAGATTGTCCAAGACTTTTTAATTATTTTATGGAATATAAAAAGCGTAATAAGAATAATCTTAAGCTTGTGCTTATGGGCAAGGCGGTATGTGAGATACCTAAGCACCCTGATATTATAAGTCTTGGTTTCGTTACTGATGAGGATAAATTTGACGGAATAAGCGGTGCTAAGGCACTTATACTTCCATCTAAGTTCGAGAGTCTTTCAATTTCAGTATTAGAAGCTATGACATTATCAAAGCCAGTTATAGTTAATGGTATATGTGATGTGTTAAAGGGCCACTGCGTTAAGAGTAATGGTGGTCTTTATTACAAGAATTTCTTTGAATTCGAAGGCTGTGTTAATTATCTGCTTGAACATACAGATGTATATGAGATTATGTGTAAGAATGCACGAAAGTATGTTGAAGATTACTTCCAGTGGGAAGATATTATGAAGAAGTTTGATGACATAATTAAGCTTGTGGGAGAGAAGAATGAAGCAGAAAATAAGTAATCATATGAAGAATAACTGGCAGGAATATGCAAGTGTTATACTTATGCTGTTTATTATAACAGTGGCAATGATTTATAAGTTTAATCTATTTAATTTTGATATAACATATCCAATAGCATATTCAGGCGGAGATGACCTTAGTATGCTTGTAGATGCCAAGATGTTCTCAGAACAGGGCTGGATTATGACAACGGACAGGCTGGGTGCACCAAATGGAACACAGATGTATGATTTCTCAGCTAACTATCTGCATAATGCCGGAATGGTTATAATGAAAATATTTGTATTCCTTGCTGGCGGTAATGCTGTTGTAGGATTTAATCTTACATATTTAAGCATATTTATATTTGCAGGAATTGTGTCATATATCGTAATGAGACAGATTGGAATTAACTGCTGGATTTCAGCATTGACATCAGCAGTATATGGAATGTCACCATTTATGCTTGCAAGAGGTGTGGGACATATGGTGCTTGCAGAGGCTTATTTTGTGCCTTTATCATTTCTTTTATGCTTTTATATTCTTGAAAGAGAAGAAGTGTTTAAGTTTGATAAGCAGTTCTTTAAAAGACCAATCAATTATGTTGTAATTGTAATTGCACTGCTTATTGCTAATAATGGAATAGGTTATTATCCATATTTCACCTGCTTTATACTTCTTGTAACAGGTGTATGCAAGTGGTTAAAGAATAAGAAGCCGGAAGGGTTTGTCAGAGCACTTTCAATATGTGTAGTTATTGCAGTATTCTTTATTCTTTGTATGGTGCCAGCCAAGATATACAATTTACAGCACGGTGCTAATCAGGATGCTGTATCAAGAGCTGGATTTATTGAAACAGAAATGTATGGTTTAAAGCTTATTATGCTATTTATGCCTAGAAATGCACATGGCATAGGTATAATACAGAAAGCTATAGATATGTATGACAGCAATACTACATATCTTAATGAAAATGTTACAGAATACCTTGGAATTATTGCAATCATTGGTTTCTTTATACTTATGTTCACTTTGTTTATGAACAGGGACAGTGCATTAAAGAAGAGATTAGGAGCACTTTCTGAGATTAATATTATGCTTGTGCTTCTTGGTACAACAAGCGGACTTGGAACTATGATAGCATTTCTGATCACAGATAAGATAAGAGGCTATAACAGAATTTCAATATTTATTGAATATGTATGTATATTGGCGGTGGCTATGCTTATGGGAGCTATTGTTGATAAGCTTAAAGCTGATAAACGCACAGCTTCAATTATTGTAACAGCAGTGACAGGACTTGTATGTGTGTTTAGTATATGGGAAGGCTGCGGTGGCAAGACACCAACAGAAACCTATAAGGCAATACAGGATGAATATGCAAGTGATGATAAGCTTGTGTCATACATTGAAAGTTCAGTTGATGATGGCTCTATGATTTATCAGCTTCCATATCATAAATATCCGGAGGGTGAGTCACAGAATGATATGTGGGATTATCATCTTTTCGTTGGTTATCTTCATTCAGACACACTTAAATGGAGCTATGGTTCTGTTAAGGGAAGAGAAGGCGATAGCTGGAATGAAGAAATCGGAAGCCTGAAAGCCGATGATATGGTTAAGGCTTTAAAGGAAGCGGGTTTTGCCGGAATATATATTGACAGAAGAGCGTACCTTGCAGAACAGATAGAACAGTTAGAAAGTGATTTGACAGAAGCAACAGGAACAAAGCCGGTTATAAGTGATAATGGCTGTCTTAGCTTTTATAAGTTTTAGATGACATAGCTCTGGATAGAATTAAAAATGGTTTAGTGATGATAATAATGAAGCTATGATTTATATTGCTCATATGTGTATGTGGTTCACGTCTGCGAAATAGAAGATATAAGCGATACGATTTTGGGCGACACAGAGAATCCGGTAGAATTATATATTGACAGTATACGAATATTTGTAAAGTATAAGAATAATTATAAAATGATTAATAGAATGGAGATTAGAATATGAGAATACGTTTAGCTGATTATGTTGCAGATTTTCTTGTAAGCCACGGTGTTACAGATGTGTTTTCTGTAGTAGGTGGAGGAGCTATGCACCTTAATGATGCACTTGGACACAATGAAGGGCTTAAGGTAACTTATAATCATCACGAACAGGCTTGTGCTATGGCGGCTGAAAGCTATGCAAGAATTGATAACAGAATTGCAGCAGTATGTGTTACAACTGGACCGGGTGGAACTAATGCACTTACAGGTGTAGTTGGCGGCTGGCTTGATTCAATACCGATGTTTATAATAAGCGGACAGGTAAGATATGATACAACAGCAAGGTATGCCTTATCGTATACTGAAACTCCGTTAAGAGCTATGGGTGATCAGGAATATGATATAGTAAAGTCAGTATCTAATATGACTAAATATGCAACTATGATTGAAGACCCTAAGGATATAAGATATGCTCTTGAGAAGGCATGGCACCTTGCTACAACAGGAAGACCAGGTCCTGTATGGATAGATATTCCGGTTAATTATCAGGGTGGATATATTGAAACAGATGAATTAAGGGGTTATGATCCAGAGGAAGATGATAAGCTGCTTCCACCGCCTGTTGAGGATAGCGTTGTCAAGGCTGTTCTTGAAAAGATTAAGAATGCGAAAAGACCAGTATTTCACGCAGGTTATGGAATAAGACTTTCGGGTGCATATGATGTGTTCCGTTCAGTTGCCAAGAAGCTTAATATTCCTATCGTGACATATTGGAATGCAGTTGACCTTATTGAAGATGATAATCCTCTTTATTGTGGAAGAGCTGGTAATATGGGTGACAGACCAGGTAACTGGGCTATACAGAATTCTGACCTTATATTAGCAGTAGGAACAAGAATATCAATCCGCCAGACAGGATATAACTGGAAGACCTGGGCGAGAGCCGCAGAAGTAATAATGGTAGACATAGATAAAGCTGAGTTAAAGAAGCCAACTATCCACGTTGAAATGCCAGTATGGGCAGATGCAAAGGATTTCCTTACAAAGCTTGATAAATACGCTTCAGATATAGCACCTGTATTCAGAGGAGATGAGTGGTGCAGTACAACATTGAAGTGGAAAAAGGAATATCCTGTTGTACAGCCAAAGCAATGGGAGGAAAATGGAAGTACAGCTAATGTATACGCATTTATTAAATACTTAAGCAGCCAGCTTCCAGAGAACAGCCTTACAGCAGTATCTAATGGGGCGTGCTGTGTTGTAGGTAATCAGACTTATGTCATTAAAAAAGGCAGCAGAATGGCTAACAACAGTGCTGTTGCCAGTATGGGATACGGACTTCCAGCAGCTATTGGTACTTGTATCGGTGGCGGCAGAAGAACTACTATATGCCTTGAGGGTGACGGCAGTATTATGATGAATTTGCAGGAACTCCAGACAATAATTACTAACAAGCTTCCAATTAAAGTATTCCTCATTAATAACAATGGTTATCATTCAATAAGACTTACACAGAATAATCTGTTTAAAGAGCATTGCAAAATAGGAATTGGTCCAGAGTCAGGAGATTTATCTTTCCCTGAATTCAAGAAGATTGCTGAAGCATTTGGTTATGATTATTACAGTGCTTCATCTAACAAAGAGATGATGGAAACAGTTGATAAGGTATTAGAGGCAGATGGTCCTGTATTCTGTGAAATATTTACAGATACCAAGCAGGTATGGGAGCCAAAAGAGCAGTACTAAGAGATTAGAGGACGGAACACTTGTAAGTCCTCCACTTGAGGATTTAGCTCCATTTTTATCAAGAGAAGAACTTAAAGAGATTATGTTTATACCATTATTGGATGAAGAATAAATCAGACAATGAAATTATGAATATAAAATAGCTGGTTGTAATAATAATCAGTAATAAAGAGTTAATAATAGAGAGTTAATAATAATGAATAGTGAGAATAATTTAATAAGAAAAATATTCAGCATAGGCATAGCATATCTTGTTGTATTAGCTGGCATTGAGCTGTATGTATATAAGATAGAGGGCAATCCTGTATACAGTGGAAAGATTACATCAAATATAATTCCATATGCTGTATTTCTTCTTGTGTTCTGCCTGCTGGTATGTATTATTATGAACATTCCGGCAGTAAAGAACAGATTAAAGTTATCAGGCAGTAATAATAAAGTGTACAGTGTTATATCAGCTCTTATTATATTAGTTGTATTCGGCATACTTATAGGCTGTTATCTTAATGAGGTTAATCTGTTTGACGGACCGGCAGCAGATGATTACCTGTATCACGCTAATGAAAAGATTACTGTGATTGCATTGACAGCTATATTTATAATAATGCTTGCTGTTATTAAGAAAGAAAATGCAGTGGTACAACCGGTTAAGAATAAGGTGTATCTGTATTTATTTGCGGTAGTAGCAGGGCTTATATATGCTTATTCATTTTATCTGCCTAATGTGTATTCAACAGATTATAATGTATATCATTTTGATGCGTATTTTAATACAGTGTATTCAGCGGTTAATGGTGTTGCAAGAAGCGGTCTTAATTCAGGTGTGTATGGATATTATGCACTTATATTAGCCCCAATATTAAAGCTTATTGGTGGTGGTATTAATACATTTATGATACTTATGGCAGCCTTGTCAGCATTTTCATATATGGCAGCTGCCTATGTAATAATTGAACTTGTAAGTAACAATGCAGTCAGAATAATGGCGGTTACTGCACTTATTGTTGTTAATTGTTCACTGCATACAGGAGTTTACTTCCAGCTTGTACCACATAGAACATTATTTGCAGGCATAATACTCGCTTATTTATTCTTTGGTGTTAAGAGAAAATACTGTTATAAGCCTGTATATATAATTATTAATGTATGTCTGCTTATGATATCAGTAATATGGAACTTTGAAACAGGCATTGTATACACTATAGCAGTAGCAGCATACTATATTATTGATAATGTCAAAAAATATAATTTCAAACAGGCAGGTCTGTATACAAACACATTGATTGTTGTATTGGCACTTATAGGAACAATAGCAGGAGCGTGGGTTATTACAGGAATTATCAATGTTCTTATGGGTGGAAGCTTTATAAGCATTAAGCAGTTCATATTCCCACTTATGAATTCAGACTATTTTGATTATCTTAGATATGAATACCAGAAAGGCATTGTTGCGTGGCTTATAACAGCATTTTTTGGACTGTTTTTTATAGGGAATGTCTTCTTTAATTCTAATCTTAATACAGGTGATAAGAATATTGACGACAGCAGATATGATGCCTTTATGGCAGTTGTTGCAGTTATGGCACTTGGGCAGATGACATATTATATTAACCGTACAGCGTATGGTAATCTTACAATTGTTCATTTTACAACAGTGATTATGATTGCTGTATTTGCAGATTATTGTATAAAGAATTACCAGAAGAGCAAGGCAGGATATCTTTCGATACTCTTAAAAGGCTTTGCGGCATTGTCAGCAGGGATACTTCTTGCTATGTGTGCGGCAGGAGTATACAACTATTCATATGTTGAGGGCGGTAATGAACTGTCAGATATGAGAAATACAGAAGTATATAACAGTGAGATACAGCATATAGCGGATGTATGTGCTAAAGACACTAAGGCGATAGGATTTTCAATTCCTATGGTATATTACGAACTTGGCTGGGATAGTGGATATTATTTTATAGACTTTGCAGATTTAGATGTATATCCTCAGTCATTGGAATATTTACAGAATGAACTTGATAACATTGATGAGCCGATAATTATGGATTATAATGCACATTATACTTTAACTGATAAAGGTGTTAATCTTGATAAATTCTATGAACGCTTTGAATTATCAGATGAATTTACAGTAGGCTCAGCAGTGCTTGAATACTGGGTTCCAGTTAATTAATAATAGAGGTTAAATTATTAATTGGTTATGTCCGGTTAAAATATTTAGTTGTGTTTATAACATTATAATAATTATAAAATACCCCTTATATATTGGGTGTATGACCAGAAGATAAAAATCTTACTGGCTGTATTTCCAATATATAAGGGGATTTTATTGATATAAGATTTATTCCAGCTATTTCCTGTTAATATGCACATTCTTTAATATCAGGCTGTAGCCGTCTTTTTTGAAGCATTTAATTATTAAATCAGAAGTATCATTTACTTCGATATTATCAATTGTAGTTTCGTTATATGCTGTTGCAGAAGCCTTGGCAATAACACTGTCATCAGCAAGGTTACATATTTCAAAATAAGTATCTGAATTATTGTCATCAGATGAGTAGTTTATTGTAACGGAATATGTTCCTTTTTCAACACCAGGAAGTGTCATATTCATAATGTTGCCAGAAACAGTATCATCAGCGACAAGATAGCCATTACTGTCAAGTTCAGCCCATCCAATATCAACGCCTTCAGAATACATAAAATTAATATTTTTGGTACAGTTATTATCGAATGCAGTTAAATCAAAATGGATTGATTTCTGATACATATATAAGATAATCGCCGTAATTATTAACAAAAGTATATTTGTTAACTATAAATTCAGGAAGTGTTGTCAAATCATCAAGTGTTGTGATAAGCACGGTTCTTCCTGTCCACTGGCTGTTTTCATCATAATAAAGATAATCGCCCCAGCGGTTGCTTCTCTGATAAGTATCATCAGTAAGTGTTCTGTATACAAGAT
>ENA-OPYX01001449-OPYX01001449.1-human-gut-metagenome-genome-assembly--contig:-NODE-1449-length-12538-cov-2.034566_pt1 | contig 12538 bp, 14 predicted proteins | sample MGYA00242639_ERZ504486 | MGnify/ENA primary metagenome ERZ504486 (study PRJEB26092, sample SAMD00036296) | human gut metagenome | host: Homo sapiens | study: EMG produced TPA metagenomics assembly of... | reverse complement strand
CCTGCAATAAGTGCAACAAGTGCAAGTGGAACAAGAACATATTTGCCAAGTGGTACAAACCACTTTCCAATAGGCTTATCTGCACCTGCATTAACAGCATCAACAGCAAACTTCTTTCCTGCAACCCAGAAGAACATAATTGCTGCGAGCATTGCGCCAAGTGGGCAGATATAGATAGATACTGCGTCCATCCAGCCTGATACAATACCCTGTATTACTAGTGACACAACACAGCCAGCCACTGCGATAATTCCAACAGATGCAACACGGTTAAGCTTAAGCTTCTCCTGAATAGTTGCAACCGGAGCTTCATACAGATTAACAAGTGAGCTCATGCCGGCAAACAGAACACATACATAGAATACAATTCCTACAATCTTGCCACCCGGCATACCATTAAATACATTTACAAGATAGATAAACATAAGTCCGGGACCACCTGAAGATAACTCGGCACCGCCTGCTGCCATACCAGGAATAATAACAAATGCAGCTAATAAAGCAGCAATAGTATCAAATACAGCAACATTTCTTGCTGAAGTAACAACATTTTCCTTATCACTAAGATATGAACCATAGATAACAGTTCCGTTACCTGCGATAGACAGTGAGAAGAACGCCTGACCAAATGCATATATCCAGAGCTTTATATCAAGAAGTCCCTTAGGATTAAGAGTAAAAATGTATTTATAACCTGCACTTGAACCAGGAAGCGTGAAGATATATATTCCAAGTCCTACAAACATGATGAAAAGCAAAGGCATCATGACCTTGTTTGCTTTCTCAATTCCGCCTGCAATACCAAGTGCCATAATAACAGCAGTTACAACCATCGCGATTATAAGCCACATATTATTGCCAAATGAGCTTGCTGTACTTCCAAACATACCACCAATAGCTGACATATCATTGCCCATTGCTGAAAGCTTTCCGAAAATGCAAGATAAGTATATTTGAATATCCAGCCAACAACTACAGTATAGCCCATTGCCAAAGCCAGTGAGCCAAGCACAGGAATAAAACCAATTGCCTCACCTGCTTTTCTCTTTCCTATACGCATCTGCATACAGTCGCCAAATGCTTTAATAGGTCCGCCCTTAGTCGCACGGCCAAGTGCCATCTCCTCGATAACACCTGTTGAACCTATCAGTATTACAAATATTACATAAGGTATTAAAAATGTCATACCACCCCATGCAGATACCATATATGGAAAACGCCATATATTTCCCATTCCTACTGCCGAACCGATACAGGCAAGAATAAAACCTGTACGGCTCTTAAAGCCATCTCTTTCCAATTCAATTCCGTTATTTCCCATAACTTTAGTTCCTTTCTTTCTCATATTGTGAATAGCCACATTTACTATACATTTTCCTGCAAAGATATCTTATACACAAAAAAGCAAAGAAACCATTACCCCTTCCGGGTCATGGCTCCTTTGCCTTTGATGTCTGTATAATATACTATTGTGTTATTCCTGTAAAATACATTTTAGTTATAAAACCATAACCAGAAATAATAGTTAAACTACATAATCCACATCTGTGCCAGATACATCACAACCGGCATTGTAATAATTGAAAACAGCGTCGACAGGCAGACCATACATACTGCCCGCTCATAATCCTGCCCGAATTTCTGTGCAAATATTGCCGTACTCGTTCCAACCGGTGTTGCCGCAGCAATTAGTGTAATCATTCCAATCTGACCGTGTCCCGCCGGTATAATATAAAGCACAAGCAGTGTAAGCAGCGGAATTATTATAAGCCTGACAAACGATGCCAGATACAGGGACGGATTAAGCAGTAAGTCACGGATCCTGACACATGACAGATAATATCCCAGTACTATCATGGCTGCAGGTGTATTAAGTGCCGCAACTCCAGCCATCGTGCTGTTTATTACACCTGGCAGTTTAATTCCCGTAATAAAAAGAAACAGTCCTATAACAAGTGATATTGTCACAGGATTGACGAATACCTTTTTTATATTTATCATATCCTTGCGGCGGGTTATTATCACAATTCCGTATGTCCACTGCAACAGATTAAGAATACTTGCAAATGACGCAACATAGAATGCCGCTTCATTTCCAAATACCGCAGTTACAAGTGGAATTCCGATAAATCCTGCGTTACAGAAAGCAGTTCCAAAGTTGTCTATCGGCTTTCGCATGCCGTATATTATATATGATACAGCTATCGCCACTGCAAATGCAGCTACAGCCAGTACCGCCGACATAAGAAGTCCATACAGCTTCTCCATCGTGAAATCTGTTATATAGCTTCTTATAATTACACACGGAATAACCGCATACAGCAGAATATTAGCCATATCCTTACTGCCATGTTCTGTAAGCAGACCTGTTTTAGACAGAATCAGTCCCAGAATCATAAGAATAAACATTATAAATGTCTGCGTTAATAATATTTGTGTTATCATAATCGTAAATATCCTGATTTCTATATTATGTTAATTGTAATTTTTATAAAATACTACATACAAGAAAGGTGCGAACATGGAATTATATCAGCTCAGGCAGTTTCAGGCTGCCGCCAGACACAAGAATATGACCCGCGCTGCCAGTGAACTGTGCATAGCACAGCCAGCATTAAGCAAGACAATCCACAAGCTTGAAGAAGAATTTGGCGCACAGCTTTTTATCCGTAATAAAAAAGGGCTCGAATGTACCCGTCAGGGAGAAATTCTGCTTGAATATGCAGACAGAATACTGGCTCTTTCAGAAGATGCTGCGCGTGCTGTCAGTGAAAGTCTTGGCGATGCAGGCGAAATAAGGCTCTGTCTCCGCTCAAGTGCAGTTCTTGTCAGCAATGTACTTAAAGATTTTATCCATGAACACCCTCATGTCAGCTTTTCAATATCTTCTGAACCAAAAGGGTGTGACCTGCTGATTGACTCTGTCTCATCAGCTTATGATATTCCAGACAATGCACATCTTCTTATGACAGAAGAAATCTGCCTTGCCGTTTCATCATCACATCCACTTGCCCATACTGGACACATATCAGTAGAACAGATGATGGACGAGAAATTCATTGACCTTGCAGATACTCCATCTTATGCCGGAGTGTTCAATTCAATATTCAGTAAATGTAAGAAAACTCCTCAGATAGCCTACTCATGCAATGATTACATATTACAGGGCAAACTCATAAGTCTCGGTCTTGGAGTATCATTTGTTGCCTCTGTAACATGGACAAGCAGCAGCCTTCCTGAAAACATAAGCCTGCTGCATATAGATGACTGTCCACATTTCAGAAGTATTTATTATCAACCGCTTGGCTCATTCTGCTCAGAAAATCAGCGAATCTTCGAGCACCAGCTTGAAGAATATTTCAAAAATTTGAATAATTAATGCACCTCTAATGGTGTGTCTTCACCAGCTGCAAACTGCACAACACTCTTAACTGAAGACTCAACCATATCAGACACAGCCTGATCTGTGAAAAATGCAACATGAGGTGTGACAATAGTATTCTGGAAAGACTTAAGTATGATGTAATCGTGATTAACAACAAGGTCATCATACTTACGGTCTGTACGGATAAATTCATCCTCACCCTCACAGCAGTCAGTTCCAACTGAACCAATCTTGCCACTCTCAACAGCCTCAATCAGATCCTTTGTATCAACAAGCGCACCCCTTGCCGCATTTATAAGGATAACGCCATCCTTCATCTTTGCAAATTGAATCCTTATTAATCATATGATATGTCTCATCACTTAAGAAAGTATGAAGCGAGATAATATCTGCTCTGGCATACAATTCATCAAGAGTTACATACTCAACATTTTCAAGGCCTTTTGCAGGATATGGGTCATACGCAATAATCTTACATCCAAATCCTGAAAGATTCTTAATTACTGCCTTTCCAATTCTTCCTGTTCCGATAATACCTACTGTCATATTCTGCATTTCTCGTCCACATATAGGACCAAGTGAATAATCTGCTGTGTGTGAACGCATCATTACATACAAAGCCTTACGGATACACATAAGCATAAGCATTACTGTATAATTGGCAACTGAATATGGTGAATATCCGCTGTGTGCAACACGGATTCCAAGGCGCTTTGCTGCCTCAAGGTCAACACTGTTATATCCGATTGTCCTGAAACCGATGTACTTTACACCCTCTGCTGCAAGCTTTTCAAGAACAGGTGCTGACAAGTCACACATGCCATCGCACACCGACATAGCCTCACAGCCTTTGACACTTTCTATATCATCTGCTGTAAATCCGCTCCTATTAATCTGTAATTCCACCTTGTATACATTTGCAAATGTATCAAAATACTGTTTTTCATCTTGACGAACGCTGAATGCTGCTATCTTCATAACTTTTCACTCCTCCTACTTAATCCACTCATATGTAAGTTTTCCAAGAATTTCGATTCCCTTAACAATCTGCTCATCAGAAGGTGTCGAATAATTAAGTCTGAATCCATTAGACTTCTGGCTCTCATCTGCTAAGAACGCTGCTCCCGGAACTGACAGAACACCTCTGTTAATAGCCTCCCTTACAAATGGTGCAGAATCCATTCCCTCTGGCAGGAATGCCATTACGAAAAGTCCGCCCTCAGGGTGACCGAAGGTTACTGAAGGATGGAATTCCTTCTTCATGCACTCCATCATGAGATTACATTTGTGCTCATACACCTTTCTTGAATCCTCAAGATGTTTGTCGAAATCATAGTTATTAATATATTCATTACAAATGTACTGGAAAAGGACAGTTGAATGTACATCTGTGCACTGTTTTGCAACTGTAAGCGGTCCTGTGAGCGACTTGTTAAATACAAGAAAACCAAGACGGAATGCAGGTGCCATTACCTTTGAGAAGCTTCCTGCATATATAACCCTGCCCTCTGTATCCATTGATTTGATAGTTGGCACATTTTCACCTGCAAATCTTAATTCACCGTAAGGATTATCCTCTAATATTGCGATATCGTATCTGCAGCAAAGCTCATATACTTTTTTTCTCTTCTCAAGAGAAGTTGTAATTCCTGTAGGATTCTGGAAAGATGGAATTGTGTATAAAAGCTTTGCATCAGGATTAGCCTTTAAAGCCTCCTCAAGCGCATTTATATTCATTCCGTCCTGCTCCATTGGGATTCCTACAAGCTTTGCACCGTAAGAACGGAATGTATTAAGGCAGCCTACAAATGCAGGCTCTTCAGTAAGCACAACGTCTCCTTCATTAACAAGTGCCTTAGTTGTAAGGTCCGCACACTGCTGTCCGCCTGACACTATGAAAAGCTCATTATTCTCAAAATCAAAGCCTTCCTTCTTCTCAAGGTATTTCTTCATGGTATCACGCAGAGGTGTATAACCTTCACTCAGTCCATACTGTAATAAAGAGACAGGATTCTCGCTGAGTCCCTTTGCTGCTATCTCTTCTATCTCCTTGCATGGGAATGTCTCTGCTGACGGATTGCCACCACCAAAAGATATAATATCCTTGCTTGCTCCTAACTTAAAAAGTTCTCGTATCATCGAACCATGTACACCTGATAAACGATTAGAAATCTCGTATTCCATATATATTTCCTCCTTCAAATACTTACTAATGCAAAAAAAGGAGCCAGAATCCCCTAAAGACTTCCGGCTCCTTTGCCCTTGATAAATGTATCATACCCCCATGTGTCATTCCTGTAAAATACATGTTAGTTATAAAATCATAAATCATAGCAATAGTTATTATTCGTATTTTTTCATATACTTGTTTATTATATATTGTTATGATATAATCCCTAGTACTACCCCTCCCATACCTGGTAGAGAAAGGAGGTGGATTGCTTGGATGCACTAGTGTCCTTAATTATCTCTATCTTGGCAAATATAGCTTCATACTATATCTGCAAATGGCTGGACAGAGATAACAGACGGTAGCCAGCCTGGGGACTAAGCCACCCTGCCAGAACGGAATAGAAAACCCCACGAGCCCGAACTCGTGGGGTTTTCGTAGATTGCTTGAATGCACTACTTATATCCAATGACATTCTATCACATGCCATCAGACATTACAAGTATATTCTTTTTCTTTTCAAATATTATAAAATTATCAGACAACTTTTCACTTATCCCCACACAGTCTCACCATTAATATAATCAGTCATAAAATATACAATCTTGTTCCAAAGCTCATACTCTACAATATGCCTTGTTTCTTTAATTATCCTGAGACAATTTTTTAATTACATCGGATGAATCATCCTCTGTAAGTTCTAACAACTTTTTATATGTCTTATACCCCTCATTTTTCTCTTTCTCTGTCCATCTTGCTTCCTCGGCATCATCTATTTTATTAAGAAAAATATACATAAATACCGGCATGTCTTTTTCCTGTCTCCATTCCATACATTTATCCTCCATAAAATACCTGCTTTCTGTCCAACATCATTTCACCATATTCATATTTAAGCTGAATAATACATGACTAACTTTAAATCAAGTTTAAATTGAATTAATACATTTTCTGTGCTACTATTTAAGCATAAGAGGTAAACCTAACTTTAGGTCAACCTAATAATGGTGAACATTTTGTGAATTTTATTATCACATTTGTAAAAAACTAATATCATGTAAGCAAGGCTTACGGAAAGCAGGTGTATTATGTACACAATAGGACAGGTTTCAGAAATGTTTAATCTTCCCGTTTCAACATTAAGATATTATGATAAAGAAGGATTATTCCCTTTTATGCAGCGTGCTTCTGGAATAAGACAGTTCTCTGACACTGAAATTGCTGCTCTTAAGCTTATTGAATGTCTCAAAAAATCAGGTCTTGAAATCCGCGACATCAAGCAGTTTATGGAATGGTGTCAGGAAGGCAGCAGAACTTACGAACTCAGAAAACAGCTTTTTGAGAGACAGAAAGCCGCTGTTGAAAAAGAGATGGAAAAAATGCAGGAAACTCTTGATATGCTTACTTTCAAGTGCTTCTATTACGAGCAGGCTATCAAGGACGGCAACGAGGACGGAATACATTCAATGCTTCCAGACAAGCTCCCCGCCGATATTCAGGCTGCCTACGACAACTCACACAAATAATTATTATTTGCTTATTATATTTAACACAAAATATGGAGGCTAATATATGTTCAAATCTTTAGAAGTTAAATATCCTAAGTTTTATCAGGTATTCAGATTCATTATAGTTATAATTGCTTCCGTGCTGTACGCATGGAATTTAAGATGCTTTGCCAAAGTCGCAGACCTGCTGCCAGGAGGCTTTTCAGGAGTCTCCCTGTTATTTCAGGCAATCGGACTACGTTTTTTTTATATCAGCATCCCATTTACAATATTCAATGTGGCACTTAACATTTTCCCCGCCTACATTGCATACCGCTACATCGGCAAGAAGTTTACCATCTACTCAATCGTGGTAATTATACTTTCCAGTGTGCTTGTTGATATCCTTCCTCCATACATTTTTACAGAAGATATCCTGCTTATAAGCGTATTTGGCGGAATTATCAACGGATTTGCAATAAGCCTGTGCCTCAATGTCGGCACTACCACAGGCGGAACCGATTTCATAAGCATTTATTTTTCTCATGTTAAAGGAATAGACGCATGGAACTATATTCTTCTTGGTAATGTTGTGATTCTGCTCATTGCAGGCGGACTGTTTGGCTGGTCAATCGCGCTCTACTCAATAATATACCAGTTCTGTAGCACACAGGTAATCCAGTTCATGTACAAACGCTACCAGAAGATGACATTATTCATCATTTCTGACAAATCCGAAGAAATCTATCACGCCATAAAGAATACAACCAACCACGACGCCACGCTTTTCAAGGGAATCGGCTGCTACGAGGAAAAAGAGCGCACGCTCATATACTCCGTAATCAACTCCGAAGCGAAACGTGAGCTTATCACATTGATACGCTCAATTGACAAGCACGCATTTATAAATGTGGTAAAAACCGAAGAGCTTGACGGCAGATTTAACGATATTCCACATGATTAATCAGTACACAGAATATTCGCACTCATACCATATTTTAGTCAAATTTCTCCAATAAACTATAGACAATCAATTAACATACACTAAAGAAATGGAGAGATGACTATGATTAAATTAAATAAAATCAAAAGGAATTGCGTAGCCGCAGTTATTCTTACTATGTGTCTTATGACTGCTGGCTGTGCCAGAAATTCAACTTCAACTACTACTGCATCAGGCGGTGAGACTACCATCACTTCAGACATTACTAAAGAAGACACAGATGTAACACACGCAGATGATGCTGAGAATTACAGAGTCTCCATTACAGGTGATTTCACTGTGACATCTGATACATCAGACGGAGTTACACAGTCAGGTTCTGTATACACAATCACAAAGGCTGGTGAATATACAGTAGCCGGTCATTTTATCAGAAGGACAGCTTATCGTTGACGCAGGTGATGAGAACGAGGTTACTATCGTATTGAACGGAACATCTATCACAGGCTCAAGTGGTTCACCTATATTACGTTAAAAATGCTTCCGAAGTCAAGATTAAATCAGAAGAGAACTCATTTAACGAAGTAATTGACAATCGTGCCGAAGCTACAGAAGATTCTTCTGATGACGCTGGCAACGCAGCAATCTATGCAACATGCGATTTAAAACTCGTCGGCAAAGGAGCCTTAGTTGTAACAGGTAATTACAATAATGGTATCCAAAGCAAGGATGACCTTTCTATTTAAAAATGTGATTGTTAAAGTTACTGCTGTGAACAACGCAGTCAAAGGCAACGATGCCGTTGATATTGAATCTGGAAATATAATTGCAATCTCCGCTAAAGGCGATGGCATCAAGACTTCTAACAGCAGTATTTCTAACAAGGGCAACCAGAATGGAATCGTTACAATTACTGGTGGTAACATTGATATTTATGCAGCCTGTGACGGTATAGACGCATCTTACGGGGCAGATATATCAGGTGATGGTAACTTAAACATTTATACAGATACTTACTCTGAATATAGTGAAGAAGTTACTTCGTCAGGCAGTTCTTCAGGCACGTCTTCTGACCGGGACAGCTCTGCTAACAAGTCTGCTTCTGCCAATACTGTTTCTTATGTGGCAACTTCTGACACTATTGCCAACGCACCTGGCGGCTTTGGTGGCGGCAACATGGGTGGCGGCAACGCTCCTGATATGAGTAACGGCAACGCTCCCAATATGAACGGCAGCTCTGATAGAAATAAGGCCGGCGGCGACCGTCCAGGAATGCCTGGTGACTTTAATGAATCCGGTAATTCTTCTGGACAGTCCTACTCAACTAAGGGTATTAAAGCAGAAAGCGAAATAAATATTTCAGGCTTTACAATTAACATAAGTTCGACAGATGACGGTATCCATGCCAACTCTAACTCAGGTGTACTTGAAACCGGTGAGGACGGCAAAGGAACTATTGTTATAAACGGTGGTACAATTACAATTTCTTCAGGTGATGACGGCATGCACGCTGACAAGCAGCTTGATGTCAATGATGGTTATATTAATGTAGTAACTTCATACGAAGGACTTGAAGCCATAACTATAAACTTAAATGGTGGCAAAATATATGTATATGCTACTGATGATGGCATCAATGCCTGCACAGGTGATGGAAAGACTTCTCCAATTGTCAATATAACTGGTGGATATATAGATGTCACAACTGCGTCTGGTGATACTGATGGTATTGACTCTAACGGAAACTATGTACAGACTGGTGGATTTGTATTAGTCAAGGGCGGCAGTTCATCTGGGAAATGTATCAGGATCAATTGATGTAGATGGTACCGTAACGATAACTGGTGGAACATGCATTGCACTCGGTGGTGTATGCGAAACGCCTGTAAACTCTGCTAATGCTTATGTATTAAGTTCAGTATCCTTCAGCTCTGGAAGCTATTCACTTAAAGATGCTTCCGGCAACGAAGTAATAAGCTTCACTGTTGACGGAACATTTGGCAACGGCTGGATATGCTCTGACACTCTTACAACCGGCACAAGCTACACACTTTACCGTGGTTCAGACTCTATTGCAGACTGGACTCAGGAATCTGGAACAATGGGATCTTCTGGCACTGGCGGCTTCGGCGGCGGTAAAATGGGCGGCATGGGCGGTCAGAATGGTGGTAATGCGCCTGATATGAATGGGCAGAACGGCGGATTCGGCGGCAGACGATAATATACTTCACATTTACTCTCCTTATTTTCTTAAAACAGTCACTGGATTTTGATATGCCCCATGTCTACTTGACAGGGGGCATATCATTTTTCTGGTGGCTGTTTTCATATATCTCCCTATATCCCGCATAGCATAAATTCCTAATAAACCTACCAAATCATTATCCACCATTACTTTAGTATGTCAATTAAACATCTTATTTTATTAAATTGTCTTTCAAAACCACTAACTATATACATAATCATAATTTAGTAGGCATTTTCACGGAAGATTTCATCTTTAAGGGCCTCTAATTTCAGAAAAAATCCAGGAAAAAGACCTACTCAAAAAGCTATTCACAGCTGTTTCGTAGGTTTGCTCCCTCCGCATCAGGTTATAATTCTCTCAAGCAAACCTACTCAATGACATATTATAGGCATAATAGTAGGTATATCCATATTATTCATATATACTCATATATATTAACTCATTTTATCCTTGCCAATCCCTCCCCAATATGCTACAATCCATTTATGTTTACTTTATTGATTTAAAGCGTTACGCTTTAAACTTATGAAGTAGGGATTAATACATTTAATATGGGGGTTTTTATGTTAAAACTGGTTATTCTTATTATCTACTTTGCGGTGCTGATAGGCATTGGCTTATACTGCCGCAAGCATGCAACTGATGTTAATGGTTTCGTTCTCGGTGGAAGAAGCGTTGGTCCGTGGCTCACCGCATTTGCATACGGAACATCTTATTTCTCGGCTGTTGTATTCGTTGGATATGCAGGCCAGTTTGGCTGGAAATACGGCATTGCCGCAACCTGGGCTGGTATCGGCAACGCGATTATTGGTTCACTCCTTGCATGGGTCGTACTTGGCAGAAGAACAAGAATTATGAGCCAGCACCTTGATTCAGCAACCATGCCACAGTATTTCGGAAAGAGATTCGGCAGCAATCCATTAAAAATCGGTGCTTCCGTTATCATATTCATTTTCCTGATTCCATACACAGCTTCACTTTACAATGGACTTTCAAGACTTTTCGGTATGGCTTTCAACATTGATTACAGCGTCTGTATCATAATCATGGCAACACTTACCGCAATCTATGTAATTGCCGGCGGTTACATGGCTACTGCAATCAATGATTTCATTCAGGGAATTATCATGTTATTCGGTATTGTTGCAGTTATTGCTGCCGTAATCCACTCTAAGGGCGGCTTCATGTCTGCACTGCAGGGTCTTGCAAATGTGTCTGACCCGGCAGTAAGCGATACTCCCGGTATATTGCTTCATTTTCGGACCTGACCATTCTAACCTTTTATGCGTTGTAATCCTTACATCACTTGGAACATGGGGACTTCCTCAGATGGTTCAGAAATTCTATGCCATTGATAATGAAGCTTCTATACAGAAGGGTACTGTAATCTCAACAATATTTGCGCTTATAGTTTCAGGCGGATGCTATTTTCTCGGAGGTTTCGGAAGATTATTCTCTGACCAGATAGATGTCAAGGCTAACGGCTTCGACTCAATAATTCCAACAATGCTTTCTAATTTAAGTCCTGCGCTTATTGCATTAGTTGTAATTCTCGTGTTGTCAGCTTCAATGTCTACACTTTCATCACTTGTAATAGCTTCAAGCTCAACACTTACTATTGACTTCTTAAAAGATAACTTTATCAAGAACATGAGTGAAAAGAAACAGGTATTATACATAAGAATTCTTGTTGTTGTATTCATTGCGATATCTGCAATACTTGCACTTATCCAGTACAAGAGTTCAGTAACATTTATTGCACAGCTTATGGGAATATCCTGGGGTGCACTTGCAGGTTCATTCCTTGCACCATTTATGTTCTCGCTTTACTCTAAGAAGGTTTCCAAAGCATCATGCTGGGCATGCTTTTTTATTCAGCTCAGTACTTATGCTTGCTAACATCTTCTTCAGAGCAGGCTTCCCAACATGGCTCCAGTCACCTATCAACTGCGGTGCATTTGCAATGTTTGCCGGAATGATTATCGTCCCTGTAGTCAGCCTGTTCACACCGAAGCCAGATAAAGAACTTGTCGACAGCGCATTTGCATGCTACGAAAAAGAAACAGAAGTGCCACAGAAGACAGCACTTGGAAAATAATTCGCAACATATCTAATATTTATATACCCTTTACAACAAAACCTCCTTGTGCTATAACAACCAAAGTTATAAAACACAAGGAGGTTATTTATGGCATCAAAGCTTCACAACGCCCTCGCTAAGAAGCTTCCGGATATACAGATGTCCGAAGCCTTCATAAACTGCGTATTCCTTGCCATGTCCGGTGGACTTCAGGATGCATATACA
>ENA-OPYX01001448-OPYX01001448.1-human-gut-metagenome-genome-assembly--contig:-NODE-1448-length-12542-cov-2.202980_pt1 | contig 12542 bp, 16 predicted proteins | sample MGYA00242639_ERZ504486 | MGnify/ENA primary metagenome ERZ504486 (study PRJEB26092, sample SAMD00036296) | human gut metagenome | host: Homo sapiens | study: EMG produced TPA metagenomics assembly of... | reverse complement strand
ATTTTAGAAAACCAGTGTATTGTAAAAAAATAAAAACCCGAATGCTCAAAATAGTTAAGAATTCGGGTTTGTAATGTGAAAAATAAATAGGATGATTATAATTCCTGTTCAGAAAGGAAACAATGAAAGAAAAGAAAGAGGAATATCAGGAAGAAGAAAACAGACAGCAGGAACAGGCGAAGAAAATACGGGGAAACGGTTTTGATGCGCAGGTGTTTGTGACTACGGACTGGAGCAATCTAAATACTGAGAAATGGTATGTTATCACGGCTGGTACCTATGGGACAGAGGAAGCTGCCTCTGCGGTACTCCCGGATGTGCAGAGAGTTTGTTCGGATGCGTATATAAAATATTCCGGAAACTGGCAGGGATAAAAGGGCATCCTGTAAATGGATGTAATGAAAAGAACCGATGGTTTTCTGTATTTTCAAAAACTATCGGTTCTTTTCATTACGCGAGCAACGGGTCAAATGGTGTGTTATGGTTGTAATCCGGAAAAATACAGTTTTTCGGTTCCCAGGTATTTGCTGATACAGACTCTTGCCGCCCCAAGAAGTACTCCGGTGTCCTGAAGAGTAGAAAGCTTCAGATGGCAGGTGGCGCGGAAACGTGGGGAAAGTTTCTGCAAAATCTCCGGGAGCAGCTGAGGGAGATAAGCGGTCAGCTGACTGTTCAGGATGATACATTCCGGAGAGAAAAGGTTCCAGAGGTTGTTGATTCCACAGGCAAGATAGGTGGTAAATTCATCCGTCACAGCCAGAGCAGCGGTTTCTTTCTGGTTATAGGCCCAGACCAGATCGTCTATGGAGACCGTAGTGCGGCCGGATAACTCCCGGTAACGGGAGAGAACTGCCGGTTCGGATATATATTGTTCGAGACAGCCGTGATTGCCGCAGGGACAGGAACGGCCGCCGGGGCTGAACGATCATATGACCGGCCTCTCCGGCTGTACCGGCCAGTCCTGTATACAGATGATGATCCAGAATAATCCCCGCACCGACACCTGCATGAATACTGACATGGATCAGATTTTTTATGATTTTCCACAAAGGTTTTTTCGGCAAGGGCGGAAAGATTTGCTTCATTTTCCAGCCATACCGGAATCTCCAGAGCATCCTCCAGCGTATCTTTGATGGGAAGGTCTGCAAGGTCATAATTGGGAGTGAAGGTGATTTCATTCCGGCAGACGGTACCGTGGATACCGATACCGATTCCCACAACACCAAAGGGGGTGGCGGGAAGAAGACGGATCTGATTCCGGATGAGCTGCAACAGGAAATCAATTGAAGTATCCCGTTCCAACGGACAGTTATACTGGTGAAGCCGACAGTTTTGTCCAAGCAGATCACAGATCATCAGCACGGTACGTTCCACACCGAGATCCAGAGCGATAATATAACCGTTCTGACGGCAGAATTGTAGCAGGATCGGTTTACGGCCGTACTGTGTCTGATCGCTTCCGATCTCTTCGATATATTGTTCCTCCAGCAGATCCTGTACGATGGCAGAGATCGTTGCTTTGGTAAGTCCCAGTTTTTTTGATATAGCCGCCCGGGAAAGGGGGCCATCGTTAATAACGGTTTCCAGAACAAGCCGCCGGTTCATCTCCCGGATCAGTTCTCTGCTTCCTGTGACCATGCAGACACCTCCTGTAAAAATATTTTTGTTTAACTGCTATTTACCATACCACAATTTGTTTGATAAGTAAACAAATTGAAAAAAGCAAACTAAAAAAGTATCTTGACGGAAGATATAACAAGTGGTACAGTGTGATTAGTTTAGTAAGTAAACAAATAAGATGAACTTGCAGAAAATCAAGGAGGAATAAGATCATGATGAACATGCCGGAAGTAAAATTAGGTATCGTAGCCGTAAGCAGAGACTGCTTTCCGATCACCCTGTCCGAGTCAAGAAGAAAAGCAGTGGCAGCAGCTTATAAGGGAGAACTGTACGAATGTCCAACCGTAGTAGAGAGTGAGCTGGATATGCAGAAAGCCCTGAAAGAGGTGCAGGAAGCAGGATGTAATGCTTTGGTTGTCTATCTTGGGAACTTCGGTCCGGAGACCGCAGAGACTCTGCTGGTAAAATATTTTGACGGACCGTGTATGGTGGTTGCGGCAGCAGAAGAGCATGGAGACAATCTGGTACAGGGACGTGGAGATGCATATTGTGGTATGCTGAATGCAAGCTACAACCTGCAGCTTCGCAATCTGAAAGCATATATCCCGGAATATCCGGTAGGAACACCGGAAGAAGTCGCTGAGATGATGGAAGAGTTTGTTCCGATTGCAAGAGCCGTTGTTGGTCTGAAAGATCTGAAAATTATCACTTTCGGTCCGCGTCCGCAGGACTTTATGGCTTGTAATGCACCGATCAAACAGTTGTTCAACCTGGGTGTGGAGATCGAAGAAAACTCCGAACTGGATCTGTTCGAAGCATTCCACAAACATGACGGAGACGAAAGAATCCCGGCAGTGGTTGCAGATATGGAAAAAGAACTGGGGGATGGAAACAACAAACCAACCATTCTTCCAAAACTGGCACAGTATGAACTGACTCTCCTTGACTGGATCGAAGCACACAAAGGATCCAGAAAATACGTTGCCATCGCAGGAAAATGCTGGCCGGCGTTCCAGACGCAGTTCGGCTTTGTTCCGTGCTATGTCAACAGCCGTCTGACCGGAAGAGGTATTCCGGTATCCTGTGAAGTGGATATCTACGGTGCACTGAGCGAATTCATTGGAACGATGGTAAGTAACGATGCGGTAACCCTGCTGGATATCAACAACACCGTACCGGCAGACATGTACGAAAGCGAAATCAAAGGAAAATACAACTATACACTCAAAGATACGTTCATGGGATTCCACTGTGGCAATACCACAACCGGAAAACTGACTTCCTGCTCTATGAAATATCAGCTGATCATGGCAAGATCCCTGCCGGAAGAAGTAACACAGGGAACATTGGAAGGAGATATCGTACCTGGAGATATCACATTCTTCCGTCTGCAGAGCACCGCGGATGGAAAACTGCGTGCTTATGTGGCAAATGGTGAGGTACTTCCGGTTGCAACCCGTTCCTTCGGTGGCATCGGTATCTTCGCGATTCCGGAGATGGGAAGATTCTATCGCCATGAATTGATCGAAAAAGGCTATCCACATCACGGAGCCGTTGCATTCGGACACTATGGAAAAGCACTGTTTGAAGTATTCAAATACATCGGCGTAACACCGGATGAGATCGGATACAACCATCCGAAGGGAGACCGATATCCGACAGAAAATCCTTTCGCATAAAATAAAAATGGATCAGATGACAGAGCGTGTTTGAAATTTGTTTGAACACGCTCTTGTACATAATAGATACAGGAGGAAAAAGATGAAATATTATATCGGCGTAGACCTTGGAACCTCTGCGGTAAAACTTCTGTTGATGGATCAGGAAGGTCAGGTTGTCAATATTGTATCCAGAGAATATCCACTGTCCTTTCCACATCCGGGCTGGTCAGAACAGAACCCGGAAGACTGGTGGGAACAGTCAAAAGAGGGAATCAAGGAACTGATCAGCAAGATTGATGCGACGGAAGTGGCAGGTATCAGCTTTGGCGGACAGATGCATGGTCTGGTTATTCTGGATGAGAACGATCAGGTGATCCGTCCGGCGATCCTGTGGAACGATGGGCGAACCACAAAAGAAACCGATTATCTGAATCAGGTAATTGGGAAAGAAAAACTGTCTGAATATACGGCAAATATCGCATTTGCCGGATTTACCGCACCGAAGATTCTCTGGGTGAAAGAAAATGAGCCGGAGAATTTTGCAAAAATCTGTAAGATTATGCTCCCGAAAGACTATCTGGCTTACTGTCTGACCGGTGTACATTGCTGCGATTACTCCGATGCGTCCGGTATGCTTCTGCTGGATGTGAAAAACAAATGCTGGTCAGAACAGATGCTGGAAATCTGTGGCGTCAGCAGAGAACAGATGCCGGAACTTTTTGAAAGTTACGAAAAAGTGGGCACATTAAAACCGGAGGTAGCAAAAGAGCTGGGACTGCCGGAAACCTGTCTGGTGGCAGCGGGTGCCGGGGATAATGCTGCGGCAGCAGTGGGAACCGGTACAGTGGGAGATGGTCAGTGTAATGTGTCTCTGGGAACCAGCGGAACAATTTTTATTTCCAGTGAAAATTTCGGCGTGGATCCACACAATGCCCTGCATGCATTTGCCCATGCTGACGGACATTATCATCTGATGGGATGCATGCTGAGTGCGGCATCCTGCAATAAATGGTGGATGGATACCATTATCGGAACGAAAGATTACGAAAAAGAGCAGGAAGTGATAGAAAAGCTGGGAGAAAATCATGTATTCTTCTTACCATATCTGATGGGAGAACGCTCTCCGCATAATGATCCGCAGGCGAGAGGAACCTTTATCGGCATGTCCATGGATACCACACGTGCGGATATGACCCAGGCGGTTCTGGAAGGCGTGGCGTTTGCGATCCGTGATTCTTTTGAGATAGCAAAATCTCTGGGGATTCATATCGAGAGAACCAGGATCTGCGGCGGTGGAGCGAAGAGTCCACTGTGGAGGAAGATCATTGCCAATGTACTGAATATCAAAGTGGACCGGATCGCTTCCGAGGAAGGGCCTGCCCTTGGTGGTGCGATGCTTGCTGCAGTTGCGGATGGAACCTTTGCATCGGTGGAAGAGGCGGCTGCAAGGATCGTGAAAGTGGTGGAAACCGTAGAACCGGATCCGGAGATCGCAGAAAAATATGAGACACAGTATCGGAAATTTGTGCAGATCTATCCGACGGTGAAAGCGTTATTCCCGAAGCTTTCCTGAATACAAACGAATGTACAGACAATAAAGTAATGGAAAAACGGGCAGGAAACTAGTTTCAGATAGTATTCCTGCCTGCTTTTACATTTGTGCTTTATACAGAAAACATATATAATAGAGATAACTGTGAAGGTGTGGAGCAGTTATTGATAAGAGTAATTATATACACATGGAGGTTTTTACAAATGAAATACGATTTTACAACGATCATGGATCGTCACGGTATGGATGCGATTGCGGTAGATGGTCTCAGTGAAGACGGACAGGGAAGTCCGGCGAAACCAAAAGAGGGATTTGATATTATTCCGATGTGGGTGGCGGATATGAATTTTGCGACAGTACCGACTGTACAGGAGGCAATTGCGGAGAGAGTAAAGCACCCGGCATTTGGATATTTTGATCCGCGGGAAGAGTATTTTCAGGAGATTATCGACTGGCAGACGAAACGAAACGGTGTAGAGGGACTGACTGCGGAGGCGATCGGGTATGAAAATGGTGTACTCGGCGGTGTTCTGTCTACATTACAGGCATTCGCAAGTCCGGGGGGATGCAGTGCTTCTGCATAGCCCGACTTATATCGGATTTACCGGATGCATTGGAAATTATGGATATAAGATGGTTCACAGTCCGCTGAAAAAAGATGCGGAAGGAATCTGGAGGATGGATTATGAAGATATGGATGCGAAGATCAAAGAGCATCATATCCATGTGGCAGTCTTCTGTAATCCCCATAACCCGTGTGGACGGGTATGGGAACGCTGGGAGATTGAAAAAGCGATGGAAGTATATAAGGCCAATGACTGCGTGGTTATCTCCGATGGGATCTGGTCGGATCTGATCCTGGAAGGATATCATCATACGCCGGCACAGTCTGTCAGCGAGGATGCGAGAAACCGCACCGTGGCGATGTATGCGCCGAGCAAAACCTTTAACCTGGCAGGCCTGGTGGGAAGTTATCATATTATTTACAATTCCTATCTTCGTGACCGGGTGATGGCAGCCAGCAGTAAATCACACTATAATGCGATGAATGTACTTTCCATGTATGCGCTGATCGGTGCATATAAACCGGAAGGCTATGAGTGGGTGGATGAACTGTGCCGGGTACTGAGCGGAAATGTTTCCTATGCCTGCGATTTCATCAAAGAACACTTTCCCGGTGTCACATTAAGCCGCCCGCAGGGAACCTATATGCTGTTCCTGGACTGCGAAGAATGGTGTAAGACACATGGAAAAACCATCGACGAGGTTCTCAAAGCCGGTTGGGATGTAGGTGTGGCATGGCAGGACGGTCGCCCGTTCTTTGCCCCGTACGGCATCCGCGTAAACCTGGCACTGCCACTCAGCAGAGTGCAGGAAGCTTTTGAACGGCTGAAAAAATATGTGTTTGTGGAAGAAAAATAAAATACCTTTTGCCCCCAACATCATAAAATGACACTGTCAAGAAAAGTACTTGACACCCATGAAAGATTGTTGTATGATATCCAAGGTGATGAACATGGATAAGCTTGCGAGACAGGCATTGTTATATGATTTTTATGGCGAACTGCTGACGGAGCATCAGCAGAATGTTTACGAAGATGTTGTGTTGAATGATTATTCGCTCAGCGAGGTGGCGCAGGATCAGGGAATCAGCCGGCAGGGGGTTCATGATCTGGTGAAGCGCAGTACCAGAATACTGGAAGAATATGAAGAAAAACTGCATCTGGTAGAAAAGTTCGTAGCGGTCCGCGAGAAGATACATGAGATTCACGGACTGACACAACACTATGAGGAAAAAGATCTGAATCAGGTGATGAACCGGATCGAGGCTTTATCCCACAGCATATTAGAGGAGTTATAATACATGGCATTTGAAAGTTTAACTGAAAAACTGCAGAATGTATTCAAAAACCTGAGAAGCAAAGGCCGTCTAACCGAGGCAGATGTAAAGGTAGCATTAAAAGAAGTTAAGATGGCACTTCTGGAAGCAGATGTCAGTTTTAAAGTGGTAAAACAGTTTATCAAAGCGGTACAGGAACGTGCGATCGGTCAGGATGTGATGAACGGACTGAATCCGGGGCAGATGGTGATCAAGATCGTAAACGATGAACTGGTATCTCTGATGGGAAGTGAGACCACGGAGATCGCGTTGCGCCCGGCAGGAGAGATTACTGTTATCATGATGGCAGGCCTTCAGGGTGCAGGTAAGACAACAACCACAGCAAAGATCGCCGGAAAGCTGAAAGCAAAAGGCAGAAAGCCATTGCTTGTAGCCTGTGATGTTTATCGTCCGGCAGCAATCACACAGCTGCAGATCAACGGTGAAAAAACAGGGTGTGGAAGTTTTCTCGATGGGAGATAAACAGAACCCGGTAAACATCGCCAAAGCAGCGATTGAACATGCAAAGAATCAGAACTTTAACGTTGTGATCCTCGATACTGCCGGTCGTCTTCATGTAGATGAAGATATGATGCAGGAACTGATCCGGATCAAAGAAGAAGTCAATGTGGATCAGACCATTCTGGTAGTTGACGCGATGACCGGTCAGGATGCAGTCAATGTGGCAGAGTCCTTCAATCAGAAGGTGGGCATTGACGGCGTGATTTTAACAAAGATGGATGGTGATACCCGAGGCGGTGCGGCACTTTCTATCAAAGCAATCAGTGGAAAACCGATTCTGTATGTAGGTATGGGAGAGAAACTTTCCGATCTCGAACAGTTCTACCCGGATCGTATGGCATCCCGTATCCTTGGAATGGGCGATGTGATGAGCCTGATTGAAAAAGCTCAGCAGAACATCGACGAGGACAAAGCCCGCGAGATGGAACAGAAGATCAAGAAAGCGACCTTTGGCTTTGACGATTATCTGGAGAGCATGAACCAGATGAAGAACATGGGCGGTATTTCCAGTGTATTGAACATGCTTCCCGGACTGGGAAATAAAGCAAAAGACATCGAGGGTATGATCGATGAGAAAGACATGGCGAGAAAAGAAGCCATCATCCTTTCCATGACTCCGAAAGAAAGAGCCAACCCGGATCTTTTGAACCCGTCCAGAAAGAAACGAATCGCTCAGGGCGCAGGTGTAGATATTGCGGAAGTCAACCGGATGGTCAAACAGTTTGATCAGACCAGAAAGATGATGAAACAGATGCCTGGCATGCTGGGTGGTAAAAGCGGTAAAAGAGGCGGCTTTAAGCTTCCCTTTTAAATAAACAAATAAAACTATAATAAACAAGGATAACCTTAAGGAGGAAATTAAAATGGCAGTAAAAATCAGACTGAGAAGAATGGGTCAGAAAAAAGCACCTTTCTATAGAATCATCGTTGCAGATTCCAGATCCCCAAGAGACGGAAGATTCATCGAAGAGATCGGAACATACGATCCTACCTGTGATCCGAGCGTATACAAAGTAGATGAAGAAGCAGCTAAAAAATGGCTGGCAAACGGTGCTCAGCCTACAGAAGTTGTAAGCAAAATCTTCAAATTAGCCGGTATCGAAAATATGCAGGACCGCCAGGGACTGCTGAATTATGTTGTTGCTGTTCATGATTTGCTCTGAGCAGTAATATCGTTTTTGCCTGATGCATTTCTCTGAGATGGAAATGCTTTGACAAATACGTGGAGGTGCGTGATGAAAGATTTAGTAGAAGTAATTGCAAAATCCCTCGTAGACCATCCGGAAGAAGTGGTAGTAAACCAGACTGAAGAGAGCAATGCGATTTTAGTAGAATTGAAGGTGGCACCTTCCGATATGGGCAAGGTGATTGGCCGTCAGGGACGCATCGCAAAGGCAATCCGAACTGTGGTAAAAGCTGCTTCCTCTAAATGTGATAAGAAGGTTGTAGTTGAAATTCTGCAATAGCTGAAAATATGAGGATATAGCCAATGGCTATATCCTTTTTCATTCATTTCCGCGGGTAACATATATCGTTGGAAACAGGAAACAAAGAGGAGTAGAGATATGGAACAATTGCTGCAGGTTGGAGTAATCTCCAGCACTCACGGGATCCGGGGAGAAGTAAAAGTATTTCCTACTACAGACGATCCAGATCGGTTCAGAAAATTAAAACAGGTGATCCTGGATACCGGAAGAGAACAGAAAGATCTGGAAATCGAAGGGGTAAAATTTTTCAAACAGTTTGTGATTCTGAAATTTAAAGGCATTGATAATATCAATGACATTGAAAAGTATAAAGGGAAGAGCCTGTATGTGACCAGAGAACATGCAGTGAAATTAAAAAAAGATGAGTATTTTATTGCAGATCTGATTGATATGCAGGTAGAACTTGAGGATGGTACAGCATTTGGTGTTCTGACAGATGTGATGCAGACAGGGGCAAATGATGTGTATTGTATCCGGACAGAAGAACATGGAGAGGTTCTGATCCCGGCAATCAAAGACTGCATCCTTGATGTGGATGTGGAAACAGGAAAAATGAAAATTCATCTGTTGGATGGTCTGATCTGACCGTTTTTGACGGGACAGATTCTGACAGGTATCCATGTTGATAAAAAGCAGCTGTGCAAACGGCTGTATGATTACAGGAAGGAAAGAATATGCATTATCATGTACTTACATTGTTTCCCGAGATGATCGAACAGGGTATGGGAACCAGTATTATGGGACGGGCTATGGAGCAGGGACTGATCCGGCTGACTGCAACGAACATCCGGGATTTTTCAACCAATAAACATATGAAAGTGGACGACTATCCATATGGCGGAGGAGCCGGCATGGTGATGCAGGCGGAACCTGTCTACGGAGCATGGAAACAGGTGACCGAATCCATCGGATACAAACCACGTGTGATCTATCTGACACCGCAGGGAAAAGTATTTCAGCAGTCGATGGTGGAAGATTTTGCCAGAGAACAGGATCTTGTATTCTTGTGTGGGCACTATGAAGGTATCGATGAGCGTGTGCTGGAAGAAGTGGTAACAGATTATGTGTCCATCGGTGATTATGTACTGACAGGCGGGGAACTTCCGGCACTGGTAATGATGGATGCAATTTCCCGTTTTGTGCCGGGAGTGTTGAACAATGAAGAATCCGCGGATTTGATTCCTTCCATGACATCTTCTGGAATATCCGCAGTACAGCCGTCCGGCAGAATGGATGGGGAAAAAGTACCGGATGTGCTGCTTTCCGGTCATCATGCGAATATTGAAAAGTGGAGGAGAGAGCAGTCTATCCTGCGAACCCTTCAGAACCGTCCGGAACTTCTGGAAGATGCAGTACTGAGTAAAAAACGAAAAAACAGTATCTGGAACAGCTGCGGAGAAATATGGCACAAGAGGATCCAATCCTCCTGTGAAAAAGTAAAAAAATTCTGGTATTAGAGAAAATTCTTCTCACATATACTGAGTAGTAGTATAGGTGAGGAGGATTTTTCTATATGGAGCCATTTGCTGTCTACAAAGATATACAAGCCCGTACGAAGGGCCAATTCCTTCTGGGAGTGGTAGGACCGGTCCGGACGGGCAAATCCACATTTATCCGGCGGTTCATGGAACTTCTGGCACTTCCGGGAATGGAAGAACAGGATGCTGCGGAGGTGCGTGATCAGCTGCCGGTTTCCGGTTCAGGAAAAACAATTACAACAGTGGAACCCAAATTTATTCCCAGGGAAGCGGTGAATGTAAATCTGGGAGAAGAGATTCCGGTAAAGATCCGACTGATCGACTGCGTGGGATTTATGGTGCCTGAAGCTACAGGGGATATGGAGCAGGAAAAAGAACGAATGGTAAAAACCCCCTGGTATGAACAGGAGATTCCGTTTCATCAGGCGGCAGAGATCGGAACCAGAAAAGTGATCCAGGAACATTCTACCATCGGTCTCGTAGTAACCTGCGACGGTTCCTTCGGTGATATTCCGCGTAAAAATTTTGTGGATGGAGAAGAAAAGACAGTACAGGAACTCAAAAAACAGGGGAAACCATTTTTGATTCTTGTGAATTCGAAAAAGCCGTACGGGGAAGAGGCACAGAAGCTGGTAAGAGAACTGGAAGAAAAATATCAGGCAGCGGTACTCAGGGGTAAACTGTGAACAACTTCGAAAAGAAGATGTGCTCCGGAATCCTGGAAAAGATTCTTTATGAATTTCCGGTGCGTCAGATCGAATATTACATACCAAAATGGGGTGGGAAACTGCTTCCGGTCACCCATTATCTGAAAGAAGATCTGTTGAAACAGATGAAAGAGAAGATGGGAACCATGGAATATATCCGTGATATCCGGCAGGAAAATCTGGAGATGGACAGTAACTATGTCAAATCAGTCACACTGGAAGAAATCAACCTTTCCAACGGTGTGGTAAAAGTCCGTATTCAGATCGAAGACCCCTATTATTATCAGGTGATGAGCGAGATGACCGGTGTGACGATAGAGAGCGAGTATCAGCTGATCCATACACTGAAAGAGCTGGCGCAGATGAAACAGGAATATACAAAAGTCCAGCAGGCCATCGAATCCGTACGTGGAACAGGTTATGGTGTAGTGATCCCCGAGAAAAATGAGATCACACTGGAAGAACCGGTTGTGATTCGTCAGGGAAACAAATACGGTGTTAAGATCAAGTCGGTCAGTCCGTCCATCCATATGATCAAAGCGAATATTGAGACGGAGATTGCACCGATTGTAGGAAGCGAGGAACAGGCGCACGATCTGATCACATTCATCAAAGAAAATGAAAAAAATACCGATGATGGTATGTGGGAGACCAATATTTTCGGAAAATCCATCGAACAGCTGGTAGAAGACGGCATCCGTACCAAGATTGCTCAGATCAGTGAAGAAAGTCAGGTGAAGCTGCAGGATACGATGCAAAAGATTGTCAATGACAGCAAGGGCGGGTTGATCTGTATAATTATCTGAAAAAAGTGCTGCGGAAAATGCAAAGAAATTGACAAAGATTTGTAACAAAGTTATAATAAAAGCTGTGGCAAAGAAACCAGTACATTGTTTCTTGTATAATCGAGAAGAGTGCAATGCTTCAGACATAGAAGAAAATACAATAGAAGAAAATACAATAGAAGGAAATACATATGAAGAAAAAATACGTAAGCAGATTACTGGCAGGATGCCTTACAGTTACCATGCTGACACCGACCGGGGCACTGGCAAGTGTTCCGCAGCCGGTAGTGACACAGGAAGCATCCCAGGTGGCCGGGCAGGAGAACGAAACAGAAAACAAAGAACAGGCAGAGGAATATGCAGCAGACAGTGCGGCAGAGGTACAGACAGACGAAACCGAAGCAGCAGAAAACAGAACAGCTGCAGATAAGAGCAGAGAACAGGCAGAACCGCAGACAGCACAGACCGGCGAACAGGCAGAACCGCAGACGACACAGACCGGTGAACAGGCGGCTTCAGAGGCAGAACCTCAGGCACAGGTACAGCCACGGGCTGTAGTGGCTGTCAATCAGTGGATCCGGAATGGAAACCGCTGGTGGTACCGTCATGCAGACGGAAGCTATACCACCAATGGATGGGAAGTGATCAAGTGGAAGGCCTGGTATTACGTTTGACGGAAGCCGGCTGGATGGTAACCGGCTGGTTAAAACGCCCGAGTGGCTGGTATTATCATGACAGGAAGCGGAGCGATGGCAACGGGCTGGATCCAGCTGGGAAGTACCTGGTATTATCTGAATGGAAAGTGGAAGCGATGCTGGCAGATACCTGGATCGGAAACGAATTATGTAGAC
>ENA-OPYX01001446-OPYX01001446.1-human-gut-metagenome-genome-assembly--contig:-NODE-1446-length-12549-cov-2.249155_pt1 | contig 12549 bp, 17 predicted proteins | sample MGYA00242639_ERZ504486 | MGnify/ENA primary metagenome ERZ504486 (study PRJEB26092, sample SAMD00036296) | human gut metagenome | host: Homo sapiens | study: EMG produced TPA metagenomics assembly of... | reverse complement strand
TGGCCGGGTTCTCCCAGTCTGCATAGTTGATCTGAAGCTGTACAAATTCCATCTCCGGATGTTCTTTTAAAATTGCTTCCAGCTCTTCCGGTGTGGAATGGAAAGAAAATCCTACGTGTTTGATCAGACCTGCTGCCTTTTTCTCAGCCACCCAGTTCCACATATCAAATTTGTCAAAATATTCGGTTCTTGCCTCAACCCAGATTATGCAGCAGATAAAAAATCAAAGTAACCTGCACCGGTCTGTTTTAAAGAGGTGTCAAACTGCGCATATGCTTCCTCTTTTGTCTTACAGTTGATCCATGCCGCATTTTTTGTCGCAAGCTGGTAGCTTTCACGTGGATAACGCTCTACCAATGCCTGACGGATGGCATCTTCGGAACCTGCGTAAGCCATGCGGTATCAAAATAAGTAAATCCTGCATCCATAAACAAGTCTACCATCTCTTTGGTCTGCTCCACATCAATGACACCGTCTGTCTGCGGCAGACGCATCAGACCAAAACCAAGTTTTCGAATGTTTTCACCTAAATAACTCATAATCTCTTTTCCTCCTGCTATTTTTTATACACAAAGCTTCTCTTTCATCTATAACAAACATATCTGAATCACTGTAATTCATACAAATAGATAATGAATTTTATATAAAATTGAAACAGCTTTTATTTTTATATCAGATATGGTTGTATCAATATCATCAGATAGTTTTTACAATATTCCTGCGTGCGTTCCCTAAAACTGTACGCACCGTCGCTCATACACCAACAAAGCATTTCTCCATACAGAACATCCACCAGCATTTTTGCAAAGTCTTCCACCGGAAAATCTTTTTTCAGCAATCCACATTCTATACCATAGAAAAATAATTCCTGCATGTCTTTCAGATCTGCATGCAGCTTATTTTTGTCAAAGGAATCCGTCACCAGATTGGGATTTACCACGTTTTTCACCCATTCCTGTGCCATCTGCACACTTCCCTGCTCGATATAACCGGAAAATTTCACCATGTAAAATTCCAGTTTTTCTAAGAATGTGCCTTCCAATGACTTTGCCTGTTCCAGAATTTCCCCGAACATGCCTCGACTGAGTGCCAGTACGATATCTTCTTTTTTCTTAAAATACGTGTAAAAAGTGCCTTTGGAAACACCGGCAGTTTCTGTGATCTGTTCCACCGAAGTGTCATTTAATCCTTTTTCACAGATCAGCTTTTGCGCTGCCTCCATCAACTTTCGTTTTGTTTCCAAAGCTGCCAGTTGGCGATTGTTCATAATGATTTCCTCTCTTGTGATCGCTTTACTATACTTATTATATCTTTTCATTGACTTTCAGTCAATGAATTTTAAAACAGAATACAAAAAATATCCGCATCTTTTGACACGGACATTTTCTATATGACATTACATTATGCTTCTTTATTTTTTTCTGTATAATCTTCCATCTTTTTTTACAGAAACGCCAGTGGGCAAATGCTCTGGCGCTAAACACCCGATTTTACTTTTTGAATCAGCTCTGCGGATTCATCCATTTCAAGTTCTGCCACAGGTATGTTCTGATGCATAAAAATATATTCCATTGCGATATTCTCCCTCCTTTCACATTCGTCGTATTATTATTTGTTGTTACAATATCAGTAATGCGAAAGGGTGTCAATAAACCAATGATATACAGGCAGCTTTTCATTCTTGTTTAATATTTTTCACTTTTTGGAATTGAAAAACTGCCCGCATCGTCTGATACGGACAGCTTTTTTGTCTAGCACGTATTCTTTTTTGTAATCCCCTCCCATTACTCGATTGATTATTTTTTTTAATGGGTATGCAATTTACTGTACGATTCCGCACTCCAGACACTCTTTTCCAATGAGCTGCACTGCATAGCGCTCCAGTTTGATACAGTCCGCTTTCGGGGCTCTTTTTCTTGTTTTTCCTAACATATAACACAGATATACTTTTCCGATCGTTATATTTTTATTTTGAAAACGAAATCCATATCGCTCCGGGTGCTTAATCGCATCGCAAAATCTGGCATAACACTTTGCATCCGCACGCAATGTTTCTCCGGCATTCTCATAAATCTGTCCTACCATACGGCTCATGCCATCCACATAGCATTCTACAAATTCATCATCCGTCAGTTTTTCATGCTCTGCAAGCTCCAGTTTTTCCCTTACTGCCTCACCAAACAGATGAATGTTCTGGTCAATGAGATCTACAAAATACTGATACGTGTTTTCCTTTTTTGATGCGAATATCATAGTGTGCCTCCTCATACGTCTTCTTTTTACTGGCAATTTTTATGTCAAAGCTACATGTTCCACATCACATATAGCCCTGATTATTTTTATATTGCCAGTGCACAAACTGAGATCAGTGTAGTTACGATCCAGCCAGATGCATAATATGCCATAAACTGTACACCGGTATGGATTCCATAATGGTTGTTTAAGAATCCACCAAATACACCGATTACCAATGCAGTGATAATACCAAATAAACCTGCCTCATGGAAAGCCAGCATACAAACCAGTCCCATAAATGCGCCGATCAGTGCCTCATGACTGATGGAACGGAACATCTTTTCAGACCACTTACGGGCTTTTTTGATTGCCATCGGATATGCAAACATACAACCGAAGATAATACCGATAAATCCGTAAATGAAGTAATCTGACATGGTCAGATAATCATGTAAATTAATCTGGTTGAATAACGGAGATGCCGGACCTAAGGCTACCGGACTCAGCGGCAAACCAAATGCAATCATCGGGATCAGAAGTTCTCCCAGATAAGTTGCATTGGAAACCGCATCCTGTACACCAAGGGTTGTGGTGACACGGTCAAATAACTCTTTCTTTCTGGATGCTACCAGCTCACCCAGCATAACCGTCATACCAACCGGGGAAAATGTAAATGTGCAGGCTGAAATTGCAGAACAGCCGGCAACGTAACCTATGGATGATTTACCAAAAAATTTAAATGGGTTCGGGAAAAATGGCATTTTTCTTTGGAATCCGGTGCAAGCCAGATCTCTGTCGGTTTTTCCCTGCGGTTCTCCGCACGTTTTGCAGGAATCATAATGTTGAAGATTTCTGCGATCATCGGGCCAATCGTAATTCCCATGAAAATAGATGTAAATAATGTCTTACCTACCGCTTCTGTGGAAATTCTCTGTAAGCCCTGAATCAGGAATGCAAACGGAACCAGTGCTACCACTGCTCCGATCTTTGCCTGTGACATAAATGCGATAACGCATGCCGCAATGGTAAAAATCAGTCCACTGTACTGTGTGATAATGTCGCTTAACGGTGCCAGAATCTGTGCAAACAGAATGGCGATCGGTAAACCGATCAGGGATCCGATCAGAGATCCTGCGGACATTTTACGCATGGAAATATGCGGAATACCAAGTTTTTTACCGATGTTACTGTTTTCTACCATGGGTACTGCCATGGTGGAACCCGGAAGAGCCGCCATCGCTGTCGGTATCGTATGTGTGATCTGCATCGCAACCAAAATTGCGATAAACCATGCAAAAATAACAACCGGTTCAAATCCCATTAAGACAAGGATCAGGGTAATTGGTGCCATGGTCGCTGTCTCATCTGTACCAGGGATAATTCCGATAATGGAGAAGATGATTCCTCCGATAATTGAAACAATAATTGCCTGTATAATCAGCATGTTGTCTACCTCCTATGCATCTTTTTTGCTCTGACCTCCCGCCAGTTCTCTGTATTCCGGCTTGTAATTGTTTGCTCCTTCCGGAATCAGTGCCAACAGACCGTACAGTTCCAGATCTTCCAGTTCTTTGATTACATCCGGTTCGACCTTTGTCAGTGCCTCGCCTTCCTCTTCCGGTGTCATATGTGCGTATTCCAGTACTTCTGCAATATCTGTCGTACTGTCAAGTTCCGCAACAAGACGTTTCGGTCGGAAGGATTTCGCAGAGATTACGGCTGCAATAAAGCAGCCGGCAATCCCTACAAAAAGAGCATATCCTTTCGCAAGATTCTCTTCAATCGTTCCCATACTCATGAAGATCTTACGTCCGATCAGGTAGAAACACATGGTAAAAATAACCCCTAAGATAATCGATATCGCCAATTCCTTGATATTAACGGTATCTCCCCATACTTCCGTCAACACTTTTTCTTTTTTCTCAGGTTCAGTATTCATAAATACGCTCCTCCTGTATTTTTGTTTTATTTTCAATATGTCACATATTATTTGCTGTATTTTTCAAACAGTTCCTGTGCATATTCCAGACGAACTTTTTTCTCGGAAACCATCTGTTTTACAATCGCTTCCAAAACTTCGCCTTTTGCTCCTACGGTAGAAGCCAGATTTCTTGCATGCAGTGACATATGCCCTCTCTGGATGCCTTCTGTCGCAAGTGCTTTCATCGCTGCCATGTTATTTGCCAGACTAACTGCTGCAATGATCTGTCCCAGTTCTGCTGCTGTCTTAACGCCAAGCATTTTTACAGCTACCTGTGCGGTCGGATGAATCTTTGTCGCTCCACCTACTAATCCAACTGCCATCGGCATTTCGATTGTTCCAACCAGATCGCCGTTTGCATCTTTCTCCCAGGTTGTCAGGGAAGTATATCTGCCATTTCTGCTTGCATAAGCATGTGCGCCTGACTCAATGGCACGGGTATCGTTTCCTGTTGCCATAACAACCGGGATAATTCCGTTCATGATACCTTTGTTGTGTGTTGCTGCACGGTATGGATCTGCTGCTGCAAATGCATAAGCGTTCAACATCTTATCTACTACTTCCTCGCCGCCGATTGCCTCTTTTTTGAATACGGCACGGGCTGTTACCAGTCTGTGATCTGCAAGGTTGGATAAAATACGAAGCTCTGCGGTTCCACCAGTAATTTCTTCCAGGTATGGTGCGACTGCTTCTGCCATTGTATTAACTGCATTTGCACCCATTGCATCCAGTGTATCAACCAGCAGATGAACGATTACCATCGGACCAACCATAGAATCAATGACACGTACTTCTACCTCTCTTGCTCCGCCGCCAAATTTCACAAGTACCGGATCTTTCTCATTACACTTCTGGATAATCTCATCTTTGTGCTCCAGAATCATGCTCTTTGCTGCAAATGGTGTCGGAACATTCAGAAGCTGAATCTGGGAAATCATAACTGTTCCGGAAGAATGTGTCGTAAATCCACCGCCAACGCGTGCCATCTTTGCTGCGTTTGTGCAGGCTGCAACTACGGAAGGCTCCTCAGAAACCATCGGGATAACATAATCTTTGCCGTTGATCTGGAAGTTGATTGCCACACCAAGAGGAAGTGCAAAACGTCCGATTACATTCTCGATCATATGATCCGCCTTGTCCATATCCAGACTGTCCGCATCCTGCAGCACTTTCTGGTCTTCTTCTGTCAGATTTGCAAACTCTGCAACTTCTTTCATTCTGTCCTCAACTGATAATTTGAAAATCCTGAATATTTACTTGTTTTCATTGTCTTATTCTCCTTTACCCTTACCGATACAAATTACTGATGTATTTCTCTCTATTTTCTAAAATTTATAAATGATTTGCTGTTTCTTGTCTCTTTCTCAAAACACACTATCGAATGGAACTTGTAAATGAACTTAATTCTCTTCCCAAAATACGTTCTACCATCGTTGCTATTTTATAACATTTCTGCTCATCAATATCAGTCTCAATTCCCATCTGGTTCAGCATTGTCACAAAATCACAGGTCTCTACCAGACCGGTTCTGCGTGTGTCAAAATAATAGTCTCCGATTCCTTTTACCGGAACGTTATCAACGATATTTGCCACCTGACCACCAATGCCACCCATGGAACAGTCAAACATTGTCACGCCGGCTTCCATTGCTGCATAGTAGGCTGTTAAGCCCATGCCTCTGATATCATGTACATGGAAACTGTGTGCAGACGTATCCGGATATTTGTCCAGTACAGTGGAAAAATATTCAAATACTTTCGCCGGATCTGCAATTCCATCCGGATCGGAATGCTCAATCTCATCAAATCCGATATCAAAACATCTGTCGCAGAATTCATATGCCTTTTCCAACGGCACTTCCCCCTGAATCGGACAGCCGAAAATGGTACCGATGTTTGCAAATACTTTTTTAACACCATGATCATGTAAAAACTTTACATTCTTTTCTGCTTCCGCAAACAGCTCTTCGTGTGTACGATTCATATTTTTTCTTGCATATGCTTCACTGGTTGCAAGCTGTCCGCATAAAACGCGGTCAATCTGTGCTCCGTCTTCCAGTGCCTGAACGGTACGCTCACATGCTTTTGTATTCAATGCCAGTACTGTGTACTCTACATTTTCATTCTTTGGCAGTCCCTTTAATACTGCCTCGATATCCTTAAACTGCGGAACATATTTGATATGACTGAAGGTTCCGACTTCGAACTTTGTAAATCCCGCGTCAATCAGTTTGTTTGCGATCCAGAGCTTTGCTTCTGTCGGTACAAACATTTCCTCATGCTGGAAACCATCTCTTAAAGTAACATCCATTACTTCCACTTTTTTTGGTAGTTTCATCTGTTCTTCTCCTTTTCTATCTTCCTGCAGGTTTGTGACCTATTATATTGCAAAGCCGATGCCAGTTTTGTTGTGATATCTGGCAAATATGTGATTTATGCTCATTTATGTTTGTTTTTTTAAAAAACAGGCAAAATCAATTCGCATTTCGTGTTTTTGGGATAAAAAAAGGAACATGACAATTCCATCATATCCCTTTCTAAACTATGTTCGTTTTTGTATAGTGTCATTTTTGGCACTTTCATTTTTATATATGGGTGCAACATTTGGCATATATGCCATTTATGGCACTATTCTGTTTTTTATACATATTCTTTCAGCTCAAGATAATCCATACTCCGCCAGTTTCCGGTAAAACGTCCGTCTTGACACTTTCAATTCCTGAATTACTGCATTACGATTCCCCTGACATCTCTCCAAGGCCGCCGCGATCACATGTTTCTCGTAAGCCTCCACCTGTTCCTTCAGACTGTCAAAATGCATGCCGTCTTCCAGCATCGAAAGTTCCTTCGTCTGCGCATCCTGCTGCACGTTTTCTTCCGCAGCAACACCGGAAATATACTCCGGTAAATCTCCCGCACCAATGGAATCCGACATCGTCAGTACCACTGCACTTTCCACCACATTTCGCAGTTCTCGGACATTTCCCGGCCATTTATAATTCATCAGTGCCTGATACGCACTTTCTTTCATATGTTTTTCTTTCTGATATTTGTGATTAAACGTATCCAGAAATTCATTCGCCAGCAATATCACATCACTGCCACGTTTTCTGAGAGGCGGTATCTCAATGGAAATAACGTTCAAACGGAAATACAGGTCCATTCGAAAAGTTCCATCCTCGATCATCTGCTCTAACGGCTGATTTGTCGCGGCGATCACACGCACATCGATCGGCACACTTTTTTGTCCACCGACTTTTTCAATCTCGCCTTCCTGAAGTACACGCAACAGCTTTGCCTGCATTGCCATCGGCAGATCGCCGATCTCATCCAGAAAAATCGTTCCTCCATGAAGCCAGCTCAAATTTTCCGGCGCGATCCACCTTTTTTAGCCCCGGTAAAAGAACCTTCCTCATAACCAAACAATTCACTTTCGATCAGGGCTTCCGGAATTGCCGCACAATTCACCTTAATAAATGGCTGATTCCTTCTGGCACTGTTTTCCTGTACGATCTTGCAGATGACTTCTTTACCAGTTCCGTTCTCGCCACGAATCAACACTGACGCATCTGTAGACGCCACCATCATCGATTTTCGAATGCAGTTCAGATAGACTTCACTCTCACCGATAATATGATTCGTTTTCAAAAAATCTCTGGCACGGATCTCCTGATTGTATTCTTCTGCCACCTGAGAAATACGCTGCACCTCACTGGTCAGATGATTCAGCTCCGTAATATCCGTAAACAGAGAACACGCCCCTATGAACTCTCCCTGCTGATACAATGGAAACATATTTACCGATACATATTTCTGCACTGACTGAATCAACTGTTTTTTCACGACGTTTTTGGCTTCTGTGTTTCCAAATACTTCCAAAATGAGCTGCATCTTTTTCAATCTGATTCATATAACGACCGATAATTTTTTCCCGGCGCGACATTCAAAATATCCGAATAAGCTGGATTTTACATAGAAAATCCGACTTTCTTTGTCCACCGCAATCACGCCAATACTCAGATGCTCCAGAATCTGAGCCATATCCAGCGTCTGATTCCACTGATAAATAAAACGCAGACGCTCCACCTGAATAGCTCCCAGCATTTCGCCATTTTCATCCACAATACCGATATATTTTTCTTCTGTATTCAGTACGCGCTGATCAATATCCCGGATTCGAATTCCTGCTGGAAGAAAACTCTTTGTCTCAACATTCTTTCGATTCGGGTTCATAAAACGCGTAATTTCCATTGTTCCCACCAACTTTCTATCTTCTGCCTTTATTTTTAATCCACCTGTAGTGTTACCACAACTTCAACAGTCGAATTGCCTTCCCCGCCAGCTTATACGTCACGTTTTCCAATTCTTTTGACGCATTCTTCAGTTCCTTTCGAATTGGAATCCCCTGCGGGCAGTGCTGCTCACATTTTCCACATCCCACACACTGAGAAGCACTGGTCGGTGTCTGTCGGAAAATTGTACACTGCATATATCCCTTTCGCGCCGTCTTTTTATTCTCGCTGTAAATCAGATTGTAAAAACTGAAGGTACCCGGAATATCCACATTTTTCGGACATGGCATACAATAACCGCAACCGGTACATCCTACCTTCATACTGTGATTGATTGCATCCTTTAACTCATTGACAAACGCTGTCTCTTCCTCTGTAAAAGCTCCCGCCTTCGTTTCAGACGCAATCCGACAGTTTTCCTGCACCATCTCAATGGAATTCATACCAGAAAGCACCGTTGTCACCTCCGGCTGGTTCCAAAGCCAGCGAAATGCCCACTCTGCTGCACTGCGTCCGGATGGATGTGCTGCCACCTTCTGTTTTGCTTCTTCCGGCAGCAGATTCACCAGCTTGCCGCCCCGCAGCGGTTCCATGATCATCACCGGAAGTCCCTTTGCCGCAGCATACTGTAATCCTTTTCGTCCCGCCTGACTGTTTTCATCCAGATAATTATACTGGATCATACAAAAATCCCAGTCATAGGCATCCACCAGCTCACAGAAATCCTTGGTATTGCCATGATAGGAAAATCCGATCCGGTGAATCTCCCCGGAAGCTTTCTTCTTCGCGATCCATTCCTCGATGCCAAGACCTTTTAGTTTTTTCCCCATGTTTCCAGATTGGTCAGCATATGCATCAGGTAAAAATCAATGTAAGTCGTCCGTAATCTGCGCAGCTGCTCCTGAAACGTCTTTTCCAAACCTTGCCGCAGATTTGATCAGATAATGTGGCAATTTATCTGCAATGTAAATTCTGCTCCCGGCAGTGATTTTTTTCAAAAATCTTTCCCATGGCCTCTTCACTGCCGCTGTAAATATATGCGGTATCAAAATAGTTGACACCAAGCTTCATGGCCTCCAGAATCTCAGCTTCTGCTTTTTTCCAGATTGATTTTTCCATTTTCTTTTGTAAAGCGCATGCAGCCATAAGCCAGCATGGATACTGGATTTTTTTCTTTGTCATATCGATATTGCATATTCATGCTCCTAATTTGCAAGTGATTCGCTCGTTTGTTTATCTTTCTTTTCTATATATTCTGAAGTACAATTCGTAATTACACACAACTCACGTTTCTGTAGAATCATATTCCATAATTCCTTTTTTAACAGAATTATACTTACTTCTTCTGATTTCCATAATACGGTAATCGCAATTTTTCGCAGCAATCCGTCAAATCCATTCCAGGAAAGTCCCAGTGTCAGTCCCACCGAAATCAGCAGCTGCCAGCCAATCTTATTAAATATCAAATCATTAAACGGCGTATACATCAGAATCAGAATTACAATCGTATGTAGCAGATATACACTTAATGTATTTTTTCCGATGACTTCAATCACCGGAATCCGTCTGGTCGGCACCCACACGATCAAAACCCAGATCCACAAAAAGGCGATAATCCATGCCAGGATTCGTGTATACCAGGTATATACACCTCCATCAAAGCTTTCCGTTCCCCAAAATAACTTTCTTGTGCTCAGTCTGCTGACCAGAATAAATCCCATAATAATTCCAACTGCAAGAAACGCTGTTGCAATTTTTGCCTCTTTCGGATTTTTCTGTTTCCCATATCGAAGGAAAAATCCACCGTCTTTTTCATAATATCCCGCCAGGAAAAACGGTAAAAAGTTCATAATTCTGGACATTGCCATAAAGTTCTCCGTATCTGGATTGTAACCGATCACAATGCCAAGAATCATAGATAAAAGCAGATATGCCACCCGGTGCCGCTTATTTTTCGTGTCAAATACCGGCAACAAAAGCTGATAAATGATCATCGCCACCAGATACCACAGTGTCCAGCGCGGTGTAAAAAACTGCATATCGATTTTCACCGGATGTCCCCATTGAATGCTGTCCAATATGAAATCCAGCAAAAAACGAAGCAGCTGAAATACGATGTACAGCGGAAAAATCCTGGATAAAATCTTCTTCGGATCAACTTTCGCAAAATAACCGGATACAAATATGAACGCCGGCATATGAAAACTGAATATGATTTTATAAATAACATCTACTTCCGGCGTATCCGCAAAGGTACTGATCATGTGCCCGAATACTACCAGAAAAATCAACAAAGCTTTTATATTATCAAAATGATAATTTCTCTCTCCTGCTATGTCTGTTCACTCCTGTTCCTTCTATAAAAATAACATCTTCAAGAATGCTCCGGCATTCTTGTTGCGAGGTGCGTGTCATGCAATTGCATGACATACTTCAACTGCGCACCTCTGTAATCCTGCCGGAGGCTATATCAGATGGGGGATTGGCTCCCACCACTGATACTAACTTGTTTCTCACCACCTATAGAGGTGGGAGTCATCTCCCATCTGATATAATCACAACTCTTACTTCATTATCATCAGGAAATACCGTTACAACCTTTCGCAACCATACCCCTGATTTTTGCATCCTAGTGAGTATACCTTTTTTTTACAGAAACCGCATAAGTAAAACAGATCACAATGTTTTTTACACTTTTTTGTTTTTGTTAGCACTCATTTAAAAAGAGTGCTAATTTTCTATTGACTTTTTAATTTTGGAGTATTATAGTGTATTTATGCTTTCAGAGACCCTTATTTTTTATCAGGATTTCTGAACCAAATACGCTAATTTTTCAAAAATATTTATAAAGAAGAAACAGGAGTGATAAGTATGAGTAACAAACACGGAAGTCTTTCCATCAACAGTGACAACATTTTTCCGATCATCAAAAAATGGCTGTATTCCGACCACGACATCTTCTATCGTGAACTTGTATCCAACGGATGTGACGCCATTACAAAACTGAAAAAACTTGATATGATGGGCGAATACACACTGCCGGATGATTACGAAGCAAAAGTGGAAGTACGTGTCAACCCGACAGAGAAAACCTTAAAATTCATTGATAATGGTCTTGGAATGACTGCAGATGAAGTTGAGGAATATATTAACCAGATTGCATTTTCCGGAGCAACTGATTTCCTTGAGAAATACAAGATAAATCCAACGACGATCAGATCATCGGTCATTTCGGCCTTGGATTCTACTCCGCATTTATGGTAGCTGATGAAGTTCATATCGATACTCTCTCTTATAAAGAAGGCGCTACACCGGTTCACTGGGAATGTGACGGCGGTACAGAATTTGATATGAAAGACGGTAACAAAACAACCGTTGGTACCGAGATCACCTTATTCTTAAATGAGGATTGCCTAGAGTTTGCCAACGAGTACCGCGCAAGAGAGGTCCTGAATAAATACTGCTCTTTCATGCCGACAGAGATCTATCTGGTAAACGAAACTGCAGAACCGGAATATGAAACCATCCTTCCGGAAGAAAAAACAGACAAAGATACCGTTATTGAAACCATCATCGAAGATGCCAAAACAGAGGAAAAAGAAAACGAGAACGGTGAAAAAGAGATTGTAGAAGTATCTCCGCGTACCGAGAAGTTAAAAAATTTTAAAACGCCCGGTTCCGATCAACGATCCTCATCCACTCTGGACAAAACATCCAAATGAGTGCAGCGATGAAGATTACAAAGAGTTTTACCGCAACGTATTCCATGATTACAAAGAGCCGTTATTCTGGATTCATTTGAACATGGACTATCCGTTCAACTTAAAAGGTATCCTCTACTTCCCGAAGATCAATACCGAGTATGATTCCATTGAAGGAACCATCAAGCTTTACAACAATCAGGTATTTATCGCAGACAATATCAAAGAGGTTATTCCGGAATTCCTGATGCTCTTAAAAGGTGTTATCGACTGCCCGGATCTGCCGCTGAATGTATCCAGAAGTGCACTTCAGAACGACGGCTTTGTAAAGAAAATCTCCG
>ENA-OPYX01001444-OPYX01001444.1-human-gut-metagenome-genome-assembly--contig:-NODE-1444-length-12559-cov-2.145351_pt1 | contig 12559 bp, 16 predicted proteins | sample MGYA00242639_ERZ504486 | MGnify/ENA primary metagenome ERZ504486 (study PRJEB26092, sample SAMD00036296) | human gut metagenome | host: Homo sapiens | study: EMG produced TPA metagenomics assembly of... | reverse complement strand
GATGAAAACCAATTAAAAGCTTATGAATATGGGGCAGATGATTATATTACTAAACCATTAAACCTTCATTATTGTATGCAAAATGTTTAGCACTTTTAAAAGAAATAAAAAGATTGAAACGAATCAACTTCAATCAGGAAAAGTGATTTTGGAATTTAGACAAACATATTTAGTGATTGAAGAAAATAATATTGTTTTAACCGATAAAGAATTTAAACTTATTCGATACTTAATGGAAAAATCAGGGAATTGTTTTATCAAGAGAAAAAATTTTAGATGCTTTATGGGGCTATGATTATTATGGTGTATGGACGAGCAGTAGATACGTATATAAAACGTTTAAAGGAAATCGATTGGGAAAAATATTCTTATTATATTCAAACTATTGTTAAAACTGGATATGTGTGGAAAGGAGAAGAATTATGAAAAGAATAAGAAGCATTCAGTTTAAGGTGTTTATTTGTTTGTTTATTTCTTTTATGGTTGTTTTTGGATATATTGTAAAAACTAAATATGATCAAAGTTTTAATGAACTCCTTTATTACAGTCAAAGTAGTACTTCAGATGACTATATAAATTATTGTACAGCTATTTCTAATAAAAATGGAGAGTATAGAGAGTTTGATTTAGATAAGATAAAACAAGGGTTAAGTGAATTACCTAAAGATGATTCAACTAAAATATATCTTTTAGATACTTATGGAAATCCAATCGAACAATACGGATATGAAAAAGATGATCATTTACTTATTGTACATGATCCTTTTGTAGAAATTAATGAGAGTGATGTAGATACAGATTATTCTGATGATTTCTATGATGCACGTTATTATATTGATTTGTCATCTTTATCAAGTGAACAATATCAGTTATTAATAGAAACAATTAAAGATGTTGAAAAAAATTAAATATGATGATATTCATTTATACTTTGAAGGACAAATTGAAGAATTAAAGAACTTTAAAGATACAGCACAATCAACATATAATACAAAAAATCGGTATTATAAGGTTAAACCGACTTTTATACATTATAATACAGATATCTTTGGTCAAAAAAAGGAAATACTGTTGAAGCATTTTATGAAGCCTATGTAGAAAATGGCGAAGTACATTTAAAGAAAGTGAAGAGGAAGTTTATGGGGATACAAGAGTTTCTACATCAAAATAAATGAATTATCTAAAAAGGCTGTAAATGAACATTTTTCAAATGTCTATATACGTTTGGCTACTTTTTTAGATAAAGATTCAGTTACTGCAGAGATAGCTAATAAAAAATCAGATGAAATCGCTACATCTATTAAAGAAGGAACATTAACTTATGCCACTTTTTACACAAGTATTAGAAGATTATTCTTATTTTGGACGTCTTCTTCCTTTGGATAAAGAAGGTGGTTATTCTGAAGGTCAAGAGCCAGCACCTAAAGCATTTATTGCCATTTTTTATAATTTTCAAAATAGAGGATTTCATCAGTTGAGAGATGAGTTATTGAGTGAAAATTTACTTTCATTTTTAGGAGGGTTCTTATTTATTGTTTTATTTTCATATTTCATTTCTTATATGACAACAAGACGTATTAAAGAAATTGATCGTGTTGCAATGGAAATTGCAAATAATAATTTTGAGGGTATCTTAGATACAAAAGGGCATGATGAATTATCATCTTTATCAAGTCATATTAATACAATGTCATCAAACTTAAAAAGAAATATAGATGCATTGAATTTAGAAATAGATCAAGTGAAGAAGATGGAACAATTAAGGAAAGAATTTATTGCTCAATTTACTCATGAGATTAAAACACCTCTTGCTATTATTAATGGAAATATTGATTTATTAGAAAATGTCGAGAATATAGATAAAAAAGATAAGTATATAGAGGTTATCAATAAAGAAATTGCTGTTATTAATGATTTAGTATTACAAATGTTAGATTTATCAAAACTTGAAGCAAAGGCGGTTACTTTAGATAAAAAAGAAATTGATTTAAGAGAGCTAAGTGAAGATATTATTGATGATTATGAACAATTATTAATGGATAAAAAATTAAAGATAGAAATACAAGGAGAAGGTGTTTTAATTGTAGGTGATAGAAAAAGAATAGAAATGGTTATTCAAAATTATTTATCAAATGCAATCAAACATGCATTTATTAATAGTACGATCAAAATTAAAATCAAAGAAAATGAATTTTCGATTGAAAATAAGGGAAAACAAATTGATGAAAATAGAATAGACACTATTTGGGAATCTTTTGTCAGTGATGATCAAAAAGGGACAGGTTTAGGTCTTGCAATCGTTAGAAATATTTTAGAACTTCATGAAATGAGTTATGGAGTTTATAATTTACAAGGCGGTGTAGAGTTTTATTTTAGATGGAAAAAATAAATGAAAACCCTTTCTTTTTAAAAGAGTTATAGAATCGTTAAAAAAGTCTTCTTTTTTTCATAAATTAGTTCCATTTAATGAAAAAAAAGCATATAATAGTCATTGCTTAAAGGAGAGATAGTAATGAATATAATTTTAATGGGTCCACCAGGTGCTGGTAAAGGAACTCAAGCTGCTAAATTGGTGGAAAAATATGGTTTAAAACAAATTTCTACAGGGGATTTATTTAGAAAAGCAATTAAAGAAGAAACAAAATTTGGTGTTATTGCTAAATATTTTATTTCTTTTGGTTATTTAGTACCAGATGATTTTACAATTCAAATGATTCAAGAATATTTAGAAGAAAATATTAACACTGAAGAATTTAAAAATGGTTTCATCTTAGATGGTTTCCCAAGAACAATCATTCAAGCTAGAAAATTAGCTGATATTTGTTCAATGTTCAATTTTAAAATTGATGCTGTAATCAACTTAGATATTCCTGAAGATGTATTAGTTAAACGTTTATCAGGAAGAAGAACTTGTGCTGATTGTGGTAAATCATATCATATCGTTTACAATCCACCTAAAAAAAGAAAGGTGTTTGTGACGCATGCGGTGGAGAATTAACACAACGTTCTGACGAAAGTGAAGAAGCAGTTCAAGTACGTATTGATACTTACAATAAACAAACAAAACCTTTAGTTGATTACTACACAATGTTAGGTGAACTTACTAATGTTGACGGAAATCAATCAATGGATGAAGTTGCTGAAGAAATCTATAAAGTATTAGATAATTTAAAATAGAAGCTCACGCTTCTACTTTTTTTTTCATAAAATGAAATAAGCTTTCTTGTATAGACCTCTATGTTATAATGAATATATCAAAAAATGGAGGATATAAAAATGAGTAAAAAACCTGTAAAAATTGTAACAATTGGTGGAGGAAGTAGTTATACACCAGAGTTAATGGAAGGATTTATTAAAAGATATGATGAACTTCCAATCAAGGAAATTTGGCTTGATCGATATTGAAGATGGGAAAGAAAAATTAGAAATCGTTGGTAAAATGGCACAACGTATGTGGGATGCTTCTCCTTATGATGTTAAAGTTCATCTAACATTAGATCGTCGAGAAGCATTAAAAGATGCAGATTTCGTTACAACTCAATTTAGAGTTGGTTTATTAAATGCTCGTATTAAAGACGAAAGAATTCCATTTAGCTATGGTATGTTAGGTCAAGAAACAAATGGTGCTGGAGGTATGTTTAAAGCTTTAAGAACAATTCCAGTTATTTTATCAATCGTTGAAGATATGAAAGAATTATGCCCAGATGCTTGGCTTGTTAACTTTACAAATCCATCAGGAATGGTAACTGAAGCTGTCATGAGATTTGGTAAATGGGATAAAGTCATTGGTTTATGTAATGTTCCTGTTGGAGCAATGTTAGATGAACCAAAAACAATTGGTAAAACATTAGATCAATTAACTTATAAGTTTGCTGGATTAAACCATTTCCATTGGCATAAAGTATATGGTGAAAATGGTAAAGAAGTGACTAAAGATATCATTGAAGCAATGTATGAAGGAAAAGATATGGGAATTCCTGCAAACATTCATGATATTCCATTCTTTAAAGAACAATTACTTCAAATGAATATGATCCCATGCGGATATCATAGATATTATTATCGTGAAGAAGAAATGTTGGCTCATGGTTTAGAAGAATATAATGATCCTAAGGTAGGAACTCGTGGACAACAAGTACAACAAACAGAACATGAGTTATTTGAATTATATAAAAATCCAGATTTAGATCATAAACCAGAACAATTAGCAAAACGTGGAGGAGCACATTATTCAGATGCGGCTTGTGAAACAATTGCTTCAATCTATGGAAATAAATTATCACATATCGTAGTAACAACTAAAAATAATGGATCTGTCCCAGACTTACCAGCTGACTGTGCAGTAGAAGTTTCATCTTATATTGGTTCAACAGGAGCAAGAGCAATTGCCTTTGGGTCATTACAACCAGCTCAAAGAGGATGGTTACAATGCATGAAAAACATGGAATTATGTGTTGAAGAAGCAGCTGTAACTGGTGATTATGGATTATTAATGCAAGCATTCATTTTAAATCCACAAACAGTAGCAGGACAAAAAATGGTTAATGATTTTAAATGAATTATTGATTGCTCATGAAAAATATTTACCACAATTTGCAGATAAGATTGCCGAGTTAAAAGCATCAGGTGTTACCATCAAAGATGATGTTGCACGTGAATTAACTGAAAAAGGTTTATAAAAAAGGCGGAAGCCTTTTTTATTTTATGGTATGATGTTACAGGTGATTATTATGGAAGAATTTTCAAGAACAGAATTATTAATAGGGAAAGAAGGAATAGAGTCCTTACAAAACAGTACGGTTGCTATTTTTGGTGTTGGTGGTGTGGGTGGTTTTGTCGTTGAAGCACTCGCACGTGCTGGTGTAGGGACACTTCATATCATTGATCATGATACGGTTTCTATTTCGAATCTTAACCGTCAAATTATTGCGACACATCAAACAATAGATCAAAAAAAAAGTAGAAGTTATGAAGGAACGCATTTTATCGATCAATCCTCGTTGCAATGTTAAAATCTATGATGATTTCTTTTTACCAGAAACAGCAAACCATTTTCCATTTGATGAATTTGATTATATTGTAGATGCTGTAGATACTGTTACTGCTAAAATCAAACTTGTAGAAATATCTCAAGAAAAAAAGATTCCTATTATTTCTTCAATGGGAACAGGAAATAAATTAGATCCTACAAAATTAGAAGTAACAGATATTTATAAAACTTCTATTTGTCCACTTGCTAGAGTTATGAGAAGGGAACTTAAGAAAAGAAAAATACCTGCTTTAAAAGTTGTTTATTCTACAGAAAAGCCCATTGAAACAGATGCACCTGTAGATCCTGAGACACATAAAAAACACCTGGTAGTATTTCTTTTGTACCAAGTTGTGCAGGTTTGATCATTGCAAGTGTTGTTGTAAGAGACTTACTACATATAAAGTAGAAAGAAGGTGAAATTTATGAAAAAAGTAACTTTTGCGATTTTAGCACATGTTGATGCTGGAAAAAACAACATTATCTGAAGCAATGCTTTTTCATGCAGGTGTTATTAAAAAAATGGGAAGAGTTGATAAAGAAGATTCTTTTTTAGATTATGATATACAAGAAAGAAAAAGAGGTATTACTATTTTTTCAAAAGAGATCTCATTTATGTATCGAGAAAGTCAAATGACTTTTTTTAGATACACCTGGGCATAATGATTTTAGTTGTGAAATGGAAAGAACGTTACAAGTGTTAGATTATGCTATTCTTGTTATTTCGGCTAAGGATGGTATACAAGCGCACACAAAAACAATTTGGAAATTACTGCAAACTTATCAAATTCCTACTTTTATTTTTGTTAATAAGATAGATAGTACGTACTCAACCAAAGAGCAATTATTACAAAATATTCAAAAAGAATTAAATGAAAATTGTTTTGCAATTGATGAAAACTTTTATGAAAACATTTCTTTATTAAATGATGAATTATTAGAAAAGTATCTTAATCAACAAATGAAACAAGAAGATATTCAAAAAGTTATTTCTTTAAGACAAATGTTTCCTGTATTCTTTGGCTCAGCGTTAAAAGATGAAGGTGTAGAAGAATTTATGGAAGCTTTAGATTTATATACTTGTCAAAAAGAAGCTTTAGATATTTTAAGTGGGATTGTTTTTAAAAAGACATTTCATAAACAAAAACATTTAACGCATTTAAAAGTAACAGGCGGGACTTTGCATGTTAAAGATGTTATTAGTGAAAGTAAAGTAGATGAATTAAGAATTTATACAGGACAAGGCTATCAAAGTGTTCAGAGTGCTTCAACAGGTGATATAGTAGCTTGTTTGGGGTTAGATGAGTTACCTATTGGTTTTACATTTGGAAATCTAAAAACAGACACAACAAAATATTTTAAAGCCTTTTATGTCTTATCAAATTTTACTTCCTGATGATATTGAAAAAGTAAAGCTATTGAACAAATACTAAGTATTGGTAAAGAAGATCCAAGTTTACAATTTGAATATAATCAACAATTAGGAATTCTTTCAGTTAAAATTATGGGAGAAATTCAATTAGATACTTTACAAAATCTTATTTTGGAACGCTATGGATTTTTAATTCATTATGATGAAGGAAGAATTACTTATTTAGAAACGATTTTGGATAAAGTTGAAGGAGTAGGTCATTTTGAACCCTTACGTCACTATGCTGAAGTGCATATCTTATTAGAACCTTTAGAAAGGGGCAAAGGACTTGTGTTTGAAAATCAATGTCAAAGAAATACTTTACCGCTTAATTTTCAAAATCTTGTTTTAACACATATGCAAGAAATTCAACATCTTGGTGTTCTTATAGGATCGCCTATTACAGATATGAAATTGACGCTTGTTACAGGAAAATCCCATTTAAAACATACTGAAGGCGGAGATTTTAGAGAATGCAACCTATCGAGCAATTCGACAAGGCTTAAAAAAGACAAAATCTCTTTTATTAGAACCTTATTATGAATTTGAGATGATTGTAGAAAATCGTATTTCAAGTAAGATTATTTATGATTTAGATACATTTCATAGCGATTATCAAATAAGTTATGAACAGAATTTAACAATCATTAAAGGAAAAGCACCTGTTCGTTATTTAATGACTTATCAAAAGGATTTTCTTTCGCTTACAAAAGGTAATGGGAAGCTGTTCTATCAAATGGTTGGTTACTTTGAATGTCATGATCAAGAAAAAATTATTCAAGAAATTGACTATAATAGTGAAGAAGATGCTTTATTTCCTACAGGTTCTATCTTTTGTAAACAGGGTGCAGGATTTTATGTCCCTTATGATGAAGTAGAAGATTATATGCATTTACCTTATGTATATCAAAAAAATAAACCACGTCCAGTTACAAAAAATTATAAAGTCGATGATAAAGAGTTAGAGGAAATATTTATTAGAACATATGGACCAATTAAAAGACGACTTTCTAAAGAAATGAATCGTAAAATAGAAAAACAGGTTGAAGAAAAAAAGACAATTTTACCAGAATGTTTATTAGTAGATGGATATAATATTATTTTTTCATGGGATGAATTAAATGAACTTGCTAAAACAAATTTAGACCATGCTAGACATCGTTTAATAGATATTTTGAATAATTATCAAGGTTATCGAAAATGATTTGCTGATTGTTGCTTTTGAATGCTTATAAAATTAAAAAAGGAGTATTGGCTCAATTGGAAAAAAAATGATAATATTTATGTTGTTTATACAAAAGAAGCGCAAACTGCAGATAACTACATAGAGAAAGTAACACATGATTTATCACAAAAATATCGTGTTTATGTAGCTACTTCAGATGCTTTAGAACAAATTATTGTTTCTTCTAGAGGGGCTATGCGTATTTCTGCAAGAGAATTCGAATTATTGGTTAAAGAAACACATCTTCATGAAATTGAAGAATTTCAAAGAAAAAATAAACAAATGAAAAATTATTTATTAGAGGATTTAAAAAAGAATTAGCAGTCAAATGACTGCTAATTTTGTATATCATGATGTACATAGTAACTTTCATCATCAATGCCTAAAAATTGATAACCTTTTTCTTTATAATATTGGATGATAGATGGAAGAGCAGCTACAGTTGTATCTTTAGCATCTGTATCATGAGCTAAAAGGACAATATTTTGATGTGTTTCACTTGTAGCTTGTTTAATGATTGTTGCAGTTGGGATATGATCGCCACTTGCATCTGTTGTATCACCATTCCAGTCATAATATTGATAACCTTGTTTAATGACTTCACGTGTTAATTGAGACATGATACCATGACAATAGTTTTTAGAAATACGATTAGAACTTCCACCTGGAAAACGAATATAGTGGACTTGAATACCAATAAGTTGCTTAACCATTTGTTTTATTTTTTTAAGGTCCTTGAAATAAGCATCCTTAGAGGAATAAATATCTTGATATTCATGCAAATAACTATGCAAACCAATAGTATGTCCTTGTTTATAACCTTCAATAATATATTGATTATATTCTTGATGACATCCTGTAACAAAAAAAGTTGCTTTAGCATTGTATTTTTTTAATATTTTTAAAATGCGATCAGTATTTTGACTGGGACCATCATCAAACGTAAGATACACTATTTTTTTATTAGATTCTATATGTGTGCCAATTTCTATTTTTTTTAACGACAGTTACTTTTCTTTTGAAAATTGTTTGGTTATTGGAAAGATCATTTGCTTTATAATAAATTGTGTAGTTTCCAATTTGATTGGGATTAAAATCATTGGTATCAATTGTTAAATTGTATTGATTAGAATTATCCTTAATAATAATTCCTTTTTTTAAATCATAAGATTTCCCTTTTTCAATTTTTAAAGATTCAGATTCTTTAATAGTTGGTTTTTTTGTATCAATAACTTCTATTTTCAAATGATATGTTTTTCCTTTAAAAAAATTAAGTCACTGTATAATGTCCTAAAGTTTGATTGTTTAAATCATTTGCACTATAAGTGACGTCATTAATAGAACCATTTTTAACTTTTTTAAATATATTTTTTATAATAAAATGGACTATTGATTTCAATTGTTGGATGATCAATAAATATAATCTTTCTTTGAAAATAAAAGTAACCCAGTATACTCATTATTCCTATTAAACAACATAATAAAAGATGTCTTTTCATGGCTTCCCCTCATATCAAAGATATGTAAATAATTATAAATGTTGAACTAAAATTTTTGAAATTTCTTCAAAAATAATTTGATCTTCTTTAGAAAATCTACTAAATGATGTAGAATCTAAATCTAATACACCATATAATTGATTTTCCTTTTATAAGTGGAATTTACAAATTTTCACTGTTGCTTTCGCTATCGCAGGCAATATGTCCTGCAAATTGATGAACATTTTCTACAATAACAGTTTTTCGAGTAGATGCTGCTTTACCACAAACTCCTTTATCTAGAGGAATGTTAGTACAAGCAATTTTACCTTGGAATGGTCCTAAAATAAGTTCAGTGTTTTTAAATAAATAAAATCCTGCCCAAGAGATATCTTGAAAATTTTGCATAATAAAAGCAGATGTATTGGCTAGAATTGAAATTTTTTCATTGTTGCATTCAATTAAACCAATGTATTGTTTTAATAATAAATCATTCATATTTTTACCTCACTTTATGGTATAGTATAAAATAAAGAAAGGAGTAAGGTCAAGGTGTTTGATATTTTAAAAGCAAAAGAGAGTTTTATGAATTATGTGCGTCAATTTGATTTAACGAATGATAAAATTCATTTAAAACTTGTTCATACATTGGAAGTCGTACGTACAACTGAATATCTATGCCTCTATGAAAATATTACAGGTGTTGAAAGAGACTTAGCCTATTTAATTGCTTTATTGCATGATATAGGACGTTTTGAACAAATAAAACGTTTTAATAGCTTTGATGATCGAAATATTGATCATGCTAAATTAGGGGTGCAGGTTTTATTTAAAGAGGGGATGATTAGAAATTTTATTGATGATGATCAATATGATGAAATTATCGAAAAGGCGATTGCTTATCATTCTTTATACAAAATACCAAATAATTTAGAACCCTCTTTATTAAAACAAGTTCTTCTTATTAGAGATAGTGATAAATTAGATAATTTTCGAGTAAAAAATATAGAGTCAATACAAACTTTGTTTAGTATTTCAGATGCTGACTTTTATAGTCAAAGAGTTTCTCAAAATATTTTGAAAGATATTGAAAATCATACTTTGATTTTAAAAGAAAATAGGCACAATGAAGTAGATATGTGGGTTTCTTATATGGCTTTCGTATTTGACTTAAATTTTAAATCAAGTTATTTGTTTATCAGAGAGAATGATTATATACATAGAAATATGGAACGTTTACATTTTATAGGAGATTTAAAAGAAGATATGTTATTTGTTGAAAAAACATGTCAAAGTTATGTTGAAGAAAAATGTATGTAAATAAAAAGGACATTTGTCCTTTTTATTTGTGTTTATTTCGTTTTCTTTGTAAGAATAAATAAGTATAATCAAATAATTCAAAATTCAATAAATAAATGACTTTTGAAAAAGTAACTAAAAACATTAAAGTAATGGCACCAATATAATCAATATTTCCTAATCCTAAAAATTGATGACCAACAATTAAAGAAATATATAAAACAATTTGCATTATATGGATTACAAAGCTACGATAATGACTTAAGGGTGAATAAATATGTCTTAAACCACTATAATAACACCAACTTGTAAGTAAAACACAAATTGTTGAAAGCATTTCTTTTTCTAAACCTAAGACACGACCACCATTAACGATAATTGTTGAGCAAATAGCAATCATAAAGGCAAAAGGGAAGGCGTTTTTAAAGACTGTTTTTAAAAAATCACCAGACACTCTTTTGAAATTTGGTTCATAGGTCAAAAAGAAAGTCGGGATGCCTACACAACAAGCAGAAATAACAGTTAGTTGGATAGGTTTAAATGGATAACCATGTCCAAATAAGATCATTCCAATTGATAAAACAACTGAAAAGATTGTTTTAATTAAATACATCGATGCAGAAGCAGTAATATTATTAATGACACGTCTTCCTTCATTAACGATATGTGGCATGGCATTAAAGTTATTTTTTAATAAAACAATATGTGAAGCGCTTTTAGCTGCATCACTTCCTGAAGCCATAGCAATTGAACAATCTGCTGCTTTTAAAGCTAATACATCATTAACACCATCACCTGTCATTGCAACCGTATGGTTATTTTCTTGAAGAGCATTGACCATCAATTGTTTTTGTTTTGGAGAAACACGTCCAAAAATAGTATATTTTTCAATGGCCTCTTTTATTTGTTCATCCGATAAAGAAGAAACATCTATGTAATGTTCATAATTTAAAAGATGACAACGTCTAGCAATTGCTGAAACAGTAACAGGATCATCTCCAGAAATAATTTTAATATCAACATCTTGTCTTTTAAAATAATCTAATGTTGTTTTAGCGTCTTGACGAATAACATCAGATAAAATTAAAATTCCAATACATTTTAAATTTTTTATTAAAGTATTATCATTAATAATTATTGGAGTATATCCAATACACAAAACACGAAAACCTTGAGAGGTATAAGTCTTAATTTTCTTTTCAATCTTAGAATCTAGATTTTCAAAAATAAATTGACTTGCCCCTAAATAAACGGTTCCAAATTCATTAAAAGAAACAGCACTGTATTTTCTTTGCGATGAAAAAGGAATAACAAAGAAAGGCTGATAATTTTTTTCTTTAGAGAAGTATTGATGAAGTGCTATAGATGTCATATTGCCATCTTCTAAACAATAATTCATATTTTTGATAATTTGATCAATATTAAAATGATCATCAAAACAAATAACATCATCAACTTTAAGCTTACCTTCAGTAAGCGTTCCTGTTTTATCTAAACAAATAGTATCCACACGAGCAAGAGTTTCAATGCAAAATAGATTTTGGACAAGAGTATTTTTTTTAGCAAGTCTTAGAACACTTAAAGATAGAGCGATTGTTGTAAGTAATACAAGTCCAGATGGAATCATTCCTAAAACAGCAGCTACAACTGAAACAACTGCATCACTAAATGGATAATGACCAATAAAATATTCTTTAAAAAAGAGTAAAATTGATAAAGGAATGATAATAACTGAGATAATTTTTAAAATTTGGTCAATCGATTTTGATAGCTCTGATTTTTTGCCTTCAAATTCTTTTGCTTGAGCGGTAAGCTTATGAATATAACTTTCTTTTCCTACATGAATTACTTTACAAATTGCACGTCCTGATGTAACAAAACTTCCTGAAAGGAGTGAATCACCATTGACTTTTAAAATAGCATCGCTTTCACCTGTAAGAAGTGATTCATTTGCTTCTATATGACCTTCTAAAAGTTCACAATCAACAGGTATTTGCATTCCTGTATTTAAAATGATGAGATCATCTTGAACAATTTCATCAACATTGATTTTAGATAATTGATTATCTCTTAAAACATCAATTTGTTGTTTTGTTAAAATACTTAACTGATCTAAT
>ENA-OPYX01001442-OPYX01001442.1-human-gut-metagenome-genome-assembly--contig:-NODE-1442-length-12570-cov-1.999759_pt1 | contig 12570 bp, 21 predicted proteins | sample MGYA00242639_ERZ504486 | MGnify/ENA primary metagenome ERZ504486 (study PRJEB26092, sample SAMD00036296) | human gut metagenome | host: Homo sapiens | study: EMG produced TPA metagenomics assembly of... | reverse complement strand
AGCATACGGAGACCAGTTCACCGTTGAGGAATTAAAGAATCCGGAGACCGGACTTGATGCAGCAGGATTGATTCTTGAGTTCCAGTTCATTGATATGGGAATCGCCGACGACCTCACCAAACGTATGGAGAAGATAGAGAAAAATTTTCAGAGTGGCAAGTGATACCGGAAATCGAGGTCACTTGCAGAGGTGAGAGACTTTTCATCAATTCCGTAACGGTAGAACAGTATAAAAAATACATCAGTCTCATGGAAAAGAATGACACGGAGAAATTCTCCGGAGTGATGTTTTTCAACAAAAAGATAATGCAGGAGATGTTCGGGAATGAATTGTCGCTTGCAGCAGTTGGGGAGATTGATGCAGTTGAATTTCTGACGGCAATCAAGACGGTTCATTTCATCATGCAGAACATTGTTGCAGAGAAGATGTTGAACATTGTCGAGGTTGAGCAGGTGGAAAAAGAGGCATCCGCATTCGATGACTATGACCGTGAAAATGGATATGAGGACGAGGATGAACAACCGGAGGAAAATCAATGGAAAGTCTGCGGGGAAATTGTTGACCGTGTTGTAAAAATTGCGATTCGGCTATTGAAAAACTCATACAGTCAATGCATGAAAGAGAACATTGTCACGTTGTTGGACTACTTAAAATTTGAATTAGATACAATCAACGAAAATCAGTAAGAGAGGAGGCGACCGAATGGCTTATACAAGCGTCAAAATATCGGCAGATTCGAGCAGTTATCAATCGCAAATGAAATCAGCAGCATCGCAGATGAAAGTCTTGTCTGCGGAATATACGACGGCAGCGACGAAAGCAAAGTTGTTCGGGTCGGAAACAGACAGCCTCAAGGCAAAAGCCGAATCGCTCACTCAAAAAATCACGGTGCAGAAAAACATCGTGAAATTGAACAGTGAGCAGCAGGAGAAGTTGACAAAGAAACTGTCAGACCAAAAGACAAAGCAAGAGGAACTCAAAACAAAGATTGATGCTGCAAAAGAGGCTTATGAGAAATCGACAGCAGAGACCGGAAAGAACTCCGAACAGTCAAAGGCACTCAAAGAGGAACTTGACAAGTTAGAGAAAGAGTTTACTGCAAATGAGACAGCAATCGGAAAGACAGAGACCGCACTTGCAAATCAGACAGTGAAGACGGAAAAGTCAAAAACTGCTCTCATGAACATGGAGGCAGAACTAAAAACGTTAATGACCAGTTGAAAGATAATAAACTTGAAAAATTTGCGACCGCTTGCGATACGGCGGGAACAAAGATGGAAAGTTTCGGAAAGAAAATGTCGGTTGTCTCTGCCGGAATTGCGGGCATTGGTGCAGCATCTATTGCAGCGTTCAAAGAACTCGACGAGGGATATGACACCATAGTGACAAAGACCGGAGCAACCGGAGAGGCACTTGAGGGATTGACAAAGTCTGCGGATAATGTTTTCGGCACAATGCCGGAGGATATGTCGACGGTAGGCGAGGCAATCGGAGAAGTCAACACAAGATTCCATACAACAGGAACGGAACTTGAAAAGACCTCAAAACAGTTCATACAGTTTGCAACAATCAATGGAACAAACGTCACACAGTCAGTTGACCAAGTCGACAAAATCATGAAAGCGTGGAACGTGGATGCATCACAGACGGGAAACCTGTTAGGATTGCTCACGGCAAAGGCACAGGAAACCGGAATCTCCGTTGACACGCTTGAATCAAATGTACTTGATAACAACGCAGCGTTCAAAGAAATGGGTCTGTCATTGCCTCAAGCAATCAATTTGATGGCTCAATTCGATGCAAACGGTGTTGATTCAACTCAAGCAATGGCGGGTCTTAAAAAGGCATTACAGAACGCCACAGCAGAGGGGAAATCAATGGACGAGGCGTTGTCAGAGACCATCGGCAGCATCAAGAACGCAAAAACAGAGACCGAGGCGATGCAGATTGCAACGGAACTGTTTGGAAAGAAAGGTGCAGCAGAAATGACAAAGGCGATTCGTGAGAATCGAATCGACCTCACCAGTCTGTCGTCATCAATGGAGGAATACGGAACGACGGTCGAGGACACCTACAACGGAACTCTCGACCCGATTGATAATGCAAAAGTTGCGATGAACAACGCAAAACTGGCATTGTCGACACTGGCATCCACAGCACAGACATCCGCAGCACCTATGATTGAGAAACTGACCGGAAAGATTCAAGAGTTGACAAAGTGGTTCACGTCGCTCTCTCCGGCACAGCAAGAAACAATCCTCAAGGTCGGTCTTGTGGTCGCTGCTATCGGTCCGTTGTCAATCGGATTCGGTAAGGTGGCAAAGGGTATCTCCGACACAATAACGACCGGACAGAAATTTGTTTCCGGTGCTGCGAAAATCATTGCAAAGATAACAGCAAAGACAGCAGCCACGGCAGCAGGAACGGCAGCAGATACGGCAGGAACAGCAGCCACGGCAGCACACACGGCAGCTACAACAGCAGCCACGGCGACGACCGGAGGAATGACGGTAGCACAGACGGCACTCAATGCAGTTATGAACTTGTGTCCGATTATTTTGATTGTGACACTGATTGCCGGACTGATTGCAGCAGGTGTCGCACTATATAAAATTGGGATAAAGTCAAAGAAAACTGTCCGAATTGTGGGGCAACATCAAAGAAAAATTCAATGCAATCAAAGAGACCATCACGGGAGCATTCACGAAAGCGAAAGAGGCGGTCACGAATAAGGTCAAGGAAATCGGTGACAACATAAAAATAGCACAATAGGACAAGCTGCATCGAAAGTATTCAACGGCGTAAAGGACACGGTTCACAATGTCATGTCGGCAGCGACCGAAACGGCAAAGGAAAAACTGGGGAACATGAAAACCGCCTATGAAGAAAACGGAGGCGGTATCAAGGGTGCCGTTGCTGCCGGATGGGAGGGAATCAAAGGATATTATTCAGCAGGATTCACATTCGTTGATAATTTATCCGGAGGGAAACTCTCTGAAATCAAATCAAAATTCTCTGAAAAGACATCGGAAATCAAAACAAAGGTTTCCGAGGGTTGGGAGAATATGAAAACCACCGTCACCACAAAAATGACGGAATGGAAAACCAACGCATCAAACAAACTGAATGAAATAAAGACGAATTTTTCAACAAAGGTTTCAGACATCAAGTCAAATGTTTCAACAGGTTGGGAGAACATGAAAACCACCGTCACCACAAAAATGACGGAATGGAAAAACAATGCATCAAATAAATTGACGGAAATAAAATCCGGAATTCTCCTCAAAGGTTTCGGAGATAAAAACAAAATGGTCGACGGATTTCACGAACATAAAGGACAAGGCAACCTCACTCATGGAGACGGCAAAGTCCAATGTGTCAACGAAACTAAACAACATGAAATCCGCATACAGTGAAAAAGGCGGGGGAATCAAGGGAATTGTGTCCGCTACATTCACAGGCGTAAAGGACACGATGAACTCTCTCATGGGTACGGCGAACACTCTGACGGGTGGAAAACTCGACAGTATCAAGTCGGCGTTTTCCTCAAAAATGGGAGCAGCAAAGTCAACCGTGTCATCGGTGCTTGACGACATCAAGGGTGCATTTTCGTCAAAATTAGAAAGTGCAAAGTCTACTGTTTCGAGCGTGATTGAGAAAATCAAGGGCGTGTTCAATTTCAAGTGGTCATTGCCACATTTGAACCTCCCACACATCAGTGTAAACGGAGGAAAAGCACCATACGGAATCGGAGGAAAAGGTTCACTCCCGTCATTCTCGATTGAATGGTACAAAAACGGCGGTATCATGACGAATCCGACCGTGTTCGGAATCAACGGAAATAGTCTCATGGTAGGAGGCGAGGCAGGAGACGAGGCAATATTGCCTCTTGCGGAATTTTACAACAAATTGAACAGCATCCTTGACAAGAAACTGGATGCAGTACAGAAATCGCAAGTTGTGTATGTAACGAATCACACATACATTGACGGCGACGAAATAGCAAGCAGAACCGTGTCAAAGGTTGATGCGGAAATGGTAATAAATAAGCGAAAAGGGAGGTAAAACAGGGCGATGAAAATAAACGGAATAGACATCAAGAAATACGATGCAAAGCAGTTGACCGCCGATGTGCAGCCTCCCTCTTTTTCAAATTCTTATGAATGGCTGACGAGTGCAGCACTGCCGACGGAATTTGAGACAGAGGTTCAGATGGGTCATTTGAAACTGTCAATATATTTCAAAGGCAAGGACAGGAACAACATCATCCGTGCTGCATCGGAGTTCATGAGCAATTTCACAAAGGCTTGCAAGATGGAACTCGACGGCTACAAAGGAACATACATCGGATTCATCACAACAAATGACTACGAAAAAAAGAATGTAAAACAGAGGTACATTGTAAACCTCGAATTTGACGGCTTTTTCGTCGATGACGACCTCTCAATCACATTCGACGGGAAAACCTCTGCATCGTTCTATAAAGTGGGTACAAGAGACGCTCCGTGCGTTGTGGAGGTATATGCAAAGAGTGCCTTGACGAATTACACAATCACCGGACTGGGAGAGGATGACATCATCATTGAGAGTTTGGCAGCAGGAAAGACGGTTGTGATAGATGCAAAGACAGGACTTGTGACAATCGACGGGGCAAATGCATTCGACAAGGTGAACATGTGGACGTTTCCGGTATTAAAGACCGGAGAAACAGCACTTACATTCTCCAACACAAAGGCGAGAGTGACTATCAGATACACGCCTATGTGGATTTAGGAGGTGAGAGCATTGCAGATTTTTAATGACAAAAAGAAAAGAATCGGAACATTGTCCGGATTCAAGAACCAGGAAATCACCACGACACTGGATTCCGGAGACAAAGAGTTGTCGTTCAGTTATCCGACAGCGGGAGCATTGGTTGACCTGCTAAAAGAAGAATATTATATACGCACCAAAACGGACGAATATGTCATCAAAGCGGTTGAAAAGGGAGAGCAGTTCAACAAATACACAGCAGTCCTCAATGTCGAGGAGTTGGAGGGAACGCCGTTCCCGTATGGTTTTGAATCACAGGAGCAGACAATCAAGGCGTGTCTTGAGTTTGCGTTCGAGGGTACGGGATGGCATGTCGGAACATGCACCGTCACAAAGAAAAGAACTATCGACGAGCAGGAAAGCGTCACGGCATGGGATGTCCTGCAAAAAGTGCCTCACGACATATCGTTGCGAGTGCATCATCCACTCTCTGACAAAAACAATCGACATATATGACCGGATAGGGAGTGACAAAGGTTGCTATTTCATGGAGGGGTTGAACCTCCGGAAAATATCATTGAAGTCGGACACATACGATTTTTACACAAGAATCTATCCGATAGGCAAGGACGGCATCACACCGGAATGGTTGACCGGAAAAGATTACATCGACAATTTTCAGTACAGTTCCAAAATCAAGGCGTATGTTTGGAAAGACGAAAGATATACCAATACCACAAGTCTGATTGAGGATGCGACAGCAAAGATTGAGGAAATGTCAAGACCATACAAGGCATACACCGCAGAGGTGGTCGACCTTGCGAAAGCGTCAGAGGAATACAAAGACATTCTCTCATACGGAATCGGAGACACGGTCACACTTGTGTCAAAGAAAACGAGGACGAGGGAAAAGCAGAGGATTGTCAAAATCACAGAATATCCGGAATCGCCGGAAAAGAACACGGTTGAGGAATTTCCAATGCGAGAAAGACATCGCAGAGATCAGAAAGAGGAGACGGCAGCAGCCACGGAGGAGGCGGTCTCCATCTCAAACAGGGCGACAAAGAAAGTCCTTGAGAGTTATTCGACCACGGAGGAAATAGAACCAAAATCACGGCATCAAAAGAGGCTATTGAGGAGGGCGTTTCCTATAAACTGAAAAATTATTATACGTCGGTCGAGATGGATTCGTTGATAAAAGCGACAAAGGATGAAATCTCACAAGAGGTAAAACATGTGGAGGAAAATTCGATGCACAACTATGTTGTGAACGGAGATTTTTTCAAACGGGTTTGATGATAATTGGTACAACAATGACGAGACAAACAACTCCGTGATGGATGTGTCCGGTTTGGGTACGGTTGCAAAAATACTGAAAACATCCTCAAGCAGTTCCTATATACGGCAGAATTTAGGGAAAATACCTGCGGGAACATATCGTGTGAGATATAAGGCAGCAACAGCAGCAGGGTACGAAAGCACGGCAAGGGTGCAGGTGGGGCGTTGGGAAGTTATTCAACGACATCCTCCGGAATGTTAAAGAGCAAAGAGTTCACGACGATTGAACGTGAAATCACGGTATCAGAGGGAACGAAATATATTTACATTTACGCATACACACAGAACGCACCCGTGTATATCACGGATATCGAGGTATTAGGACTGTAATTCATTGTATGCGGATGCAAAGATTCAAGTGACTGCGGAGGAAATAACCTCCGAGGTCAACAAAAAGTGAACAGCGATGATTTCGGAACACTAATCACACAGAACGCATACAATGTCCGAATTGCATTTAATAAAGGCAGTTCGTACATGCAGTTTGATTCGACCGCAATCACAATGTACACCGGAACGATTACGGATAACCCAAAAAAAGAACACGATTTGACTACAACGGAACTCATTTCTATCGTGACGGATATTATGTCGGAAAAATCGGAACGAACACGATGAAAGGCAACGACAGTCAGAGAGGACTTGTTTTTGATATTGAGTACAACACTGCGTATATGTCATGGTCAAATAAAGAATCGCAGAATGCAGATGTGTACACGATGAAATGGTCGTACTGCACACAGCAGTGTGGAAATTACGAGGCGAACATGCTACATGCAGGAGCAGACATCAACATGCATTTCTTCACATTAAGGAATGTAAGTTTTGAGGATGGCTCAATAAGCGGAACGCTAACATTCAAACAACCTTTAGAAGTAGGCAGCGACGGGAAACTGACAAAGTGGTCAACGGCGACGCTTAAGTTCAAAAGAGGAATATTAGTGTACCGGAACATGGAGCAATGGATAAAACAGGAGGAAAAGAAATGCAGATGAATGACGAAAATATTCAGACAGAGGAAGTCAAACGAGCAGCAGAACCGGAGTATAAAATTCCGGAAGATGCTACCGACAACTCAAGACCAAACGAAACAGCAGAGGTTGTGACGAGGGAATCAGCAGAGGAGACAAACACAGAACTCTTGCAGAGTATTGACAAGAAACTTGACATGCTGCTTGCAGCACAAACAGCGACACAGGCAGCAAAGGAGGAATAATCATGAATACACCGATTGCAGTAAGAATTGAATGTGCAAAGGGAGAAATCCTCAACGCCATGGAGACGATACAGAAAAGACATGCGTTGCCTCCCTGCATCATGGACGGAGTTTTGTCCTCCGTACTGGCAGAGGTAAGGAGTGAGGCAAAGATTGAACTCATAAACTCAACAAATACAATGATGGCAGAAAAAAACGAGGAACTTGAAAAGGCAAAGAAAGCAGCAAAGAGAGTTCTGAAAACAGAACCGGACGAGGAGCAGCCGGAGCAGGATGAACCGGAGAATCCGGAGGAATAAGAAGTAAACACCGAGAGGAGGTGAGAGCATGGCAGCATTGACGAAACTGACAACGAACATCAATCTTGAAATGTCCGGAGACACTAAAAGATATTTAGTATCTGCAAAGCAGGGAGACAAGGCAACACGATTCATTGTCGCAAGACTGCTCAACAACGGTGAACCGTACACAATCCCGACGGGTGCGAGAGCGGTCATCAACATCACAAAGCCGGACGGAAAGCATGTGTATAACACATGTTCATATTCCGGTTCGGATGTGACAGTCGAATTGACGAATCAAGCACTTGCAGCCTCCGGAACGGCGTATTGCGACATTGAAATCCGGACAAACGATGATTCACAGGTTATCACATCCGCATCATTCACAATGGAGATTGAACCGTCACAGAGGAATGAAAATGCTATCTTGTCAGCGAATGAGTTCACAGACCTTGAGAACCGGATTGCAGGACACATCAAGAATATTGATGACACGGATGCAGCAGTCAAGAAAGCGGAATCCGAAAGAGTGGTCGCAGAGAATGCGAGAGTGAAAGCGGAAAAGGCAAGGGTGACGGCAGAAAATAAGCGACAGGAAAATGAGAACACCCGCATCCAACAGGAGCAGCAGAGGAAGCAGGACACCTCACAGGCGGTCAAGAATACGAATGAGGCAACAGATGCATCCAAAAAGGCGACAACAGCCTGCAAAGAGGTTACAGAGCGGGCAGAGGATGCATTGCAGAATCAAGAGCAACTTGAGGCGACATTGAACACGGCGACGCAGATTCGACAGGATGTGTCACAGATGCAGACAGCAGTTGCAGAGGCAAAGAAACAGGTCGAGCAGGACAAAAAGGATATTGATGACACGATTCAAAATTCACTGCTTGCATCAGCAGAGAAAATCCTTGAGAGTGTGCAGGACTATTTCAACCGTGCCGAGGCTTTATATTCGAGTATGTATCTTGATTGTGACGGCGAAACACCGTATCTGCGAACAGTGACACCGATTTTCATTGATGGAGCAACACCACAGGTCAGAAATGCGAATGAGGGTGTTGATTTTGACGGAGGAACGCCGACCTCCCGACAATTAGCAGTATAATTCCACGATACTGGAAACAGACGGCGAAACGAACACAAAGGAGTGATTGTGTGATATATTCCATAATCACGGAGCAAAGGAGGTTGAACAATGGCAGCAATCAGACCATGCACCGGAACAACGGCAGACTGGAAAGCGGTTGAGGACACTCTGATTCTCAAGGAAAGAGAAATCGGAGTTGAACTTGATGCATCCGGTCATTATCAAATCAGACAGGGAGATGGTAAAAAGAAATTCTTTGACCTGCCGATTATCGTCAAACAATGCCCGTTATGAGGAAATACTGACATTGACACAGGGATATATGAACACCGTGAACAATTTCAGCAAGAACATGACAGAGGCGACGAACAGTGCAAACGGTGCAGCAGCAACGGCAAACAATGCAGCGTCGACAGCGAGTGCAGCAGCAAAAGCGTGTCAAGGCATTGTGAACGGTCTCAACACTATGGTTGACACCGTCACAAAGAAATCATGTGTCCTCACGGTTGAGGATGGAATTTTGACGATAAGGGAGGCGTAAAAAATGGCAAGTGGAGACTTGATTGTAAAAGTAGCAGACAAAGACACACTCGACCGCACATATGCGAATACAAACGCTATACTGGCAGCAGTCGGGGAAGATGTAAGAATAAAAGGGGTGTAAAGCGTTACGGAATGAAAATCAACAAAAATGACAGCAAATCCGGCGACACGATGCACATATCTTTTCGATGCGGTGGGAATGACACCCGCTGCGATGAATTATTCTGCCGGACGGTTCGATTTTGGAGACTGGGGAAACGTCTTTTTTGTAAAGAACAATTATCCGGCAATGGTCAAATATGACGGTACAGAAGATTATAAACTCGACCCGAACGACCACACAAAGAAAGCAGACGGAAAAACGGCATCCGATGTCTCAAACACGGCATACGGAGGAAATGCAATGAGTGTATTCGATGGCAGCGGTGACAAGGGCAAGATTTGGCTCTCACAGTTTGAAGTCGGAAACTATGAGTACATGATTATTTCAAACGTCCAGTACGATGAATCATACAACGATGACGCATATGTCAGAGAGGACGGTTCACATGCGGACAAACTCTATTTCCCGATGTTTGGCGGTTCGTATGATGGAACACGCATCCGCTCACTTGCAGGACAGGCACTCATGTATAACACAAACGCATCAACAGAGATTGCAAGAGCAAAGGCAAACGGTGCGGGATGGAATATCGGCTCATGGAGCAAACGAAACCTGTTGAATTGTATGCTCAAGATTATGTCAAAGACAGACAATTCACAGACTGCATTCGGACAGGGTCAGACATCCGGATATGTGAACGACGCATCACAGAATTACGGGCATCTTGCAACCGGAACACTCAAGGACAAAGGACAGTTTTTTGGATATAACGACACAACACATGAGGTCAAAGTGTTCTACATGGAAAAACCGTGGGCAACCGTTGGGATAGAATCAACGGTCTGTTGATGGTAGGCGGTGAAATCCTTGCAAAGATGACACCACCGTACAATCTGACAGGAAAGGACTTTGAAAAGGTCGGAATCACATTCACATCATCCGGCAACGGTTATCAGAAAGGAACAAAGTCAAGCAGATTCGGACGCATTGTCAATTCAATAGGTGGCAGCAGTAGCACATACACATGTGACTATTTTTGGTGGAATGCCGGAATTACTGCGGTCGCCCTTGTCGGCGGTAACTGTAACAATGGCGAGAACTGCGGTGCGGATTACTTGAATTTGAACAATTCTGCGGCAATGCGAACTGGAACATCGGTGCGTCCAATTTCTTCTCATATCGGAGCGTTTAATCAAATGCAGCTATATCCCACGCCACAAGGCGAAAATCATTCCGGATATAGGGTCGGTTGAGTAAGCATAAGCACAAAAACCGATAGGAGATAAGAAAATACTATATGAGAAGTTACAACAACCTATATGAACCAATGTTGCAAGACGACTACATAAAACAGTGTTTTATAAATGCATCCAAAAAGAAAAAGAACAGGAATGATGTGCGGGAGGTATTAGAGAACCTCGATGAACACACAGAACTCTTGAAAAAGATGTTGACAGAGGAGTTGTTCATTCCGGACTATCACAAACCGAGCATCATCAACGAGAGCAGCAGCAAGAAAACACGCCGTATATTGAAACCGCATTACAAATATGAGCAGGTTATTCATCATTGTGCAATAGGTCAGTTCAAACCGATTGTGATGAATGGATTGTATGAATTTTCATGCGGGAGCATTCCGGACAGGGGTGTTCATTACGGAAAGAAGTACATGAGAAAATGGCTTGATTCCTACGACGGAAAGAAATTCTTTGTTCTCAAGATGGATGTTCACCATTTCTTTGAATCCATAAACCGGAGAATCCTCAAAAGGAAACTCAAAGAGGTAATTCGAGATAAACGGTTTTATAGATTACTCTGCATACTGATTGAACATGACAAAATAGCACTCGTTGCAAAGATTTTGACGGATGCAGGTGTTGAGATAGATGCAGAGCAGACGAAAACGCTTGTCGGATGCATAGCATTTGACGACATCTCCGGAGCGTTGGAGATATTGCAGGAAATCGGCATCACAGGAGCGATGTTTGATGAACTGAAAGAAATTATTGAGGAGATGCGAAAAGGCGTTCCGTTGGGATATTTCACATCACAATGGTTCGGCAATTTTTACTTGAAAGCACTCGACCATTACATCAAGGAGGAACTCCATGCAGAGCATTACATGCGATATATGGACGACATGGTGATACTGGGAAAGAGCAAAAAGAAACTGCACAAAATACATGCAGCAATCGAAACATATCTGAATGACAATCTCGACCTTGAAATAAAAGGCGATTGGCAGGTGTTTAGATTTGAATATCCGGTATTTGATAAAGGCGGGAATCCGGTACTCGATAAAGACGGAAAGCAGGTCACAAAGGGTCGTATGCTTGATTTTATGGGATTTCAATTTCACCATGACCGGACAACCATCCGGAAATCAAACATTGAGGCTGCGAGACGTAAGGCAAACCATATCTCAAAGCAGGATAAAATCTCATGGTATAACGCATCGGTGATGTTGTCATATATGGGATTGTTCAAACACACGGACACATACAACTATTACATTGATTACATCAAACCAAAAATCAACGTCAAGAAACTCAAGAGGATAGTTTCAAAGCATAGCAGAAAGGAGAATGAACATGACAGACTGGAAAAAGGTGACAGGAACACAGCCGGACAAGCCGGAGGAGGTCGACAGGACATCGTCGCCGTCAACGGTTTACCTGCGTAAGAACATCGAACAGGTGACAAGAGAGGTTGAGGGTAGCGACGGAAAGATGCAGACAGTGACCGAATGGCAGTACGACGAGAAAGAAATGACGGTCAAGGAATATGAGAACATGGCACTCATGAAGTCAGTCGTTGAGGAGAACACATCCGGAATCGTCGAATCAGTGACACAGTTTCAGAAAGATGCGGTCATTGACGAATACACACAGCAGTTGATTGAGGAGGGGTTGATTTAGTATGAAAATACTTGTTGAAAGTCTCAAAAGAATGTACAAAAAAGGCACTCTCACAAAGGAACAGATTTCCGAGCGTGTCGCAAAGGGCAGTATTTCAGCGGATGAATATGAATATATCACAGGAGAAAAATTCTCCGGCGGTGATACAGAATGAGTCCGCTTGAAATAATATCACGATTGTGCGATGTGACGGAAAATCTATCGGCAATCGTGAAAAAACAGCAAACAATCATTGAACAGTCGAAAATCGAGGAGGCGGTCAGAGCGGAACTCCGGCAAGAGGTAGAGGAGACAGACAGGGAGATGGATGTTCTCGAATATCACATGC
>ENA-OPYX01001440-OPYX01001440.1-human-gut-metagenome-genome-assembly--contig:-NODE-1440-length-12581-cov-3.312349_pt1 | contig 12581 bp, 17 predicted proteins | sample MGYA00242639_ERZ504486 | MGnify/ENA primary metagenome ERZ504486 (study PRJEB26092, sample SAMD00036296) | human gut metagenome | host: Homo sapiens | study: EMG produced TPA metagenomics assembly of... | reverse complement strand
ACTCAATCTGCGGTAGAGTTCAGAGGCATTCATGCGGCACCTCCCAGAAAATCCGAAAGGGTTTTGCCGGACGCAATCAGCACGTTTTCGTAGTAATACGCCGGTGTCTTGTCTTTCAAATGCTCGAACAGCTCACGCGCACCGAGGTTCAGCCGTGTCTGCTCCGGTCGGTAGTAATCATCACCGAACGGAACAGCCATGACACGGTGCAGAAGCGTCCGCAGTTTGCGGGGCGTGTCGTAGCCGGTGAACACGTTTGAGCCGACACACAGCGAAAATCCGCTGACATTGGGAAACGGGCACTTGAACAGCGCGGTTTCCGGTGTCAGTTCGCCCTGATCAGCGACCGCAAGCCGGAAATTCTGTAATCTGCCGCTGTTTATCGTGCAGGACAGCAGAAGCCGAGGCACGGGAAAGTTCTCGTAAGCGGTGTTGTGGTAGAAAACGTCGTAGCAGTCGCAGTCGCTTGCAAGCGTCACGGTCCACTGCTCCTTGTGCGCGGTGAGAGCCACGCAGTTCGGCGGCAGCAGACCGCTGTGCAGCGGCGGTGCGTAGGTGTGCTGACGAATTGCCTGCATCAAGTCCTCGTTTTCGATGAATTTGACGCTGCGCAGACCGTTCTGGTCGATGCATTCGGTTTTTACCTGCGTTTGCAGAGGATCAAAGTGCAGAATGGCTTCTCGGATCATGTTACGCCGCCTCGCTTTCTGTAAACTGCGGAAAGACGATTGGTTCGCCGGTCAGCATATTTTGGCGTTCCAGTCTTGCCGCTTCCTGCGAAAAGTACGCCATGACCTCTAAAATGCCGTTCAGCAAACCGCTGAGGTCGTAGAACTGTTCGCAGTAGATCCAGACGGACAGACCGAAGCCACGTTTGTGGTGCGTCTGCGCAACAACTCGAAAACAGCAGTTGTATGGGCAGGCATCGAGCAGGATGTCGTAAACATCATTGCAGATTTCCTGATAATACGGATCGTTTTTTCAGACGGATACCCAGATTATCTGCGTGTTTCTGCACCTGTGCAAAACAGCGGCGAATGACCGCGTCCGAGAAGTACAGACGCTCACAGGTTTCGCTTTCGTCCCAGCGGACATCAACGAAATCCGCCGACGCTTCGAGCAGTTCCCACCAGTTGGCGTAGAGAAAATCCTCATCGCAGTCGATGCGGCTGCCGCAGTTTTCCTTGTATGCTTCCAGTCGTCCGGCGTGATAAAAAGACTGCACGACCGATAACTGTTTCAGCGCATACGTCAGTTCTTCGTAATATTCCATAAAGTTCTCCTTGTTTCTTTAGACAAAATCACAGTCTGCTTGTACTGCGGGACGGGTATTGACCGCCTGCTGATACAGACCGAGGGCAGAGCAACCGCCGTCAGCCTGTTCACAGCGTTCGATCAATACGTCGATACAGGTCTGGTCGAATGCGTTCATATCGAGATCGTCGATCGACACGGTTTCACCGTTCAGCAGAGGGAAAATAACCCTTTTAAGCAGATAAGGCTCCCCGATGCGATCATCGAGGAGTCCTTCCGCAGAGGGCAGTTCCGCAAGGGTGCTCACAAATAATGAGAGGTTCAGCTTAGACATAGATACTCCCTCCGTTCATCACGCCGCCCTCCGTCCGGAGAGCAGCGATCTGACATTTACGGTTCGGCTTGAGAATGTCGTCATGCGGGTGACAAGTTCTCCGGCGGCCAGAATGTTGTACAGCATACACAGCGCGAGCGTTGCCGCCATGATATTCGCCGTAATGGCCTGCGGTGCGGAAACAGACGCTTCCGCACAGGACAGTTCGGACGGGAATTTGTCCGTTGGGTCGAGAATATCCGGATAAAAGCGGGCAACCGGTTTCTGTACGGTGCGGTTGTTTCTTCGGATACCGCAGACCACCTGACCGCTGGAAAGTCCGTTGCCGGAGTCGATGTAAATGAGTTCACGCATCTGATAAAAGACGCTGTTGCAGAGCTGACGGCTGCGGTTATTGTCTACCGCGCCAATCAGAATGACAAGCGCGTTTCGCTGATTGGGTGTCAGCAGATTTTTAAGCTGCTGTTCACTCTCTACAAAGCGGTCTGAAAAGCAGGTTTCCATGCCGAACGCGCCGGAATAGCGCGTTGCCAGCACTTCTGCTTTGTTTTTACCGAGGTCTGACGCGATGAAATTTCTGCCGGACGAGGTTCTTCTTCTCCACGATGTCGCCCGTCACAAAAGAATTGACCCTTTAGACGGACGGAACAGCACGTGCAGCAGGCGGTACAGGTGCGGTGCGATATGACCGCCGGTGCCGCCGCAGCCGAGCATAACGATGTGGACGGGGCAGTCTGTGCGAAAGCGCATCACGCCGCCTCCCTTCGGTGGGCGTGAACGGCGGTGAGCCACGCAGTCGAGAACGGCACATCGGTCCGTTCACAGACCTGTTCGGCGGGAATTTCAATGTGCTGTCCGCCGCAGGCAAACCGGCAGCGGATCTCGGGATAGAACCGATCCAGCCGTCCGATGACCATGTACAGGCGCGTGGCCTGTTCGTCCGCATCGTCCGTCTTGGAGAACCGCGCCGCCATCATTGTTTATGCGAGTGAACCTCCATCACGAGATAATAGCGGCTTTCGTCTGGGCGGTCTGAAAGATCTGTTTCCACGCTGACTGCGGTAGCCTGCTGCGTCAGAACGTGCAGGATATATTCCTGCTCCACGCGGTCCCAGTACACATTGACGAGCGCTTCCATGCAGCGGTCATGCGCTGCGCAGACACGGCGGAAGAACGAGATGATTTCCGCGAGCTTGGCGGCTGGAAGCCGGGGCAGGTTCATCTGAAACCCTGCCCGTATCATGTCCAGCTCCACGATTTTCGAGGACGGCGCGATAAACGTACCGATCTCGTTGCGGCGCATTTCGTAAATCTGTCCGTTCTGCGATGGGATATAGCAGATAGGCACGTTCGCCTGTTCTGCCGCTTCCACGCTTTCGCAGACTGCCTTGTATGCAGGGAAAGGAAGAATTCCCTTCTTCTGCGCGGTGACAGTAGGCTTGACGCTGCAAACCGGCAGTTTATCCGCAGGCTTGCGCTTTTTCAGTGCGTCCTTGAACTTCTTGCTCTGTTCCATCTTGGATTTCGCGTCATAGATCGTGCTGTTTACGTCAGTGATACGTTCGCTGAAGCCGGCGTAGCTGAGCGACCACGAAACATGGGCGCGAGCCTCCAGCTCCGGACAGTCTGCCGACATCTTGACGCGAAGCTGCTCAAAGGTCATGTCCGCATCGGTGATTTCGGCCTGAATAGAAGCATAGTCGAATACCGGACGACTTGTGGTGACTTTCACCAGAAGTTCAGCTGCCGCATCTTCTTCGCTCTGTTCCACGACTGCACCGAACAGATCAATGATGTTGTCCGGGGTATTGGTCCAGACCAGAATGGAACGGGTCATGGCCACCGTGACCACGGTGAGCACTGCGGCAAAAAAGACACTCAGCCAGACGGCATTGGCGGTGTAGCGGCGCATCTCCACATAGTCTTTCGCCCCGAATGTCCATGAGATGGGGATGGAAAAACCGCAGGCAATGCCATTGACAAAGCCCAGCACCAGATAGTTCAGACCACCCACACTGCCGACCGCCGCCAGGGCTTCCACGCCCACAAAGCGGCCCACGATGATGGTATCTGCCAGATTATAGAACTGCTGGAACAGGCTGCCCAGCATCAGCGGCACCGCAAAGGCAAGGATCAGCTTGAGCGGGTTGCCCTGCGTCATATCTTTTGTCATACGCACGTTCCTCCTTGGGAAAGCATCACAGACCTTATCACACGAATTTTTTCCGACAAAAACGCCCTGCCGCGCAATGGGCAGGACGTTTTTGTTCATGTGGGTATTATATCAGGTTGTGATGAATTTTCAAGAGGCTTTTTCAAATTTCTCAGTGCTTCCCGGCCAGATGCTTCAGCAGCTGGAACAAAACGCTCCAGAAACCCGTTCCGGCATTGCCCGAAGGCGGGGTCTCCTCATCCGGAACGCTCAGCGGCGGGTCATTCTGAATAGTGTGCGAGGAACTGTCTGGTACGCTCCTCCCGGGGGTGGTCGATGAGCTGTTTGGCCGGGCCCTCCTCCACGACCACGCCGCCATCCATGAACAGGATGCGGTCGGCCACATCGCGGGCAAAGTGCATCTCATGGGTAACAATGATCATCGTGGTCTTGCGGTCAGCAAGATCACGCAGGACCTTCAGCACCTCGCCGGTCAGCTCCGGGTCAAGGGCGCTGGTGGGCTCATCAAAGCAGAGGATATCCGGGTGAAGCGCCAGCGCGCGGGCAATGGCTACACGCTGCTGCTGGCCGCCGGAGAGCTGATGTGGGTAGTGGCCGGCCCGCTCCGAAAGGCCCATCTGCGCCAGCAGCTCTCTTGCCTGCTGTTCCAGCTCCGCGTGGATGGCCTTTTTGTTTGCCTGATATTCCGGACGTTCCTTTGCCAGCAGTTCTCCTGCCAGCATCACGTTCTGTAAGGCCGTGTACTGCGGGAACAGGTTGAAGTTCTGGAACACCAGACCAAAGTGGAGCCGCTTTTTGCGGATCTCGCTTTCCTTCTGGGTGGCAGGGTCGGCGGCATCCCACATGGTCTCGCCGTTCACCTTGATCACACCCGTATCAGGCCGTTCCAGAAAGTTCAGGCAGCGCAGCAGCGTCGTTTTGCCGGAACCGGACGAGCCGATGATCGCCAGCGCTTCGCCCTGTTCCAGATCCAGGGAGATGTCCTTCAACACATGGGTCTCGCCAAAATTTTTCCCGATACCGGAAGCTTCGAGCAACGCCATAATCTATCTGCCTCCTTAGCAGCGGAAATAATCGAGCTTTTTTTCAGCCCAGTTGAACAGGATGGTCAGTGCGCCCACAAACACCAGGAAGAAGAGCGCGGTGGAGAACAGCGGCCAGATCAGGCCCTTTGCGCTGTACTCCTTGGCCATCATAATGATCTCCTTATTGGCAATGGTGTTTGCCAGCGAGGTATCCTTGACCAGCGTGATGATCTCGTTGCCCATGGGGGGCAGGATGCGCTTGACGACCTGAAGCAGAGTCACTTTGAAAAAGATCTGCGTTTTGGTCATGCCAAGCACCTGCCCGGCCTCAGTCTGCCCCTTGGGCACTGCTTCAATGCCGCCGCGGTAGATCTCAGAAAAATAGCAGGCATAGTTGATGGCAAAAGCCACCACCGCCGCCACCATCCGTCCGCCGGAGCCGGAGGGCCAGGGGTTGTTCATGCCCAGCAGGCCGGGGCCCAGATAGATCACGATGATCTGCAGCATCAGCGGGGTGCCGCGGATGATCCAGACAAAGGTCTTGACCAGCCCGGCCAGCGGCTTGCAGCGGCTCATGGAGCCAAACGAGACCACCAGCCCCAGCGGCAGTGCAAACAGCAGTGTCAGGGCAAAGAGCTCACAATTGAGCAGGAACGCGCCGGACAGGCGCATAAGAATCACAGACACAAAAACACACCTTTTTTATTCAGAATCCATATTCCCCTTCCATCACAGCCGGTGAAAGTTCCCTCTGCTTAGGAGCCTTTCACGCATCGGCAACAAAAAGCCTCCCTCACCGAGGGAGGTTGCATCGCATCGCGATGACAGAAGGAGTTTTTCAACAAATTCAGTCAGCCAGTGCCAAATCGTACTTATCGGCCAGTGCCTGCATGGTACCATCGGCCTTCAGTGCATCAAAGGCCCCATCCACAGCGGCGGCAGCATCACTGCCCTTGCGGAATGCCACACCGTACTCCTCGGCGTTCAGCTCGTCCACGATCTTCAGATCGGCATAGTCAGTGCCCTCACCGATCATGGCGTTGGCCAGGGTCAGGTCAAGTACAGCGGCATCGGCAGTGCCTGCGGCAACTTCCATCAGGCAGTCGGTCTGAACGCTCTTGGAAACGTAATCAGCCTGTGCCAGGTTCTCGTCTCCCTCAATGGCAGCCTCACCGGCGGAACCAGCCTCGGCGACCACGGTCTTACCCACCAGGTCAGCGGTAGAGGTATAATCGGTGCCATCTTTCACAACGACCACCTGTGCATTCTTTGCATAAGCCTTGGTGGCAGCGGTGTTCTGCATGATGTCATCGGTCAGGGTCATGCCGTTCCAGATGCAGTCGATACTCTTGGCATCCAGCTCCACGACCTTGGTATCCCAGTTGATCTCCACAAACTCCGGCTCCACACCCAGCTTTTCGCAGACAGCAGTGGCCAGCTCGGTATCAAAACCGGTGAAGTTGCCATCGGCATCGGTGTAGTTCATGGGTTCGTAAACGGTGTAGCCAATGACCAGCTTGCCCTTGCCCTTGATGTAATCCAGGTCGCTGCCTGCGGTCTGGGAAACGGCAGCACTGCCGGAAGCAGAGGCCGAAGCAGATGCGGCAGTGGAAGTGGAAGCGGCACCGCCGCAGGCGGCAAGGCTCAGTGCCATGGCACCGGCCAGGAATGCGGATACAAGACGTTTCATATACGGTTCCTCCCTCAGTGGCAAGCAGCTTCGTTTTATTGCTTTACCATGCTAAATTGCTAAACTGTGGTTATAGAATAGCGCGTTTTCTGCCATTTGGCAAGGGGGAAAACTGATTTTTCGCAGTTTGCTCAAATCCTTACCGCTTTATCACGGCAAAGCGGTCATTTTGACAAAACAAAAACGCCGCGTCGGCAGCTGCCAGACGCGGCGAGATGTTTTTCTCTGAAAACGCAGCGGAATGCCACCGCCCCCCTATCCGGGAGAGCCGGTGCGCGATTGCGAGACCGAAAAGTGCTTTCCTCCTCAGTTCAGGGCATTCAGCGCCGCCTTTTGCAGATCGGTGATGTCAATGGTACACAGAGCCTTCAGGTCGGCATCGCCGCCGGAAAGCCCGGCGATCTCGGTGCGGGTCTTGCCCTTGAGGGCATCACAGAAGCCCTCGCTGTGCTCGTACCACTCCTTGCCCAGCGCCGACGCACCGCGCATCCCGTAGTCCTCACCCAGCTCCAGCTTGGTCTTGACGAGATCCGGGGCTGTCACACCGCCGTCCGACACCACCGTCAGGGCCGGCTCGGCCATATCCGCAATGGCGCTGGTCACGCGGCGGTTTGTATCGGTGGTCAGTGCCACGATGCTTACATCCACCTGCGCATTCACATCCTTGTCATCGGTAGCGGTAATGTCCGAAGTCCCGTTCACCGCTTCGATGCCCAACGCGGCCCTGTCGCCCTTGGCGGCACCCAGTGCCCTGGCATTGGCGCAGGCCCGGGTCACGGCATCCCGGTAGCGGTCCACTGCAATGGTGCACCCGCTCAGCAGGTCGGCATCCGTGGCCTTGCCATCCTCATCCACTTTGAGCATGGAGACCTGTTCCGGGGTCATGCCGATCAGGTAACTGGCAAAGGCATCCACCTGTTCCGCCCAGCCCTTTTTCAGAGAGGACACTGCCGCCAGCGGGTAATCGCCCCCCTTCTGCCGCTTGGTGCGCCAGTCGGTGGGCAGGGTCACATGGCCGGTGCTGTCCGCCGAAACAGACACTTCCAGCTCGTCCAGCAGAACACTCTCCAGTTTGCCCTCGCCATCCAGCAGGACAGCGGCCGCTGCCAGCTCAATTTTCCCTGCCCTGTCCTGATCGGTGGCCTCTGTCACCACACCCAGACCGGTTTTCCATGCCGCTGTCTGGGTCTGTGCGGAGGATGTGCCGCTGCTTCCGCTCATGCTGCCGGGGCTGCCCGACCCGGCGTTCGTTTTGCCGCAGGCGGTCAGCAGCAGCGCTGCCGCCATGGCACAGCTCCAAAGAGCCCGATGGTTCTGATTCATAGATACGCTCCCTTTCCACACGGCCCGTTGGGCCTTTGCCCCATAGTATGTCCAGAAGAACGTAAAATTACGCAGCCGACGGGAGTTTTCCAAAGCAAGTGTCCGCTGGGGTGGGACCCTGTTGCCGCAGGCAATAGGGCGGGCGATGGAATGGCCCGTTTCACTTGCGTGGAAAAGCTCCCCGAGTGCTGCGCGCAGCCGCTTACATCAACGGACTCAGCAGCCGCAGCACGCTGTCCAGTGCTGTGCCCGGCAGATTGGTGCGGCAGTCGGAGCGCTGGACCTCCCGGCACTGCGGCAGGGTGCGCTCCACATCCTTCCGCAGGGCGGCGATCTGGCTGTTATGGAAGAGCAGTGTTCCGCATTCAAAGTGGAGGAACAAGCTCCGATAATCCATATTGATGCTGCCCACCACGGCGACACGGTCATCACTGACATAGCACTTGGCGTGGAGGAAACCGGGCGTGAATTCATAAATGCGCACACCCGCCCTGAGCAGGGGCAGATAGTAGGAACGGCTGAGCCGGAACACCAGCTTCTTATCCGGGATCCCGGGCAGGATGAGCCGCACGTCCACCCCGCGCTTGGCCGCATTTTTCAGAGCATCCAGCATCTCCTCGCCCACGGCCAGGTAGGGCGTATAGATATAAACATATCTCTGGGCCTGAGAGAGGATGTCCAGATAGACCGTCTCGGCCAGCGGTTCCTCGTCCAGCGGGCTGTCCGCGTAGGGCTGCACCACGCCATCCTGCACTGCGGGCAGGCGGGTGGGCGCAAAGGCGGTGTAATCGGTCTCCTGCGGGCGGAAGGCGTTCCATGCATTGAGGAACATCACGGTAAAGTTCCAGACAGCGGCACCCTCCAGACGGATGGCCGCATCCTTCCAGTAACCAAAGCGCTGCTCGGCATTGATATACTCATCCGCCAGATTCACGCCGCCGGTGTAGGCCACATTGCCGTCAACCACCACGATCTTGCGGTGGTCGCGGTGGTTCATCACCAGCGAGAGCAGCGGCACTACCGGGTTGAACGGGATGCAGCGGATATGCGCCTTCTCCATGCGGATGACAAAATCACTGGGCAAACCCAGCAGGCTGCCAAAATCATCGTAGATCAGCCGCACATCCACACCCTGAGCGGCCTGCGGCGGAGGATCTGCTCCACGCCGTCCCACATTTTGCCGGAACGGAGGATAAAAAAGTTCCAGAAAGATAAATTTTTCCGCCTTGTCCAGATCCGCCAGCAGCTGGGGATACATCTCCTCCCCGCAGGAAAAGTAGTGAGCAGCGGTATCCCTCCAGGCCGGATACGGCCCGAACTTTGCCACATAGCGGCTCAGGTTCCGGCTGGAGATATCCAGCGCATCGGTCTGGCCCCTCGGGCTGGGCAAGCTCGGTCTGATGGGCCTGTTCCACCTTCTGCATCCGCTCCCGCAGATACTTGGCGGGGGCCTTGTTGCCAAAAGCCAGATAAAGCGCGCCGCCCAGCAGGGGCAGAAGGCCGATCAGAACGATCCAGCCGATCTTATAAGCACTGTTTTCATCCTTGCGCACCAGATACAGCACGATCATGATGCTCAGCGCCTTCAGGACACCGTTCAGCCAGACCCGCCCCGCCGTGAACGACCAGAACGCCCAGAGCAGCCAGAGCACCTGTAGAGCCACCAGCACCACTGTGATCGTGACACGGTTGAAGATGCGGTTGAAAAACTTGACGATGGGCAATCTGAACATGTGGTATCCCTCCCCTGCCGCCCACGGCGATTTTTGATGCTGTTAGTATAGCGCAGAGCGGAAGATTTTGCAAACAAAAAAACGCCCACAACGGCTTTCCCCGCTATGAGCGCCTATTCAATCGTGGGCAGAATTTTTCCGAGGGCCGTTCGCTTATGCTTCCGCGTCCTCATAACCAACCAGCAGGCCGCCCAGCTCTGCATAATAGCTGCACAGACCGCCGCATTCGCTGATGTCCACCTTTGCTCCATCAAACACAGCCTTTACCATGTGCTTCAGGCGCTCGGCGGCGGCGGGATTGCCGCAGTGAGAGATATGGAGCCTGCCGTTGGTATAGCCGTGCTCCTTGAGTTCCAGCACGATGCGTTCCAGCGCACCATGCTCACCACGGGTCTTGCAGAGAACATCCAGCTCCCCGGCCTCACTTGCCTGTCCGATGACCCGGATGCCCAGCATCCGCGCCACAGCAGCAACGGCAGGCTTCACGCGGCCATTGCGGGCCAGATTGGCCAACGATTCCAGCGAGAAGAGCAGATGGGTGTGCTTGTGGTAGCGGAGCATCTCTTCACAGACCTCGTCAAACTCCTTGCCCTCAGCCAGCAGATCCCGCAGATGCTCGGCCAGCAGGCGCTGCTCCGGGCCGGTGGAAAGGCTGTCCAGCACGAACACCCGCTTGCCGGGGTTCTCCTGCTGGTATTCCTCGGCGGCCAGCTGGGCGGCATTGTAGCTGCCGGACAGAGTGCCCGTGATGGTGATGGCATACACCTCGTCGGCTCCCTCGTAGGCGGCCAGCCAGTCGCTGACGTTGGGGCAGGAGGTCGAGGTCTTGCCCTTATAGGTACGCAGGGTCTGGGCCATGCCCACGGCATCCATCGTGCCGTTGTCCAGATATTCGGCATCGTCGGTGATGATCTTCAGGGGAACGCATTCAAAATCCACGCCCTGCAAGGTGTACAGGCTGGCGGAGGAATCCACAACAATCTTGGTGTTCATAAGCATTTATCTCCATTCCGGCGGCAGCGGATGCCGCAGTTTTTCCTGTTGTCTGAATCACTATATCAGCTTTTCAAAACCCTGTCAACTGTTTATTGAATTATTTCAAAAGTTTTCAATTTCCTGTTGACCGCATTTCCAAAACATGGTATACTGTCCGCATGAAATTAGAATCAAACCGCCGCGTTGCGGCCTGCGCCGCAGGGTTTGCCCTGCCCCGGTATGCAGAACTCCCCACCGTAGGGCTTTATCTGGATCAGAGTGTACAGTTTGTCAACGGGTGTTTCCGCACATTTCAGGGGGTGGAGCTCACCGCTTCCATGGTGAGCAACTACGTTAAGAAAGGGATCATCAGCCACCCCATCAAAAAGAAGTATACCCGGGATCAGCTGGCCTGCCTGATCTACATCGTAGTTTCTAAAAATGTCCTGTCCATGGAAAACATCGACAGTCTGTTCAAGATGCAGCGGGCGCATTATACCTCCGCGCAGGCGTATGATACCTTTTGCGATGAGCTGGAGAACTACCTGCCCTATGTGTTCGGCCTGACCAAAAGCTTTTCCGAGCTGGAGCCGGATGTTGATGATGCACGCAAGCTCCTGCGCAGCACCATCATCTCGGCTGTGAACAAGATCTATCTGGACTGCGTTTTCACCGACCTGCGGCAGGAGCAGGCCCTCTGGCCCGATATCCTGCCGGATCTGGCGTAATAACAAAAAACGACCCTCTCTGTCACGCTTTGCGAAGCATTGACGGAGAGGGCCTTTTTCTTAAAATGTAAGTGCAGGGCTGATCTCATTGCGGCGCTGGGCCTGCACGATGCAGTCCTTTTCCGGCACGACACCTGCCGCACCCAGGGTGTTGAACATGGTCTGCAAAGCAAGCGCCGGGGTGTTATTCTCCTGCGAGAGATGGCAGAGGGCAAACTTCTTGCATCCCTCCTGGATCAGCTCCAGCAGCTTTGCCGAGCACTCATCGTTGGAAAGGTGGCCCCGGTTGGACTCGATGCGGGAGCGCAGGTAGTAGGGATACCGCCCGCTGCGGAGCATGTGGAGGTCGTAGTTGCTTTCCAGCGCCACCAGGTCACAGCCGCTCAGGGCCTGATGCACCGGCGGGGTCAGGACTCCCAGGTCGGTGGCAATGGTCATGGTCTTGTTGTCCGGGGTGTGGATGCGGTAGCCCACACAGGGCACGTCGTGGCTGGTGGGGAACATCGTCACGCCGAAATCTCCCACATCCTCTTCCCCGCCGGACAGGGTGCGCAGCGCACAGCTGGCGGGCACGATGCCGTTTGCATCCAGAAAATCCAGCGTATCGTCTGCGCCGTATACCGGCAGCGGATTCTTTTTGAGGAAGGTGGCCAGCCCCTTGACGTGGTCAGAGTGCTCATGGGTGACCAGAATGCCCGCACAATCGCTGATGTTCAGGCCCAGCTCCTTGAGTGCCGCCGAGGTGGTGCGCACGCCCTTTCCCATATCGATGATGATGTACTTTTCCCCCGTGCGCACCACGCTGCAGTTGCCGGAGGAACCAGAGTATAACGAGATGAATTCAGACATTTCAAACCTCAAGAAACGAACCTCTCCGTCATGGCTTCACAAAAGCTCCCTGTCAGGGGAACTTCTGCAAAACAGACTGAGAGGTTCTCGAATGATCACATTGCTGATTCCAGTGCGGCAGGCATCCGATCCACCTTGCTGATCTCAGCGCCCAGGCCGCGCAGCTTTTCCACGATGTTCTCGTAGCCGCGCTCAATGTGGCCGATCTCCTCGATCTCGCTGGTGCCGTCTGCCATCAGGGCAGCCACGACCATGGCCGCACCGGCACGCAGGTCAGAAGCGCGCAGGGGGGCGGGGTTCAGCTTGTCCACACCCTCAAACACGGCCACCTGACCGTCCACCTGCACCACTGCGCCCATCTTGCGCAGCTCGTCCACATAGCGGAAGCGGTTGTCCCACACGCTCTCGGTGATGGTGGAGGTGCCCTTTGCCACGCTGAGCAGCACCCCCCATCAGGGGCTGCATATCGGTAGGGAAGCCCGGGTGGGGCATGGTGT
>ENA-OPYX01001439-OPYX01001439.1-human-gut-metagenome-genome-assembly--contig:-NODE-1439-length-12583-cov-6.232980_pt1 | contig 12583 bp, 10 predicted proteins | sample MGYA00242639_ERZ504486 | MGnify/ENA primary metagenome ERZ504486 (study PRJEB26092, sample SAMD00036296) | human gut metagenome | host: Homo sapiens | study: EMG produced TPA metagenomics assembly of... | reverse complement strand
AAAGAAATCCCCACTTATAAACGTATGTGTATTTGCATTCTGAAAAATGACCATGTATGTAAATATATGGGATTTGCCTTAACTAAAAAAGAAAAGTTAAGAAGAGACAGAGTGATGCAGAAATATAAAAACATTATCAAATGAAAGAAGAATTCGAAAGTCCTGTGTATCACGTGCACAGAGTACCGGTGGAAAAGGTACGTGCCAACAGTTATAATCCAAACCACGTAGCCGCTCCTGAAATGAAATTGCTGGAATTAAGCATTTGGGAAGATGGCTATACTATGCCTTGTGTATGTTATTATATTCCCGATGAAGATATATATGAACTGGTAGACGGATATCATCGTTATTGTGTGCTTAAAACTTCAAAACGTGTGTTTGAACGAGAAAAAGGTTTACTTCCCGTGGTCGTTATAGAAAAAGACCTTTCAAACAGAATGGCAAGCACTATCCGCCACAACCGCGCCCGCGGCACTCACAGCATTGAACTGATGGTAGATATCGTGGCAGAACTGACCAAAGCCGGAATGAGTGACGAATGGATAAAAAAGAATATTGGCATGGATGCCGACGAACTTTTACGACTCAAACAGATATCCGGCCTAATGGAACTCTTTGCTGACAGGGAATTCACAATACCTGAACCATAAAGCAATTTTCATTAATACATTATTCAGTTGAAATATAACTCATTAATAATAGGATTGTCGGTCCTGGCTTTGCAAAGCTGCACCGACAATCTTGTTTATACAGGGACCGATATCGAGGTAGTACTCACAGGCAATACATACCAAGCAGCTTTCACAGAAAGCTCCCCTGTTTCCACTTTTAACTCTGGCAATCAAATCCTGCTGAATGCTTCCGGCAGTCTTCAAATAGACAACAGAATTCTGACTTATATGGACAACCAATGGAAAGCAGAAAATGAATTTAGCTGGAGTGACCTAACAGGAAAAACAAATGTTACGGCAGTATATCCTGTCTATCCCGATTTGGACTATGTCCAAGAAAATCTTTATAAAAACAATTCGTTGGAAGACATACTGTATGTCAAGGATGAATTTCCGGCCGGAAATTCCATCCATTTACAGTTCAAACATTTATTTTCTCTTCTGACACTGCATTTGGAGGGAAATTTACAAACCTATTTTCAGAAAATAGAGGTAACATGTCCTGCTGTTTCCTCTATTATCCCAAAATCCGCTGAAATAGTTCTAGCGGATAACGGAACACATACGACTACTATTGCCCAAGTTTCTCCTTCCGGAAATTATTCGTTTATAGTCCCTCCTGTCGGAAACATGGTCATCGCCATAAATATGGTAACAAATGGAAAGAAATATACAACACAACTAGAAACAAAGTCTTTTACCGGTAATAAAGAATATACTTATCACTTAAAAATATCTGAAAAAACTCCGGGAATTATGACTGCCGAAGATTGGATTGCATTCAGTCAACTTATCAATAGCAATACATTTACCCAATACAAAGGAAAAACATTGGACGATTTCGGAGAAACGATGAATGGAATAACCACTTATTATCTATTGAATGACATTGATTTTAAAGATGTGGATTGTACTGAGTTAAAACAAATAGGATACGCCCAAACAAACTATTACTTTTCCCAAACCTTTGACGGACAAAATCACACCCTTTACAATATACCTATCAATTCCAGCAATGGCACCACAGGTGTATTCGGAGCCGTCAATATCACCGGCATAGTTAAAAATCTCCATATAGAATCCAGCAAAGTATCTATCACATCAAAAAGCAAGAGCACAGCAGAAGGTACAAGTATTTTAGTCGGACGCAATAAAGGCAAAATACTAAATTGTTGCGTTAAGGAGTGCCAAATTGCAGCCAATCCAACCAAAACGAACCAATCAGCCAATACAGGAGGCATAGCAGGAACTTCAACAGGGGAAATCACCAATTGCTATGTTACCAACACCCAAATCATTTATGACGCAAATTCAAAAATAAAAGCAGGACCAGCCGGTGGAATAGCAGGTTCCAGCCAGGCCCAAGGTTTGATAGCAAACTGCTATTCTGCCAACAACATAATAAAGAACAGAGAGAGTTACAATGGTGGAATATGCGGAAAAGCTTCGGATGGAGCGCACATTGAAAATTGTTATGTCTATAACATAGATCTAATTACGACCAAAGGATTATTCGCAGGTATAGCTGCCAACTCTTTCTTTATCCACAACTACTATGATAATGCAAAAATAACTTTTATCGGAAAAAATGACGATGGTAATCAGTTGTCTAAAAATGCCCAATACACAGGTACTTTTATGAATAAGGAAGACATTCCCATCTACCGGCTTCTCAACCAATGGATAGATGAAACAGCTCCTACCCTTTATCCCGGTTACCCCTTTACCCGATGGACTGATGGAGGAGAAAATCTTCCTGCCGTTTTCATTTCAGAATCCCTGAAAAAGTAAGTGAACTTACTTTTTCAGGGATTCTGTACAAATTAAAAATGCCGCTTTCTCATTTCACTGAAAAACGGCTTTTTATATAAAATTATAGCTTGTTCTTATTAAAGAGCACCTACTTCATGCAAAGCAGCGTTAGTCTTGCGAACAGCAGCAGCACTTGCAGCAAATTTAGCTTTTTCTTCTTCATTCAAAGGCAATTCAACGATCTTTTCAATACCGTTCTTACCCAAGATTACAGGCACACCACAGCAAATATCTGATTCACCGTATTCACCTTCCAAATAAACTGAACAAGGAACCATCTTACCCTGGTTGTGGATGATAGATTCAACAACAAATGCACCAGCTGCACCCGGAGCATACCATGCAGAAGTACCCAGCAACTTAGTCAGAGTAGCACCGCCTACCATAGTAGCAGCAGCAACTTCCTGCAATTTTTCTTCAGACAAGAAGTTAGAAACAGGCATACCTTTGTAAGTAGCAAAACGAGTCAAAGGAATCATAGTAGTATCACCGTGACCACCGATAACCATACCTTCCACTTCATTAGCGTTGCAACCCAAGGCTTGAGACAAGAAATATTTGAAACGTGAGCTATCCAAAGCACCACCCATACCGATGATTCTATTCTTAGGCAAGCCCAAAGCTTTCAATGACAAATAAGTCATAGTATCCATCGGGTTAGAGATAACTACGATGATAGCATTAGGAGAGTACTTTAAGATATTCTGAGCAACTGACTTAACGATGCCTGCATTAACACCGATCAGTTCTTCACGGGTCATACCCGGCTTACGGGGAATACCTGAGGTGATAACCACAACGTCAGAGTTAGCTGTTTTTTCATAATCGTTAGTGCAACCTACAATGTTTGTGTCGAAGCCCAACAACTGAGCTGTCTGCATCATATCCATTGCCTTACCTTCTGATACGCCTTCTTTAACGTCCAGCATTACTACTTCGTCTGCTACTTCGTTAAAAGCAAGAACATTTGCACATGTAGCACCTACGTTACCTGCGCCTACTACGGTTACTTTTGACATAATCTCTATATTTTGTTTAAAGTTGATAATAAAATCGCCTTCTTAAAAGCACCGCAAAGTTACAATGATATTCCGAATTAAAGAAAAATTTCCATAATATTTTTCGAGCAGTCTACATAAATTATTGTACTTTTGTCCAAAATTCAATGTAACACTATGGATAAGAGCAAAAAACTGATTATTGTCATTATTCTGCTGGTTGTGATTATCGGCGGAGTTTCTTTTTATGCTTTTCATCAAGCAAAAGAGAATAAGGAAATGAGCGAACTCTTCGCTGTGGAAAAACTGGAAATGGAAAACGAATATACCACTTTCGCCACCCAATATGATGAACTTCAGATACAGATAAACAATGATTCCTTGCGCGAAAAGCTGGAGAGTGAGAAGCTGAAAACACAGCGGCTGCTAGAAGAATTACGACAAGTAAAGACCAGTAACGCAGCTGAGATCATGCGTTTGAAGAAAGAACTGAAAACAGTACGTGCCGTACTACGCACCTATGTTATCCAAATAGATTCACTGAACAAACTCAACCAAGCACTAGCTGAAGAAAACCAAGAAGTAAAACAAAAATATACGCAGGCAACCCGTCAAATCAATAATTTATCGCAAGAGAAAAAGAATCTGAATGAAAAGGTCACCTTGGCAGCCCAATTGGATGCCACAGGAATTAGCGTAGAGCCTAGAAATAAACGTGGTAAAACAGCCAAGAAAGTAAAAGATGTGAAAAAGATAGCCATCTCGTTCACCATTGTCAAGAATATTACCGCCAAAACAGGTGAACGTACTTTATATATACGTATTGCCAAACCAGACAATGACATACTAACCAAAAACGCTTCAAACACATTCCCATACGAAAACCGTAATTTGGTTTATTCCATCAAGAAATACATAGAATACACCGGAGAAGAACAAAATGTAACCGTATATTGGGACGTAGAGGAATATTTGCCTGCCGGAACTTATCATGTTTATATTTTCGCTGATGGAACCATGATAGGACAACAAGCTTTCAGCATGAAATAACAAGGAACATTCTCTCCTTCAATATATTTAATAAAAAAACAGCCGGTTGGAAACGAACCGGCTGTTTTTTTCTCCACCAAGCAAAAGCAGTAAACATACAGATTGCAGAATTATAAAAATATTTTAAAATAACATCCAGAATATGGCTTTCTTGAAGATTTGTCTTATTTTTGTTGCATAAACAACTTAAAAAACAACAAAACAAGAACACTATAATGAAAAAGATTGCAGCTTTTATCCTATTTATCGGTGTTTTAGATAGTATTTCAGCCCAAAGCACACTCACCTTAGATAGTTGTCGTGCTTTAGCATTATCCAACAATAAAGAGTTGCGCATTTCAGCTGAAAAGATAACAGCTGCACATTATGAAAAGAAAGCGGCTTTTACCAATTATCTTCCTAAGATTGCGGCTATAGGAACCTATATGCGCACTCAGAAAGAAATCTCTTTATTAAGTGACGAACAAAAGGGAGCTATCAGTCAGATAGGGACTACCGCCCAAGGCTCCATACAGGAAACTTTCCAACAACTGGCAGCTTCCAATCCCGAACTCGCACAAATACTGCAACCACTTGCTCCCCTCATCCTTGGAAATGCACTGAACAAGGTAGGACAAGGTTTGGTAGATGCGCTGCGCACCGACACACGCAATATGTATGCAGGAGCTGTGACCCTTACCCAACCCATCTTCATGGGAGGAAAAATTGTTGCCTACAATAAAATCACCCAATACGCAGAACAGCTGGCCGAATCACAGCACGCCACCGGTATGCAGGATATCATTTTGAATACAGACCAAGCTTACTGGCAAGTCATCTCACTGATAAACAAGAAAAAACTAGCCCAAAGCTATCTGCAACTGGTCAGCCAACTGGACAGTGATGTAGATAAAATGATAACCGAAGGTGTCGCCACCAAAGCCGACGGACTAAGTGTAAAAGTAAAAGTGAATGAAGCCGAAATGAAGCTCACACAAATAGACAACGGATTAAGCCTATCTAAAATGGTACTATGCCAATTATGCGGTCTGCCTTTAAATGATGAAATACGTTTAGCAGATGAAGACGTAGAAAGCTTAACTCTCCTTGAATATCATGTAGGTGATAATGTAGCCACCGCTTTGGCAAATCGCGAAGAATTACGAAGTTTGGATCTAGCTAATAAAATTTATGACCAAAAAGTCAATATCACCCGCGCGGGATTTCTTCCTACAGTAGCTCTGACCGCCAACTACATGGTAACCAATCCCTCATTGGTAAACGGCTTTGAACGCAAATTCCGCGGCATGTGGGCTGTTGGCGCTATGGTACAAATTCCAATATGGAACTGGGGCGAAGGAATGTATAAGGTAAAAGCTGCCAAGGCGGAAGCAAACATTGCCCGCTACCAACTGGCAGATGCAAAAGAAAAGGTAGAATTGCAGGTAAGCCAAGCCAGCTATAAAGTAAATGAAGCAGCCAAACGCCTGAGTATGGCTGAAAAAAATCTGGAAAAAGCAGACGAGAATCTGCGCTATGCCAAACTGGGATTCATGGAAGGAGTCATTCCTACCAGTAACGTATTGGAAGCGCAAACCGCTTGGTTATCTGCCCAGTCGGACAAAATAGACGCTCAGATTGATGTAAAACTGACTGAAGTCTATTTGCGCAAATCAATGGGAGTGCTTAAATAAAAATTAAAGATTAAAAACGAAAAGATATGGCAGAAAGATCACAACACAGCAATATTTTGCTGGCATTTATTTCACTGACAGCAGTCATCGTCATAGTGTCACTGATAGGTTTCTTTACACTGGGTAAAGGTCCGGAAATCATTCAGGGGCAAGCAGAAGCCGACGAATACCGTGTATCCAGCAAAGTGCCGGGACGCATTCTGGAATTTCGTGTAAAGGAAGGAGACAAAGTAAAAGCCGGTGACACACTGGCTATCCTTGAAGCCCCCGATGTAAAAGCCAAACTTTCTCAAGCACAAGCTGCCGAACAAGCAGCACAAGCCTTGAATGAAAAAGCACAACGAGGTACCCGCCAAGAGCAACTGCAAGCTGCCTACGAAATGTGGCAGAAAGCCAAAGCCGGAGTAGAAATTGCTGAAAAGTCATACAACCGTGTCAACCGGCTCTTTGAACAAGGCGTAATGTCCGCGCAAAAACGTGATGAAGCCAAAGCACAATTTGATGCCATGACCGCTACAGAAAAAGCAGCACGCTCCCAATACGAAATGGCAAAGAACGGTGCACAACGTGAAGACAAAGCAGCAGCCGCAGCCCAAGTAGAACGTGCCAAAGGTGCTGTAGCCGAAGTTTCCTCCTACATAGACGAAACGATACTGACCGCGTCAGCTGATGGAGAAGTGACCGAAATTTTTCCCAAAGCAGGCGAACTGGTAGGTACCGGTGCCCCCATTATGAACGTGGCCCGCTTGAATGACATGTGGGTAACATTTAATGTACGCGAAGATTTCCTAAAAGACTTTACCGTAGGAAATGAGATTAGCGCATTTATTCCTGCCTTTGACAAAGAAATAAAATTCAAGGTTACTTATATGAAAGATCTGGGTACATATGCTGCCTGGAAAGCAACCAAGACTACGGGACAATTCGACCTGAAGACCTTCGAGGTGAAAGCTGTTCCTGTAGAGAGAACAGACGGATTGCGTCCGGGAATGAGTGCCATCATCGAGAAATAACAAACAATGAACAATACTGTCCATAACCGTATATTCCGCATAGCCCGGCGTGAAGTGTTCCGCATCGCCACAAGACCGCTATATCTGTTCTGCATGATCATAGCTCCCTTGTTCTGTTATCTCTTCTTCACTACATTAATGTGGAACGGACTCCCTACGGATATGCCGGCAGGTGTGGTCGATTTGGACAACACAGCTACCACACGCAGCATCATCCGTAATCTGGACGCTTTTCAGCAGACTAAAATCATAGCACATTACCCCAGTTTCGCGGATGCCCGCAAAGCCATGCAGCAAGGAAAGATCTATGCTTTCTACTATATTCCAAAAGGAACTACCGAGAAGGCATTAGCAAGCCGTCAACCCAAGGTTTCCTTTTATACCAACTACTCCTATCTGGTAGCAGGTTCATTACTCTATAAAGACCAGCGCACCATGTCCGAGCTGGCGGGTGGAGCCATCGGCCGTGCCACCTTATATGCCAAAGGAGCTACAGAAGACCAGGCCATGGCATTCCTGCAGCCCATAGTCATCGACTCTCATGTATTAAACAACCCATGGCTCAATTACTCTGTATATTTGAGTAACACCATCATACCGGGTATCCTGATGCTGCTCATCTTTATGACCACCGTCTATACCATTGGAAGTGAAATGAAAACCAACACCCAAAAAGAATGGATGGACATGGCAGACAATTCCATCACCGTAGCCCTGACCGGCAAATTGCTGCCCCAGACTGTAGTTTTCTTTGTCATGGCCACCTTCTATAATGTTTATCTATACGGTTTCCTGCACTATCCCTGTAATAGCGGTATACTGCCCATGCTGTTTGCCGGTCTGTTACTAGTACTGGCTTCACAGGCTTTCGGAGTATTTCTGTTCGGATTGTTTACAACAGTCCGCTTGGCACTGAGCACCGCCTCCCTATGGGGGGTGATTTCTTTCTCCATATCGGGTATGAGTTTTCCGGTTATGGCAATGAATCCTGTATTACAGGCACTGGCCAATCTATTCCCGTTACGCCACTACTTCCTGATTTATGTAGATTTGGCACTTAACGGATATCCGCTGATTTACGCATGGCATTCAGTAGTCGCGTTGATGTTATTCATGCTGTTGCCTTTCTTTATACTGAAAAGACTGCGCACAGTACTATTACATTATGTATATATTCCCTAAAACGGCAAACAGGTATGAAAACATATAAACTCAAAGATATCATCTCACAAGGAACCAAGGACCTTTTCTACATCTGGTGGCAAGAGTTGAAAGCAGTTGTAAAGGATCAGGGTGTACTTATCTTCTTCATTCTGGTACCACTAGGCTATCCGCTTCTCTATACCTTTATATATACCAATGAAACAGTGCGTGAAGTCCCTGCTGCTGTAGTAGATAACAACCGTTCCAGCCTCAGCCGTGAATACCTGCGCCTGGTAGATGCAGGTGCCGACTTGGAAATAGTATCTCATTGCAGTGATATGGAAGAAGCAAAAACTTTATTGAAGAACGGCAAAGTGTATGGCATCATCTATATTCCTGAAAGCTTCAGCCGCGACATTACTAAAGGAGTTCAAACCCATGTCACCATCTACTGTGACATGAGCGGTATGCTATACTACAAAGCCATGCTGACAGCCAACACCAATGCCTCGCTGGTAATGAACAAACAGATAAAGATAGAACGCTCCGGCAACACAACCATCCGACAAGATGAAGTGAGCACGTCTCCCATAGCGTATGAGGATATTTCCATTTTCAATCCGCAGAACGGTTTTGCCAGCTTCCTGATACCCGCCGTACTGATATTGATTATCCAACAAACTTTACTGCTAGGAGTAGGTCTATCTGCCGGAACTGCTCGTGAGAACAACCGTTTTCGAGACCTTATCCCCATGAGCCGCCATTATCATGGCACGCTGCGCATTGTTTTAGGCAAATCACTGACTTACCTTATGATATATGCTGTCATGGCTACCTATATGCTCTGCCTTGTTCCCAAAATGTTCAGCCTGGTACAAATAGCTCAAGCCGGAACCCTAGCGGCATTCATGTTTCCTTACATACTGGCATGCATTTTTTTCGCGATGACTTGTTCTATCTTTATTCACCATCGGGAAGCCTGTATGATGATCTACGTATTTACCTCAGTGCCGTTACTATTTATCTCAGGTATCTCGTGGCCAGGTACTGCCATTCCTAAATTCTGGGAGGTGATTTCATGGCTGTTCCCTTCCACTTTCGGCATCAACGGTTTTGTACGCATCAACAATATGGGTGCCACACTGACCGATGTACTGACAGAGTACCGGATATTGTGGATACAAACAGGCGTTTATTTCCTTACCACCTGCATCGTATACCGTCGTCAGATCACCTTAAGCCGCAGACATGTATACGAAAGATTAAAAGAGATTAAGAAAAGACGCAAAACAAATATCGTCTGAATTTGTTTATAAATTAAAAACCAAATGAATTATTTAGGATGAAAAAACTTTTTATTCTGGCATGCGTATGCCTACTGATTACTTCATGTAACAGTAACCCCAAAAACACTAACGATTCTGCAACCTCCACCGAAACAACGGATATGCACAATGCAGAAAATTCATTGGATTATGACGGTACTTACACCGGAACCTTTCCAGCTGCCGACTGTCCGGGTATCAACATGGCCCTGACTATTAAAAAAGACAAGACTTTTGAGTTGATATCAGAATACATTGACCGGCAGGATGCTACTTTCAAAGAATATGGAACTTACTCCGTTGAAGGTAATATTATGACTTTAATTAATGGAGAGGATAAGCAATATTATAAAGTCGGTGAGAATACCTTGACCGCTCTCAATCAAGACAAACAGGCAATAACAGGAGAGTTAGCAGACCATTATATCCTACACAAAAAATAAACTTTACTTCATCTGTCATTTTCATGCCAAAGTGAAGAGTCCGCTTCAATCTATCACAGCTGGATTCTTCACTTTGTTCTTTTATTTGTCCACAATCTGTATTCACACTAATTAACTTCCATTCCTTTTGTTTATTACGAAAATTTCGTAGATTTGCGAAAACATCGTAATCAATTCATTTTCTTATGGAAAAGCTAACGATACAAGAAGAAGAAGTGATGCTTCATATTTGGAGCATGGGAGAATGTTTCGTGAAAGACATAGTTGCTAAATTTCCCGAACCTAAACCACCTTACACTACGGTAGCGTCTATAGTGACCAACCTGAAAAGAAAAGGTTATGTTACAGCCAAGCGCTTCGGTAACACCTATCAATACACCCCTGTAGTGAAACAAAGTGAATACAAACGCACATTTGTAAGTGGTGTGGTCCGAAACTATTTTGCCGACTCGTATAAGGAAATGGTATCTTTCTTCGCTAAAGAGCAAAAAATCTCCGCAGCCGACTTGAAAGACATTATCAACTTGATAGAGAAAGAAGAAGATAAATAATCCTGCTAAATTCACAAATACTATGATAACTACAGCACCCGAACTCATCTACATGCTGAAAGTAAATATAGGCATCGCCTTATTCTATGCTTTCTACAAGCTGTTCTGCTGTCGCGACACTTTCTTCCAGTGGCGTCGTATCGCACTGCTGAGTTTTCTTGCCCTCTCTTTTCTTTATCCGCTGATGGATATGCAAGCATGGGTGAAAGAACAACCTGCCATCAATGAACTGGCAGATTACTACGCACTGATGATGCTGACAGAAACAAATACTTCCACTGCCACAGTAGTCACAGCTCCTGTTGCTATTCCCACACCCGACCTGCTTGATATAATAAAGTTCGTCTATTGGATTGAAATCCTTTTATTATCCGCACGATTTATGATCCAACTAAGCAGTATTTTCCGCCTTGTCTTAAAAAGCAAGAGTATAAATGTAGACCAAATATCCATACGCAGTCTATCAGAACCTGCCAATCCATTCTCTTTCTGGCAATGGATTTTCATCTATCTGCCCGGACTGAAAGAAGATGAAAAACAAGAAATCCTGACGCACGAACAGACCCACGTCCGCCAATGGCATTCCATAGATGTCATTATCAGTGAAATAGTGAATATCATTTGCTGGATGAATCCTTTTGCATGGCTGCTGAAAACAGAGATCAGACTCAATTTGGAATACCTTGCCGATCATAAAGTAATGGAATCCGGCACAAATAAGAAAGCATATCAATATCACCTTTTGGGATTAGCCAACCAAAACAGACAAACCGGTTTATATAATAATTTCAACTTATCACACTTAAAAAACAGAATTAAAATGATGAACAAAAAAAGAACCCGCACCACAGGGCATATCAAATATGCCTTGTTTGCACCGCTGACTGCTGCTCTACTCTTGGTCAGCAACATTGAAACCGTGGCACGGACAGCCGAAAGGTTAATCTATTCCACGGAAGAAAGCACCCCACGCCCCGAAAGGGAAGAAGTGGCATCTTTTGTCAACACAACAGTACAAGGTCTGGTGACTTTCACTATTACCGTAACCAATAGTGAAGGTAAGCCTCAGCCTAATATTACTCTGCAAATCAAACCGGGTAATGAAGTAAAAACTTTCAAGACCAATGCAGAAGGAAAGGCTACCATAGAAGTGGATATGACGACTCCCAAGTATGTTTCCCTAGACGTTTCCTCTCCTAAAAGTTCCAAACACCAATCACTTCTACTTTCAGCAAACAAACCGAATGTCACTGCCATTTTCGATACCGATGATGATATTGCCGCCTACATCAAAGCCGGCAAACAAATACGGATCAAGTTACAAATATCCAATAATGATAACCAACAACTTGCAGGAGTAGAACTTATTTCTTCTTCAACAAATGCCAAAGCCACGACAAACGCTCACGGAGAAGCTCAGTTAACAGTAGGAGTAGGCGAAACCATTGCCATTAACCATAAAGGTTATCAAGAAGGAAAATTCACGGTAAAAGAACTCTGCCCCATCAAAGATATGGAAAATCCGGAACTGGTGAGATTACTTCTTGTCGGAGAAGACCCCGTATACCAGATAGCAGACAATATGCCTGAATTCCCCGGAGGTATGATAGCCTGCTTGCAATATTTGGCACGCAACATAAAATATCCCGTAACAGGGCAAAAGGAAGGAGCACAAGGTAAAGTAATCGTACAGATGGTTATTGAAAAAGATGGTTCGGTAGACCATGTAAGCATAGTACGCAGCATTACCCCCGAACTGGATGCTGAAGCAGCACGGGTTGTAAAATCCATGCCAAAATGGAAGCCGGCAACTGTAAAAGACAAAGCAGTACGTTGCAGATACACTGTTCCTGTAACTTTCAAACTGCAATAAAGAGCATAAAAACAGAAAAGAGGCTGTT
>ENA-OPYX01001437-OPYX01001437.1-human-gut-metagenome-genome-assembly--contig:-NODE-1437-length-12589-cov-2.238244_pt1 | contig 12589 bp, 17 predicted proteins | sample MGYA00242639_ERZ504486 | MGnify/ENA primary metagenome ERZ504486 (study PRJEB26092, sample SAMD00036296) | human gut metagenome | host: Homo sapiens | study: EMG produced TPA metagenomics assembly of... | reverse complement strand
CTCAGAAGAAACATTTAACTCCTTCAGCTTCTTCTCATACTCCTCTGGCTTCTTTACGCTTCTGTACGCAAGCAGGTAGCAGATCAGTTCCTTGTCGCTGCTCTCTGTAAGAAATGCCTCCCAGAAGCATTCCACTGCCTTCTCCATCTGGAAAAGATAGCTGTACGCACATCCCAGATTGTGCCAGATGCTCATGGTAAGCCCCGGCTTCACCTGCTCCAGCCCCTCTTTCTTAAGAAGCTGCTGGTAAACCTTGATGGCACTGACGTACATTTTGTTTGCCACCAGCGCATCTCCCTTTTGCTTCTGGCGAAGAAGAGGCGCCTCCTGGTCCAGCTTTGCCAGCTTCACATTCAGGGCCTTCAGCTCATCATAGGTAAGATAATTGATCTCCTTAAAAATGGGATAAAGCACATCCTCAATACTTGCAAATTTGCCAAGATGGGGACGAAGCTTGGCTGCCAGCCTTGGCAGATCCAGTTCCTCGCTGATCCAGATACATAAGCCCTCATTCATAACAGAGGAATCCACCAGATACAGGTTATGGTACAGGTAATAGCAAAGCTCTTCCAGTGAATAAATATTCGTGCTGATGTTCTCCACAAAATAAGGCTTTCCGGCCTTTTTTGTCTGACATAAAATATATCCGCTCATGTTCCTGCCTCCTTTACCACTCTACCAGTTCATCCCAGACCTTGCCGCTTGACGGGAACATCTCCCCAAAGCCCAGGTCCTTACCTGAACACGGCAGCGCTTCTGTGATACATACGCAAGGGAAAGAGACAGTCTTGTGGTCTTATTCGGACGCTCCGGCAGTCCCGGCAGTCCCATGATCACCTTCTTTTTCTGCTTCTCGCCGAAGGTTCCCACCACAAAAACGAGCTCTGCGGTATCATCCAAAATCAGCTCGCAGCTGGCCTTGCACTCATACCAGTTCTTTCCGGCTTCAATAAGAGGATAATAGGCAGGCGCACCCATCACCCGCATATCCATGCCAATGTCTTTCAGAACCAGTGCCGGGCTCATATAACGGTAGCCCTTAAGGATCTTATCCTCCATCCGCTCTTTTCCGGCAGCGCAGGCTCCCTTTGCGAAAAGATTGTTGCCGTAATAGACTTTTCTTCTCTGCATGCAAAGGCTTCCGATGGACTTCTTCGCCACTGGGATCAAAGCCGTAGCCTGTGATCTGAATGCTGGAAAACAGCCCGGTTCCCAAAGTTTCCTTTATGAAATCCCGGTAAGCCTCATCTCTGGCCTCCATAGCCTTCTCTCTTTTCTCCTCATCCGCTGTGAGGGAGGGAAGCGTAGTCACCTTAGGCTCCTCCAGGCGCACCAGTACCGGTCTGGTACCGCCGTCCATAGTCAGCTGGCGGAACTCCACCTCATCCTGGTGAAAGGAGTACCAGCCAATGCTTCGGTTCCAGGTCTCCCTTTTCTGGGTCAGGGAATAATAATAGAAGCACTCCCCATGATCCATCAGCATATACTGGTTCTTGCCAAATCCAATGTCCTGGCAGGCTTTTTCCAGGTTTTTCACCTGTGTATCCTCAAGCTCAGGACTTGTGATCACCAGGCATTTGGTATTTTTCACAACGTCTGTCACACCCAGGAATTTCAGCATTCCCCGAAGAAAAACGCCCAGCAGCTCCCATGGCTCTACCTGCTCTCCAAAAAGCTGTACGCTGTCTTCTTTTTTGCAGACCTCATACAGGTCATCCACCAGCTGGCCGCTTTTTTCCCGTGCGAAATACACTGCTTCCACACCGATTGTATATTCCTTTTGCTCTCCCCTTCTGCAGATACAGGTGGGGACCTCATATTCCTCAGTTCCAATCTTCATGGACACCGAGCAGGGTTTCTCCCCTTTCCGGTCATAATAGCAGATCTGGGAATAGTCTTTTCCAAAATCAATTCCTATGATCAAATCACGAATTTCGTTCATATATTCAGTCCTCTTTTGTAATGACAAACATTTCTTTCACATACTGTTCCTGGCGAAGGTATTTCTTCAGTCCCTTTTTGACCTCTTCGCTCTTATCCAGCTTCCGTGCCGACAAAATCTGATTGATCATCTGATATTTGCTGAACGGCGTGCCCTCCACCTTACTCATGCTAAGCACCCGCTCTGGTGATTTCTTTGTCTGTCCGTCACATTCCTCACAGAAATAGTAGTGCAGAGTCTCTCCATAAAACATAGTGAATGTCTTGGTGAAAATACCCTCATATACGTTTTTGAGAGGCTCTGTCTTATATTCCAGTCCTCTTCCAAGTCCGGTATCCAATGCATACACCAGCATCACCTTCGCATCCGGGCTGGTATGATACTCCACGCAAGTCTTGTCATCCATCTGATAAAGGCTGAGCAGCTCCGGGGCAAGCCTGTGGAAGAAGGAAAATACCATTCCCTTGTCCATACATTCTTTCAGAAGCTCCTTCTCAAGAGAAAGAAGCGCCTCGTTTCTGCCCTTCTCTTTGGAAAGCTCCCGGAACAAAGCCAGATGGCACACCGGATCCACCGCCCATTTCTGCATATATGCATTCACAAGGCAGTTCTTCACAAAGGGGCTCATCACATATTCTTTCACAAAAATCCCATAGGAAACATGGGTCAGATATCCGCTTACGATCCACTCCCTTCCGGAATGGCGAATGTAGGATTCCAGAACATGCTCTCCCTCCTTGCGGTAATCCGTGGTAAACATAAGAAGCTGAAGGATTTTTTTCCTCCAGATCATAGGTATCCATTTCAAATCCCACAGCACTTTTCCAGATGGAAAACATTTCATCCACAGGTCCAAAACGATATTTCATAAGATATGTGAGGATCACCTCATCATAAAATCCATTTCTGTAAACATCAGATGCCAAAGCCAGAAGTTCCTCATCTTCCAGCATGTCGCAGCGCACGATCATGCGGCTCACCAGTTTCAGAAGGCTTCGCATGTCCACGCCCTCATAGCCGAATTCCTCCACAATGGCCTGTGCCTGGGAAAAAAGACCGCGGCTTATAAGAACCACCAGAAGCTTCTGCCTGTCCACACGGGCGTATTCCTGGTAATCCATCTGCTTTAAATATTGATCCAGATCTTCGCCAAATACATGCTCTGCATAATAATCCAGATCCTGCGACGTACCTTCTGCTTATACTCCATGCAAAAAGCATCGGATTTGACCAGTCTTTGAAAAATATCCAGATTATCTTTGTCCAGTTCATGGCTTTCGCAATAATGAAGAAGCACACCTGGCTCGTCCACGCCAAGGGCAAGAACTTTTCTCACTGCCCCATCCTCATCCATGGTCTTCTTCAAGCTGTAATCTACAGTAGCACTGTATCTGCGCTGCTTGTCATCCTGAAAAAGGATAGCAGCATCTTCTGTATAAATTCTTGGATAAGCTACGCCCTGAACACAGGTATAAGTCTCCTCTGATTCCATCTGACTGTGACGAACGATCACATAGCGGACTTTTTTATCATCAAAATAAAGGCGGTGGGTAAACATTTTCTGCGCAATGGAATCTGCCGCCTCTTTTGTGCGAGGCTCCATCAGAAACTCCTGATATAAGACAGCATAGCTCTCATTCATTTTGCCCTCAGCCAGTTTTTTCCTGGCGAAATCCCGCATACCTGACATATAGCGCTGGTATGCTGCCGGCTCTTTTTCCTTATTTGCAATAATGCAGGAATAAATAAATGCCCGCTTGGAATCTCCAAGGGAATCGCTGTTGTAAGTAAAATACATGAGAAGAGCCTTTGGAAGCTCAATCCGTCTGGAAGTGTCCATAGTCTCCACATAATACTCATAAAGTCTTGTAAGACGCAGCCCATGCTCCACTGCCAGGGAAAACCAGCGGAAATATTCGGTCTTTCTTGGGTTTCCCTTCATCACATATTTGCAGATGGCTTCCAGGGTATCCTCTGAAGAATACTGTTCATAGCCCTTTTGCCAATGCCTGATAAATACTTTCGTTATAATCTTTCTCATATCCGGAAAGATATGCAAGGCGCATTACCAGCTCCTCTGTAAGAAGGTTTCTTCTTGCCGCGAAGCGGAATACCTGCCCCCAGAAGCTGTTCAGCCTGTGAAGAAGAGTCATGTCCTTGCAGATGATCTTCCATGCTTCCAGATAGAGGAACGGACTCCTGCAGCCCTTGCCAAACTGCTCTTCCAGCACAAATAATGCCTTGGACGGAGTCTCCTTGTATGCAGGATCCAGCTTCAGCAGGATCCATAAAAGCGGGAAAACTGTCACATTTTTTGCATGTAAAAATTGCGGATTCTGGACAGGGCGTGAACCTTGTCCTTATATAAACCGGTAAGCGTGCACAGATACAGATAAATTCCAGCAAACTCCAGATCATCTCTTGTATAGGATTTATCCTGATAGCTTTCCAGAAGAACTCTTGCTTCCTCATGATGGTTCTCCATGTAAAGAAGAAAGGCCTCATACATCTGGTATTCCGGATAATCACATCCGGACTGGTGAAGCTGGTTCAGAATATAGTGGCTGCTTGCACTCCAGGTGGAAAAATCCATCCAGCTGTTGACCCCTGGATTCTCCTTTCCCGCAAGACAGCTTGCCACAGCAGTCTCATAGCACAAGTAGGCCAGACAGTCTTTTTGAAGATCCAGTTTACTCTTCTCCTGAGTCAGACGGATATCTACATCCAGTTTACCACTTGTGGATGCAACAACGGTATAAGTAATCTCCTGATAAGGGCTTTTTACTACAATTTTGCCAAACTGATTGCCTTGTCTTAATTTCTCCTTGTGCACCAGATATTCCACTTCATAATGGCTGCCAATAAAATCTTCGTCTGTTACCACCTTGCGGGGAACTTCCAGAAAATCTCCAACTGCTTCCACATCAAGGCGCAGATGTCCCCATCCGCTTCTCTGAATATAAAAAGATTCTTTCAAAGAGTCTTTCAACTCATAGTATTCTTTGCCCACCTCTCTGGCACTTATGGTTACTTTTTCCTTCTTGCCTGCGGCAATGAGAAATTCTTCCAGATGCTGATACGTCACCGGTTGTCTGGACAGACCATAATAAAGTGTCTGGATCTTTTGATCCTCATTTTCCAGAATTCTGGTGAAGCTGGCATCTTTAAAAATACGGAATGCCTCTTTAAAATCGTCCCGGGCAACTTTTACAAATTCGTCCAGATTCCCTACCACACCTGAAAAGCTGCGTATTTCCTCTTTTTCGATCTCAATTTCAAAAGGAAGACGGGTCTCTCCAATATTTGTAGTAAAACACAGCCATCCCTTCAGATTTTCTCCTGGGGCAAGTCCTACCGTATCAATTCCAAGGGGGAGACGCACAGTAGTTCCTGAAATATGGTCCATTCCCGGTACCACCCGGCGGCTGGAGGAAGTAACATAACCGCGTATCTTCTGATTATCTTCTGTTCCAACGTACACTTCCCCTCTCTTCGTCTCCCCTGCTTTCATGGTCAGGGAAATCTTCTCCTTGGAAAAAAGGAGCTGGGGCTGTTCATATTCAAACTTTCCGTTTAAAAGCTGTTCGATCTTTTTTTTCAAAATCATTCACCTTACGTCTTTCGTGTTCTTGTTACTGTCCACAAACTTCACAGCAACACGCTTCTCAGAACATTGCTGCGGAACAGTAATCCTGTTACTCGCTGTCACTGCCTCTTTCGAACCAGAGCCTTTTTCAAACACGCTCCAGGCAGTTACTCTGACATTATTATAATGATTTTCACCCTTTATTTCAATGTAAATATAAAAGAATCCTGCCACGATTTTTTCGCAGTAAAAAAAAGGCAGCCAGGCACTTAAAGCCTGTATTTTTTCATAGACTAATATAGAAATCCCCTTTTGAGGTAGCGATTTGAATGACATTTTTCTGAAACCTTTGACAATGGCCGAGGAGCAGTATTATCTTCAGCAGTACCAAAGGGGCGATATGGAAGCAAAAATATTCTCATAGAACGTAACCTGCGGCTTGTTGCCCTGTAGTAAAAAAATATCAGGAACAGATGTAGAACTGGACGATCTGATTTCCATTGGCACCATTGGATTAATGAAAGCCATCTCCACATTTGATTCCACAAAAGCAGCCCGGCTGTCCACATATGCTGGAAAGTGTATCAACAATGAACTGCTTATGTTATTCCGCTCCCGCAAGAAGCATTCCCGGGAAATCTCGCTGTATGAACCCATTGGTACAGACAAAGAAGGCAATGAGATCAGTCTTCTGGATGTAATGGAAGGACCGGCAGTGGACGTTGTGGAAGAGTATTCCACCAGAGAAGATATCCGTCATGTACTGGATTCCATGAAGTCTGTACTGTCTTCCAAAGAATATGAGGTGATCTGCTGCCGTTTCGGTCTCTTTGGGCAAAAGGAACAGACGCAGCGGGAAATCGCCAGGCACCTTCACATCAGCCGCTCCTATGTATCCAGAATTGAAAAAAACGCCCTGCAAAAATTGCGGACGCTTTTTCCTGAAAACGGGTAAAACACGCTCTGCGAGTTTTACCTCTATGATTATTTGTTACTGTTCATTCCGTGACCAGTAACGATTATTTTTCTGAATTACTCTCAGACTTATGCTTCACTACGGCGGAGGATATCATAAACCTCTGCCTCACCGCCAAGATCTACAAACAGCTTCTGCTGCGGATGGGGAGCGCTTTCTACGGAATTGCCCTCCTCATCATAGATAGCTTTTACAGGAACCAGAAGATTGGTTCCATCCGGTTTCATGATCTCGATCATCTCTCCTACTGTAAACTTGTTTCTCTGTGTAATCTGCACATAGCCTCTCTCATCTACAGCTTCTGCAAATCCCAGATACGTATACCCCTTCTCATAGGTATTATTGTCATAGATCTGTGCTTCCTCGCTTGGTTTGCCATAGAAGAAGCCAGTTGTAAATTTACGGTAAGTGCAGCCTGCGATCTGCTCCTGATACCAGGACATGTTTGCCTGATATTTGGCCGGATCTTCCAGATAATCATCAATAGCCTTGCGGTAAGTACGTGCGACAGTTGCTACATAAAGAGCTGTCTTCATACGACCCTCGATCTTCAAACTGTCGATTCCGCTTGTGAGAATGTCATCCATGTGCTCGATCATGCAAAGATCCTTGGAATTGAAAATGTAAGTACCACGCTCATTCTCATAAACCGGCATATACTCTCCGGGTCTCGACTCTTCCACAATGGAATATTTCCAACGGCACGGATGTGTGCAGGATCCCTGATTGGCATCTCTTCCTACCAGGAAATTGCTGAGAAGACAGCGTCCGGAATAGGAAATACACATCGCTCCGTGAATGAAAGTCTCAATCTCCATATCATCTGGAATATTGGCACGGATCTGGCGAATCTCTTCTAAAGAAAGCTCACGGGCAGTTACCACACGCTTCGCTCCAAGCTTATACCAAAAGCGATAGGTTTCGTAATTAGTGTTATTTGCCTGGGTACTGATATGACGCTCAATCTCCGGACAGATTTCCTTGGCATAGGTAAAAATACCAGGATCAGCGATGATCAAGGCGTCCGGTTTTAATTCCTTAAGCTCTTTCAAGTACTCTCTTACACCAGCCAGATCATAGTTATGCGCAAGAATATTCACTGTCACATAGACTTTTACACCATGCTCATGGGCAAATGCAATTCCCTGCGCCATCTCTTCTTTTGAAAAATTGCGGGCCTTGGCACGAAGCCCAAAAGCCTCTCCTCCGATATAAACAGCGTCTGCTCCGAAAACCGTGGCAATCTTCAGAACCTCAAGACTGCTTGCCGGAACTAATAATTCTGGTTTACGCATATGACTCCTCTTTCTTTACACTGATGGAGGCTCCGTCTCCTAACGGAAGGATGGAGGTCTCCAGCAGCGGATTGTGCTTCAGTTCATAGAGATACTGACGCATACGCTTATAAATGGTACGATTGCGTCTCTCTACAAGATAATGGGATTCGATAATGTCCCCTTCTTGAAGAACATTATCAGAAACAAGAACGCTGCCCTTATGCATTAATCGAAGCACATCCGGCAGCCAGTTCATATACTGCCCCTTGGCAGCATCCATAAAAATAAGATCATAAGTTCCAGTAAGTTCTTTCAGGATCTCTCCTGCATCCCCGGTAAGGAACTCTATCTGGGATTCCCGTCCTGCCTTCCTGAAATTCTCTCTGGCAATAGGGATCCTTTTTTCATAATTCTCAATTGTTGTTATTTTCAGATTCTCAGGTCCATATTCGCACATCAGCAGAGTGGAAAAACCTACTGCCGTTCCGACCTCCAGTATTTTCATCGGCCGGGTTGCTGCAAGAAACATTTTCAGAAAGCTCTGCATTTCCTTGCGGATAATGGGAACCCTTCCTGCAAGTGCTTCTTTTTCCAGTTCTTCCAGAAAAGGAGTATTCCCCATATCAAGAGAATTGATGTAAGTGCGCATTCTCTCCTCTACGATCACTGTCCGGACTCTCCTTCCCCTGCAGTTCCATCAGCTGCCTGAGTATCTGCTGTACCATCTGCACTCTGGGTATCAGCTGTATCAGTTCCTGCATCTGTAGTCTGAGTATCTGTCTGGGCCGCTGTATCAGCTGCTGTGGCACTATCCTGCGTAACACCAGTCTGCTCCTCATCACCAGCAAGAATACCCATAATACGTGTAGGAGTGTAAGCTGTACTTAACAGATAAGTTCCAGCCCTGCATCTGTCCCTTATATGTAGAAAGTTTCTCCTGTGCAAAGAACACCAGACTGTCGTCGATCAGTCCCTTGCTTTTCAGGATCTTGGCTACATCATACGTGGATGAGCCTTCCGGAATCACAACTGTCACTTCCTGACCTGCTCCCGGGCTGACTGCCTGCTGGTTAAAAACATTGTAGCCAAACTGATAGGCCGACTTGCCAATCCAGAAAATCAGCACTGCAACACAGACGTAAAAAGCAGTACGAAAAATTCCACCAGCTACAAAAAGCCCTGCTTTTCCCACCTGATCTCTTGTATTACCCATGTTTCCTCCTTATAACTCAGGAATGTCCAGATTGATTCCCTCTGTAAGTGTCCTGCATATCTTCTGCATAAGTTTACAAAGAGCAAGCTCCGCATCAAGAAATGCGTTTACAAGGGGATCTCTGCGCAGCTCCCTGGATTCTCTGTTGAGCTGCTCCGTTCCCCGGAACAGCTCATCTCTGTTTGCTTCATTCTGTAGTCTGAAATTGTTTCCTCTGAATGCATTCACACGGTCCATAAGCTCCGGGTTCTCCTTCAGAAGATCTCTGTATTTCTCAAATTCCTGATATTCTTCACTGTTCTGTACAGCTGCAAGAAGTGCATCTATACAGTCTTTTATCTCGTTCATCGCGCCTCTGCTTATGCCTCCATAATGATTGGAAGGATCATCGGACTTCTCTTGGTACGTTTCCATACGTAGTCGCTGAGTGCATCCTTCACTGCTGCCTTAATCTTACTCCAGTCTGTGATACCTTTATCCAGACATCCGTCAAGAGCCAGCTCCACCACTTCTCTTGCATGATCCATAAGGTCTTCTGACTCTCTTACATACACAAAACCTCTGGAAACAATATCCGGTCCTGCCAGTACCACATTGCTGTGTCTCTCTAATGTCATGACAACAATCATAATACCATCTTCGGAAAGATGCTGTCTGTCGCGAAGTACAATATTACCAACATCTCCGACTCCAAGACCGTCTACAAGAATTGCACCTGTGTGTACGGAACCAGTAACAGCCGCACTATTCTCATCAATTTCCAGAACATTTCCGGATTTCAGAATAAAAAATATTGTCCTTTGGAATATCCAAGTTCCTCTGCAACAAGCTTTCTGGGCAGTCAGATGACGATATTCACCATGTACCGGAATTGCATATTTCGGCTTCACAAGGGAGTAGATCAGCTTAATCTCCTCCTGGCAGGCATGTCCGGATACATGTGCATCCTGGAAAATAACCTTTGCACCTTTCATGGAAAGCTCGTTGATAACCTTGGATACAGCCTTCTCATTACCTGGAATCGGATGAGAGCTGAAAATAATTGCATCATTAGGTTTAATGGTAATCTTCTTGTGGATATTAGCAGCCATACGGGAAAGAGCAGCCATGGACTCGCCCTGACTTCCTGTAGTGATCAGAACAAGCTGCTCATCCGGATAGTTCTTTACCTGGTCGATCTCGATCAGAGTCTGGTCAGGAACACGCAGATAGCCAAGTTCTGCGGCAGTGGTAATAACATTTACCATACTGCGGCCTTCTACTGCCACTTTACGTCCAAAGCGGTATGCGGTATTGATGATCTGCTGTACACGGTCTACATTGGAAGCAAACGTTGCGATAATGATTCTTGCAGTCTTATATTCATTAAAAGATTGTCAAAACATGACCAACTGTGCGCTCAGACATGGTAAAGCCCGGACGTTCCGCAATTTGTAGAATCACACATAAGGGCAAGAACGCCTTTTCGTCCAATTTCCGCAAATCTCTGCAGATCAATGGCATCTCCAAATACAGGGGTATAGTCCACCTTGAAGTCACCTGTGTGTACCACGATTCCCACAGGAGAATAAATAGCCAGTGCAGATGCATCCTGGATACTATGGTTCGTCTTAATAAATTCAATAGCAAAATCACCAAGATTGATCACCTGACCGTGTTTTACTTCTTTTAACTTGGTAGTCTTAGTCAGATTATGCTCTTTCAGCTTGTTGCTGATCAGCGCAAGAGTCAGTTTGGTGGAGTAGATCGGTGCATTTACTTCCTTCAGTACATATGGAAGCGCACCAATATGATCCTCATGACCATGGGTGATCACAAATCCTTTCACCTTGGAAATATTCTCTTTCAGGTAGGTAATATCCGGAATTACAAGATCGATTCCCGGCATATCATCTTCTGGAAAAGCGAGTCCGCAGTCTACTACCACTATACTGTCTTCATACTCAAAAGCTGTAATATTCATTCCAATCTGCTCCAGACCACCAAGTGGAATGATCTTCAGCTTGGAGCCATTGTTAGTTTTACGTGGTCTCTTTAAGGCAGGCTTGCCCTGACCGCGGAACTGAGGTTTATAATTCCCCTTAGTCTGCTTATCCTGTCCTTGTTTCTGACCATCTTTTCCTTCCTTTTTCGGCTGTGCCTTATATCTGTAATTTTTATGTCTGAAATTTTGGTTTTCTTGTTCCGTTTCCGGCTGCGGAGTCCTTTGCCCGTTGTGTCATTTCATTTTCCGTCTTCATCAATCTATCCTCCATTTTGCGCACTTTATCCTCCAAACTCACGCTACCAGGATAAAGCGACTTATTTTGTTTCGGCTGGTAACTGTTCAGTAACTTCACAGTTACACGCTTCACGATGCACAAAATAACATGCAAAGCATGATTTCGCATCACTGTTCACGATCTGCCCAGCAAATTATTACATTTCAAGATCTACGTCGTCCAACATCTGTTCAAATACTTTGGAAATTGCCATCAGTTCTTCATCATCTTCTACCATCTCATAGCTGGCTTCTTCGCTTCCCTCTTCTGAAACATCTTTCATAATATAGGCATTTGCCTCATCGTCCTGTGAATCGGAAACCAGAAGATAAGTGATTCCTGCAACTGTAGTCTGTTCTTCCACAAAAATTCTATAATCCCATCCTCAGATTGAAATTTAATTTTCTCCATTATTCTCATCCTTATTCATATTCATTCGGTCTAAGTATCCTTGTAAGATCAAAACCGCAGCCATCTGATCGAGAAACTGCTTCCTGTTCTCACGTCTGACACCGGTCTCCATCAAAGTACGCTCCGCTTCTGCCGTAGTCAGTCGTTCATCCCACATCACAACAGGCAGGCCAGTCCTCTTCTCCAGCTTTTCTTTAAACTCAAGAGATTTCACAGCCCGCTCGCCCACAGTATTATTCATGTTCTTCGGATATCCAAGTACAATACGCTCTACCTGATATTCCGAAATCAGTTCTTCAATCCGTGCCATCGTCTGGCGAAGCTTATTCTCCTGCTTGCGCCAGACAGTCTCCACACCTTGTGCGGTAAGTCCCAGTGGATCACTGACGGCAACGCCCACCGTCTTGGAACCGTAGTCTAATCCCATTAATCTCATAATCAGTATTCCCAGGATCTGTTCTTAATATACTCGGTCAGCAATTCCTCAACAAGTTCGTCACGCTCAACCTTCATGATCATGCTTCTGGCTCCCTTATGGCTGGTGATGTAAGTCGGGTCACCTGACATAATGTATCCTACGATCTGATTCACAGGATTATAGCCTTTTTCTTCCATTGCGTTATAAACCAGGTCCAGGATCTCTTTTACTTCCAGTTCCTGATCCGGTTTTGTTCTGAAATATTGTGTACTTCCCAGATTATTTTCTGCCATTTTTCTCACGTCCTTACGATTATTTCTTCTCTATTTTAATATAACTGCGGATAAATTACAATCCTATATTTTCGTTTCTCAAAAAACTGGTCTGGCCAAAGGTTACTGTTCACTCCGTGCCCAGTAACACGCTTCGCGATGCACAGAAATCATGCTTTGCATGATTTCGCGCCGCAATTCTCGGGTTTTCTGTGAACTTTGTTCACAAAAAA
>ENA-OPYX01001435-OPYX01001435.1-human-gut-metagenome-genome-assembly--contig:-NODE-1435-length-12594-cov-19.764899_pt1 | contig 12594 bp, 11 predicted proteins | sample MGYA00242639_ERZ504486 | MGnify/ENA primary metagenome ERZ504486 (study PRJEB26092, sample SAMD00036296) | human gut metagenome | host: Homo sapiens | study: EMG produced TPA metagenomics assembly of... | reverse complement strand
GCCGCTGTTGGGATACCACCCTTGTGATATTGGGCTTCTAACCAGCCGCCGTGATCCGGCGGTGGGACAATGCCAGGCGGGGAGTTTGACTGGGGCGGTCGCCTCCGAAAGGGTATCGGAGGCGCCCAAAGGTTCCCTCAGAATGGACGGAAACCATTCGAAGAGTGCAAAGGCAGAAGGGAGCTTGACTGCGACACCGACGGGTGGAGCAGGTACGAAAGTAGGGCTTAGTGATCCGGTGGTATTAAGTGGGAATGCCATCGCTCAACGGATAAAAGCTACCCTGGGGATAACAGGCTTATCACTCCCAAGAGTTCACATCGACGGAGTGGTTTGGCACCTCGATGTCGGCTCATCGCATCCTGGGGCTGTAGTAGGTCCCAAGGGTTGGGCTGTTCGCCCATTAAAGCGGTACGCGAGCTGGGTTCAGAACGTCGTGAGACAGTTCGGTCCCTATCCGGCGTGGGCGTAGGATATCTGAGAGGAGCTGTCCTTAGTACGAGAGGACCGGGATGGACGGACCGCTGGTGGACCGGTTGGCTTGCCAAAGCCATGGCCGGGTAGCCAAGTCCGGAAGGGATAAACGCTGAAGGCATCTAAGCGTGAAGCCCCCCTCAAGATGAGATATCCCATTCTTTAGTGAAGTAAACCCCCTTGAAGACGACGAGGTAGATAGGGCAGAGGTGGAAGTGTGGTAACACATGGAGCTGACTGTTACTAATCGGGTGAGGGCTTGACCAAAAACGCAGGTTAAAATTGATTCAAAATATGATTAACAATCATCACCAAACCATGTATGTAGTTTTGAATATACAATCGTGAAAGTGGCTTAAATAGCCACTTTTTTGTGCTATAATAAAAAAATGATTTATCATCAATTTCCCTGTCAACTGAAAAAAGTTTCTTTGTCTACAGTAAAACGAAAGGATTTATTTATGAAAACATTATACGTATCAGATCTTGACGGAACTCTTTTACGAAAAAATGAAACTATATCTTCATATACAATAAAAACGATCAACACCTTAACTTCTTCAGGCCTGTTATTTTCCTATGCAACAGCCCGATCATTAAATACATCGAAAAAAGTAACAGAAGGTCTTAACACACATTTTCCGCTAATTATATACAACGGGGCATTTGTGAAAGATAATGTAACAGAAGAAATCCTCATTGCCAATTATTTTGAAGATGATATATATGAGGTATTGAAAGATCTTTTTGCGCACGAAATATATCCGATCATATATTCATATCAGAATGATATTGAAAAATTTTCTTATATACTGGCAAAGGCGACAAGTGGAATGCTGGCATTTTTAAACAGCCGAAAAGGCGACAAACGCACGAATATTGTAACCACAGAGTCTGAACTGATGTATGGTAATCTTTTTTATATCACCTGCATTGATAAGCCGGAAAAGCTGGAACCGTTTTATCACAAATATAAAAATAAATACCATGTTGTTTATCAGAAAGACATTTATACAGGCGAGCAGTGGCTGGAGATCATGCCGCAAAAAGCATCCAAAGCGCAGGCTGCTTTGCAGTTAAAACAAAAACTGGAATGTGACAGATTAGTTGTTTTTGGTGATGGAAAAAATGATATTGATATGTTTGAAATAGCGGATGAAGCATATGCAGTAGAAAATGCAGTAAAAGAATTGAAAGATATGGCAACCGGAATCATAGAATCCAATGAAAACGACGGAGTAGCGAAATATCTCCAAAAAATATCTATTTCCAAACCAACTGTTTTATGATATCATATAGCTTAACCTGCGGAAAATGGAGGTTATAAGACATGAATCATATTGAAGAAAAAATTATTCAGACTATAGATGAACACAGAGACGAGATCACAGCCTTTGCCAGGGATATCCAGAGTCATCCGGAGCCGGGGTTTTATGAAGAGAGAACAGCCGCACACGTAGCGGCTTTTTTGCGTGGTCTGGGACTTCGCGTACATGGAGGACTTGCACGCACAGGGGTTCGTGCAGAGTGGATGGAACAGGACGGACCAAACATTACTATTATCGGAGAACTTGATGCCATTGGATGCAAGTCGCATCCGATGGCTGATCCCGTAAACGGGGCAGCACATGCATGCGGGCACCACGCACAGATTGCAGCCATGATCGGCGCAGCATTGGCACTGACCAATGAGGAGGTTCAAGCCTCTCTGTCTGGGTCCGTATCTTTTTTTGCCGTTCCGGCGGAAGAATATATAGATGCAGACAAACGTGTACGCCTTCGAAAAGAAGGAATCGGCTTTCCGGCATCTGGAAAAAGCGAGCTGATCCGTCTGGGAGAATTTGATCATTCAGACATTATTATGACAACTCATGTGCATATGATGCCGGTGGAAGAAGATTTTTATCTGGGAAATGCAGCCTGTAATGGATTCTCAGCAGAGCGCGTTACAGTAAGAGGAAAAGCAGCGCATGCAGCCATTGATCCCTGGGATGGAGTCAATGCATTAAGCATTACTTCAAGTGCGATTCAGATGATGGGCCTGATGCGTGAAACTTTCAGGGAGGAAGATCATGTGCGTCTTCATAATGTGATACGCAAAGCCGGTGATGTGATCAATTCAGTTCCGGACGAGGCTGTGATCGAGACAAAAGTCCGTGCAGCATCCCTGGAAGCGATCCGCGCCACTCAGGAAAAAATAGACCGGGCTTATGATGGTGCAACCTATGCTTTCGGCGGTAAGATTAAAAGAGAGCCTTTGCAGGGATATATGCCGGTCATTCACAGGGGTGCAGATGAGGTTATGAAAGAATCTGTGGAACTTCTGGATGCTACATACCGATGCTCCAGGCCTTCGGATTTCAATAATGCCTGCACAGATGTAGGAGACCTGACTCATCTATTCCCTGTACTGAATTTTACATTCGGAGGTTTTGAGGGAAAACTTCACGGAGCAGATTTCCGGATCACAGATGAAGAACTGGCATATATTAAACCAGCTAAGCTTCTGGCTCTGACAATATATCACCTTCTACGTGACCAGGCAAAAGAAGCAAAGAAAATCTGTCGGGAATTTAAACCTGTATTTAATAAAGAAAGCTATTGCCAGTATATACGGGATAATTTTTCTGAGAATGAGTAGTTAAGCGGATATTCGTAAGTCATGAAGGCTATCATAAGTTCGTTTAAAAAAAGAAAAGGAGAATTAAATGTCCGAAATTTCATTAGAACTCAAAAACATAAAAAAGAGCTTCCAGGAAGGGGAGGACGTCCTGGATGGCATCTGCCTTACGGCAAAAAAAGGCGAATTTGTTACACTGCTGGGATCTTCCGGCTGTGGTAAAACCACTACATTGCGCATTATCGCAGGGCTGGAACAGCCGGATTCCGGGCAGGTTTTTCTGAATGGGAAAGATGTGACAGGACTGGAACCTAACCGCAGAAACGTGAACACAGTGTTCCAGAATTACGCACTTTTTCCACATATGAATGTGGTGGACAATATCAGTTATGGGTTGAAATTAAAGAAAACGCCAAAAGCCGAGATCAGCCGCAGAGTAAAGGAAATGCTGGAACTTGTGCAGCTTACAGGATTTGAGAAAAGAAAGCCATCGGAACTTTCCGGCGGCCAGCGGCAGCGAGTAGCGATTGCCAGGGCATTGGTGAATAACCCGGAAGTCCTTCTTCTGGACGAGCCGCTGGGTGCACTGGATCTACAGCTGAGGCGAGCCATGCAGCATGAGCTGAAGCATCTGCAGAAGAAGCTTGGAATTACATTTATTTACATTACCCACGATCAGGAAGAAGCCATCAATATGTCGGACACGATCGCAGTGATGAATCACGGACGCTTTGAACAGATCGGAACACCGGATGAAATATATAATCATCCGAAAACCAGCTATGTTGCGACTTTCGTAGGCAATGCAAATATTCTGAAAGGTGTTGTAAAAGAGCCAGCAGATAATAACAACCATCAGATCACAATAACAACAGGAAGTGGAGAAGTGCAGGTTTTTGCAGTATCAGAAGAAAAGATGCCGCAGCCAGGTGAAACCGTCATGATCGCGGTACGAAGTGAAATATCCGCTTTGAAGAAAACGTAAAAAACATACAGGGTAATCTACAGAAAAAGAATGTGCAGAGAAAATTGCACATGAAGGCACACAGAATCACATGGATAATACAAACTCAACGGACAAGATTCATGGTCTCACCGCCAAAGTAACAGAAAAAACATTCGCAGGCGGTCAGCTTCGTGTAGTATTGAAAACAACCGAAGGCCAGGAGATCATAGCAAGCCGCTACGGTATCGACACAAACGTAAATGTAGGTGAAACAGTACGCTGCTGTTTTAATCCTTCCGATGCGGTTCTTGTAGACAGACCCGAAGCAAACGCAGAAACAAACACGCAGGAATCTAACAAGCAGAAAGCGCAGAGAGATAACCAAAGCACAACAGGAGGCACCCATGCGTAAGCGTGGCGCAGGCTCCGTATGGATGATCCTGCCATTGTACATTTTTACCCTGATCTTCGTAGCCCTGCCACTCCTGTATGTGATCGCCTTAAGCTTTTCCACAGCAGACGGCGGATACGGCGTAAACTGGCAATTTACTCTGGATAATTACAAACAGATCCTGGAGCCTGTATACCTGCAGACTTTTACAGGATCCTTTCGCCTTGCCATCACCAGTACACTGATCATTTGTCTGATCGGTTACCCTTTCGGCTATTTTATGGCGAAACTTTCCGAGGGAAAAAAGAAGCTTGCCATGCTGTTTCTGATGCTGCCTTTCTGGGTGAACTCCCTGATCCGGCTTTATGGCTGGATCATTATTCTCCAGAAAAAAGGTCTTCTGAACTATATTTTAATGAAACTGGGGCTGATACAGGAACCACTGAAGATTCTGTACAGTTATCCTGCTATTGTTATCGGCATGGTCTATGTTTTGCTGCCATTTATGGCTTTATCAGTATATTCCAGTGCGGAGAAGCTGGACTGGTCATTGATCGAAGCAGCCAGAGATCTTGGAGCTGGCAGATGGCAGGCATTCTGGAGTGTTATCTTTAAGCTGACACTGCCAGGACTTCTTTCCGGAGTGATCCTCACGTTTATCCCATCCATGGGCCTGTTCTTTATTGCAGATATCCTTGGCGGAAACAAGATCGTACTGGTTGGAAGTCTGATACAGGAGCAGATGACAAGAGGAAACAACTGGCCGTTTGCAGCGGCACTTGCTGTTGTATTGATGGTACTTACCACACTTATGATCGTGATGTATCGTAAGATCACCAATGTAAAGGAACTGGAGGGAATCGGATGAAAAAGAATTCAAAGCTTTCGGGTTTGTATCTGGGAATCCTGTTTTTTCTCATGTATCTGCCTATTGGAGTGGTAGTTGTATTTTCTTTTAATGAAGCAAGACTTCCGGTTCGGTTCACCGGATTTTCAATGAAATGGTATCAGGAACTTTTTCAGGACAGAGACATGCTCCAGGCATTGAAAAACAGCCTGATCCTTGCGGTATCCAGCTGTGCGGTATCAGCAGTGATCGGAACATTGGGGGCTGTAGGGATTTCCAGGATTCACTGGAAAACAAAAGGAATGCTGGAATATATTTCCATCCTGCCGCTGATGATCCCTGAGATAATCCTTGGAATGGTGCTGATGGCGTTTTTTTACATGCTGCATCTGCCATTTGGAATGCTGACACTTCTCATCGGACACACGGTTTTCTGTGTACCCTATATATTAATGGAAGTAAAAGCAAGGCTTGTGGGAATGGATCCATCTCTTGAGGAGGCAGCCAGAGATCTTGGCGCAGGTTCCTTCAGGGCATTTTGGGACATTACCCTGCCGCTGATCATGCCGGCTGTCATATCCGGCTCTCTGCTGGCCTTTGCCATGTCCATGGATGATGTGGTGATCAGCATTTTTGTTACAGGTCCGCGTGTATCCACGCTGCCGATAAAAGTTTACACACAGATGAAAACAGGCGTTACGCCGGAGATTAATGCACTTTGCACGATCATGCTGGGAGTGATCCTTCTTGTGCTGGTTGTGTATCTGATCCTTGGAAAACGCGGGAAGGGGAATAAGAGATGAGTAATAAACTGATCGAGTTAAAGAATCTCACAAAAAACTTTGATGACCAGCAGGTGCTTCGTGGTATCAACCTGGACATCCACGAAAACGAATTCCTTACGCTTCTGGGACCCAGCGGCTGTGGAAAAACAACAACTTTAAGAATTATCGCAGGCTTTGAGGAGCCAAGCGGCGGAGAGGTGCTTTTTAACGGTATTGAGATATCCAAGCTTCCTCCGTATAAGAGAGAGATCAACACTGTATTCCAGAAATACGCATTGTTTCCGCATCTCAATGTTATGGACAACATCGGTTTCGGCCTGAACCTGAAAAAAGTGGATAAATCCGTGATCGAGCAGAAAGTAAAAAGAATGCTGAAGATGGTAGGTCTGGAGGGCTTCGAAAAAAGAGATGTCACCCTTCTTTCCGGCGGCCAGCAGCAGCGAGTTGCCATTGCGAGAGCACTTGTCAATGAGCCGAAAGTCCTTCTTCTGGATGAGCCGCTTGGTGCTCTGGATGCAAAAATCCGTAAGCAGATGCAGATTGAGCTGAAAAAGATCCAGAGAGAAGTAGGAATCACATTTATCTATGTAACCCATGACCAGGAAGAGGCACTTTCCATGTCTGATACCGTAGTTGTCATGAACAATGGTGAAATTCAGCAGATCGGCAGTCCGACAGATATCTACAATGAGCCGGAGAACCGTTTTGTGGCAGGCTTTATCGGAGAGTCCAATATTATAGAAGGAACTATGATCAAAGATTTCCTGGTGGAATTTGATGGCTTCCGGTTTGAATGTGTGGATAAAGGATTCGAGGACAATGAAGCTATTGAGGTGGTCCTTCGTCCGGAGGATCTGGATATCGTGGAGCCGGATCAAGCCAAGATCAGAGGCACTGTACGGAACATTACGTTCAAGGGAGTTCATTATGAGATACTGATCGAGACGGAGCTTCGCACATACATGGTACACACTACGGATTACGCAGCAGTAGGACGTGAGGTAGGACTGAAATTCGGTCCTGAGGACATCCATGTTATGTGCAGAATGGGAGGATACTAATGAAACAGTTTAAGCATCTCATTAAGCCGTACATCATCTGGGCAGCGATTCTGATCGTTGTACCGCTGATACTGATCGTGCTTTATGCCTTTACCTCTAATGGAAATGAGGTACTTACCCTGCATTTCACATGGGCGAATTTTGGAAAATTTCTGGAAACTACCTATTTAAGTGTGATCCTGAAATCTTTTCGCCTGGGTATCCTGACAACATTGATCTGTCTTGTATGCGGATATCCACTGGCATACATTATTTCAAAATATTCCGAGAAGGTGCAGAGCTTTCTCATACTGATGGTTACGATCCCCATGTGGATCAACATGCTTCTGCGTACTTATGCATGGATGAACATTCTTTCGGATAATGGTCTGGTGAACAACCTTCTGAAAATGCTGGGAATATCACCGATCACCATGATGTATACAGATTTTTCCGTTATCGTGGGTCTTGTCTGCAACTTTATGCCGTTTATGATCATTCCGATCCATACATCTTTAAGTAAAATGGACAAGTCACTGATCGAGGCGGCGAATGACCTTGGGGCAAATCCGTTCCAGACTTTCTGGAAAGTAACCTGGAAGCTTTCCATGCCGGGTGTTGTCAATGGTGTTATGATGGTATTTCTTTTGTCTATCTCAACTTTCGTAATTCCGAAACTTCTTGGTGGCGGTCAGTACATGCTCATCGGTAACCTGATCGAGTCGCAGTTTATCTCTGTCGGTGACTGGAACTTCGGAAGTGCCATCTCTCTGATCCTGGCGGTGATCATCCTGATCTTTATGAGCCTGATGAAGAAGATGGACAAACAGGACGATTAAAGGAGGCAGGAGATGAAAAGAAAAAATACCATATTTTCCAAATTATACGTAGTGCTGTGCCTGGCGTTTTTTTATCTGCCTATCCTTGTGACGATGATCTTTTCCTTTAACTCATCCAAGTCACTGACAAGATTTACAGGATTTTCCCTGCGCTGGTATGGTGAGCTGATAAATAATATGGAAATCAGCAAGGCAGTATATGTTTCCGTGTCTATTGCGATCCTGGCAACGATCATTTCCACAGTACTGGGAACCATCACAGCTATCGGCCTTTCGAAATCCAGAAAAGTGCTCAAGGAGCTGCTTCTCACAATTAATAATTTTCCAATCCTGAATCCCGAGATAGTAACAGCTATCGGTCTGATGCTTCTGTTCTCCTCTCTGGGAATGACGAAAGGTTATCTGACCATGCTTCTGGCGCATATCGCGTTCTGTACGCCGTATGTTATCACGAGTGTATATCCGAAAGTGCGAAGCCTGGACCCGAATCTTGCCAACGCTGCAATGGATCTTGGAGCAACTCCATATCAGGCTCTGACGAAAGTTATCGTGCCAATGATCAAAGAGGGGATTTTTGCGGGGGCGCTGCTGGCATTTACCATGTCCTTTGACGATTTCGTAATTTCCTACTTTGTTTCAGGAAACGGAGTAAAAAATATCTCCATTGTTGTATATAATATGACGAAGCGTATCAATCCGACCATCAATGCTCTGTCTACCATCGTTATCGTAGTCATTGTGGTGGTGCTGCTTTTGGGAAATCTGGTGCTTCCAAAGCTCCAGGCTTCCGCTGCAAAAAAGATGAAGCCACGTACAAGAAGGATCGTGGCAGCAGTGACAGCAGTGATTCTTGTGATCGTTATGGGAAAATGGACGATCGTAAGCCAGGGAAGCCATATACTGCGAGTATACAATGCCGGTGAATATATGGACCTGAGCCTGCTGGATAAGTTTGAAAAAGAATATAACTGCACTGTTGTGTATGAAACCTTCGAATCCAACGAGATGATGTATACCAAGCTTGCCAGCGGTGAAACTTATGATGTTCTGGTTCCGTCCGATTATATGATCGAGCGTCTGATCAAAGAAGAATATCTGCAGGCTATTGACTGGAAAAAGATCCCAAATAAGAAAAATCTTCTTTCAGAAGTAAAGAACAAGGACTATGATCCGGGGAACCGTTATTCCTGCCCGTATTTCTGGGGAACTGTAGGAATTCTTTATAATAAGAATGTAGTATCTCAGGAAGACCTGGATAAGGAAGGCTGGAATATTCTTAAAGATGAGAAATACAAAGGAAATCTTTACATGTATGACTCTGAGAGGGATTCCTTTATGATCGCTCTGAAAGCCCTGGGATACTCCATGAATACCAAGGATCTGGATGAGATCCAGGAAGCTTATGACTGGCTGATCGATCAGAGAGATACCATGGATCCGATCTATGCAGGAGATGATGTGATCGATAATATGATCTCAGGAAACAAGGCGATGGCAGTTGTGTATTCCGGAGATGCTTCTTATATTATCAGTGAAAATCCGGATCTTGGTTATTATACTCCGCAGCAGGGAACCAACACCTGGTATGATGCAATGGTCATCACAAAGGACTGCAGCGAGGTAGATCTGGCACATGAGTTCATTAATTTTATGCTGGATGACGAAAATGCACTTTCAAATACTGAAGAAGTAGGATATACTTCTACTGTGAAGAGTGCATTCGAGGAGATGAAGAACGGAACTTACGAGGGAATCGATTCCTATATTCCGAAGATCGACAATCCGAAGAATGAGATCTTCGGATACCAGAAGCCAAAGATCAAGCAGAAATTTGCAGAGCTTTGGACGAAGGTAAAAGCAAAATAAGACAACGTCAGTGTGACAGAATTAAGGAGGTTCTATGAGAGCGAAAAAAGCAGCAGCAGTTATGTTATGTGCAGCACTTACGGCAGCTATGGTAACAGGCGTCAGCGTCAGTGCGAAAGATAAAGATGAACTGGTACTTTATACCTGGGACGGAATGGTTCCGCAGGAAGTGCTGGATGACTTCGAGAAAGAAACAGGCACTAAGGTTGTTTACTCTAACTTTGATACAGATGAGACTATGCTTGAGAAGCTTTCCCAGGCAAAGGGCGGTGATTATGATGTGGTAATTGCGGATGACTACATTATTGAAAGTGCAGTGAAAGAAGGCCTTGTTCAGAAGCTTGACAAAGATGCAATTACCAACTGGGGAAACATTAATCCGCTTTTCCAGGGACAGTTTTATGATCCGGACGATGAGTATACAGTACCGTACGGTGCAGGAATCCCGCTGATCGTTTATGATCCGGACCAGGTAGATATTGATATCAAGGGATACAAGGATCTCTGGGATCCATCTCTTGAGGACAGTGTTGCCATTATTGGAGCTTATCGTGTTATTTGTGGAATTACACAGCTCTCCATGGGTGAGAGTATGAATGAAGATGATGTTGACGTGATCTCCAGGACAGGAGAGAAGCTTCAGAAGCTGGCACCGAATATCCGCCTGATCCAGGATGACAATACACAGAATGCACTGCTCAACGGAGAGGCAAGTGTGGCATTCCTCTATACTTCACAGGTAACACAGGCACTGAAAGACAACCCGGATCTGAAAGTGGTTTATCCGGAAGAGGGACTTGGATTCGGAATCCTTGGAACCTTTATCCCAAGCGAGGCGCCGAATGCTGAGGCAGCCAATGAGTTTATCAACTATCTTCTTCAGCCGGAAGTAACAGCCAAGTGCATCAATTCTGTTGGATATTATAATACAAATAAGGCGGCAGATGATCTTGTAGATGAGAACCTGGTTGTTCCGGATGATGTGACAAAAGGTGAAAGCATTGAGAATGTAAGTCAGGAAGCAGAGCAGGAATACAACAAGATCTGGACAGAATTTAAAGCTGCCTGCGATTAAAGCAGAAAGAGCAGTAAGGGGGCTTTTTGAGATGGAAATTTTCAAGGGAACATCCGCTTTTGCCGGAATTGCTATCGGAAAAATACTGTATTATCACAGAGGCGAATATCAGATCCGCCAGTCCATGGTAGACAATGTAAAAAAAGAGCTGGATCGTCTGGACCGTGCGAGAACATCAGTCAGAGAACAGATACAGCACATGTACAAGAATGGCTGCCCGCTTCCCAAGGAGCAGGAGCTGACACTGAAACGTCAGCTCAAGCTCCTTGGAGGAGGCAGTTTTCAGCGGGCAGTGGAGAGCATGATCACAACAGAGAAAGTCAGTGCAGCCTATGCTGTCCAGACTACAAGGGATGAGCTTGCAAATGTATTCCGTAATCTGGAAGATGAGGCAGTTAAGGAACAGATTGAGAACATCCGTGAGGTATCTGAACTTCTGATCGGTGCAATGGGCGGTTCACATGCACGGATCAACCTGGGAGATGAGCCGGTGATCCTTGCAGCAGAGCAGCTTTCACCAAATGAACTTCTGGAGATGAACAAGTCAAGGCTCCTGGCAGTGGCCATGCATCAGGGCTCCATTATTTCCCATGTTTCCATCATGGCAAAATCCATGGCAATCCCTACGCTGGTGGAAGTGGAGATCCAGAAGGACTGGGACGGACATCTGGCTATTGTGGATGGTTATACAGGAACTTTGTATATTGATCCGGAGCCGGAACTTCTGAAAGAATATGAGATCCGTCATCAGGCAGATACAGAAGAGCGGGAAGAATTGCTGAGACTTCGAAATCAGAAAGATGTCACAGCAGATGGAAAAGAGATCAGGCTTCTGGCCAATATCGGAAATCTGGATGATCTGAACACAGTGCTCTATTACGGGGCGGCAGGGATCGGACTTTTCCGCAGTGAGTTTCAGTATCTTGGAAGAGAGAATTATCCAAGAGAGAATGAGCTTTTCCGCGCCTACAAGAAAGTTGCAGAAGATATGGAAGGCCGTCCGGCAGTGATCCGTACCGTAGATCTGGGAGCAGACCGCCAGGCAGACTATATGGCTATTCCGGATGAAGTAAATCCTATGATGGGAAATCGCGGAATCCGTCTCTGCCTTGACCGAAAAAAAATGTTCAAAGCACAGCTTCGTGCTATTTACCGCGCAAGTGCTTACGGAAATATCAGTCTGATGTACCCTATGATCACATCGGAAGAAGAACTGGATGAAATCGAAGAACTGATCCGGGAAGTGAAGAAAGGCCTTGATGAAAAGAATATTCCGTACAAAGATATCCGCACAGGTATCATGATCGAGACACCGGCAGCTGTAATGATCAGCGAGGATCTTGGAAAACGTGTGGATTTCCTCAGCCTTGGAACCAATGACCTGACTCAGTACACACTGGCCATGGACAGACAAAATCTTCTTCTGAAACATAAATATAACGACCATCACCCTGCGTTGGTAAAAATGATCCGTATGGTGACAGAGGCAGGACACAGATCCGGCTGTAATGTGTACATATGCGGAGAACTGGCAGCAGATTCCAACCTGACAGAAGAATTTATCCAGATGTACTCTGACGTAGTTATGGAAGTAGGTAAAAAATACTTTGAAGAGCTGATCGACAAAATGAAAGCTGACAGAGGCGTAAAACAAGGACGTTGAACTGACAGCAGAAGATCTGAAAAGAGCTGGCTAATCAGTTCAAAGCTG
>ENA-OPYX01001434-OPYX01001434.1-human-gut-metagenome-genome-assembly--contig:-NODE-1434-length-12606-cov-4.111708_pt1 | contig 12606 bp, 10 predicted proteins | sample MGYA00242639_ERZ504486 | MGnify/ENA primary metagenome ERZ504486 (study PRJEB26092, sample SAMD00036296) | human gut metagenome | host: Homo sapiens | study: EMG produced TPA metagenomics assembly of... | reverse complement strand
GAGAATCAAACAGAAACTCGGCTGGTTAAGTCCGGTTGAGTACAGGATTAATGCCTTAGTTGCATAACAAAAGCGTAGCAGCTAAAAGCCACTACGCTTTCAAATCTAACTTTTGGGGGTCACCACATTTTGTTAATCTGTTTTTTTTGTTTTACAAGTAAATTAATAACGGGACTTGAAGGCGACCGTTAAGAAAACAGTCCGGTGGACTGTTTTTAGGGAGAGCGTTGATGATATTTATAAATTTAACAAGCCGTATCAAACGAGGCAGAAAGTGTACTTATTTTTTTCACTCCGTCACTCGCACCATAAAAACAGATTAGCTTTTTGTTAATCTGTTTTTTGTTTTACAAGTAAATTAATAACGGGACTTGAAGGCGACCTTTAAGAAAAGGAGCTGTAAAAAACAGCCCAAATAAAAAACGACTGCATTCTAACCGAAAGGTAGGAATGCAGTCGTTTTTGTGATATAATTTACTATCAATGAAAAACCACATCAACAAGGTGCATTATACACCGTATCAATTAAAATTATAACCTGAAATTAAAAAAATAATAGAAATTTCTGACCCGGTATATACATTTAACGAGGTTTTTCATCATATTGCTCTAAATAAACACCTTGCTGTTAAGGAAAGCAGGATATGTCGCATATCTACATAGACGGAACAAAGATAACTGCCAATGCAAATAAGGGTAACGACCAATTATTGCCCGAATACAATATTCAGCAATGCAAGCAAAAAAACACCGAGACTCACTTTTTCGTGAATCTCGGCTTTTTAATATGCTGTTTCTTTACAGCACCTTTTGTGGAGCGGATGATGGGAATCGAACCCACACGATCAGCTTGGAAGGCTGAAGTTCTACCACTAAACTACATCCGCTTATCTCTGTAACAAATAATATTATATCATTACAGATAATATTTGTCAAGCGTTAATTTCAGATTATAAAATTTTTAAGAAAATTTCAACTGTTTTATATTAAACTCTAAGTTTAACGATACTCCAACATATATAACGAAAAATGATTTTAAAAAGCAAAGGCCCTCGAATTTTTTATCGAGAGCCTTTTATCTTTTTTATAAATCGAATTCAAAGTACGGATTATGGTACAGTGAAAATGTTATAATATGGTAAAGACAACCCTAAATTGCCAAAGTGAAGTTCGGATTTTTGAGGAAAAAACGAGAAATACCACGGGTTCACCTTGACAAAAGAGTATGGTAAAGACAAAATCCAATTTGGATAGATTAAAAAGGTGGTGTAAATAAATATTATTTAAAATCCATTTTGGAAAGATTTATTAAATTATATCATAATTAATTGTAAATATCAAATGTACTAAATTTATAAAAATAAATGTATTTATAAGCTTATTTATAAAAATTTTTCTTAGAAAATATATATTAGGTATTGACAAACAAAATTGTGAGCGCTATACTGTAATTAGAGTTGTGAAATATCATAACTCTAATAACAAAATCTAATACTATTAAAATAATAAATGGAGGTAAATATGAAAATCTTATTGCGATTTTATTTGCAAAACAATAAGCTGCCGATTGATTATCGACGAATTATGCTTTCGTTTTTTAAACGGTCACTGTCAGATATTGCCGAGGGAAAATATTATGAAAAATATTATTTTACACCGGAACGCAGAAATTTTACTTTTGCGGTGAATCTGCCTATGCCGAAGTTTTCTAAAACGGAAATTCAACTCGGGAAAAATCAACTAAACATTACTTTTTCAACAGCTGACTATAATACGGGATGTATTTTTATGTCTGCTTTTATAAAGCAAAAGGACAAGCCGATTCCCGCTCCGCTCGGCAACGAAATGAAACTTGTCAGTGTTAATCTTATGCCGGAAAAAAATGTTACTTCATCATCCGCTGTTGTGAAAATGCTTAGCCCTTTGTGTATCAGATTACATAAAGCCGAGAATAATTCGGATAAGTATATTTCGGTTGCTAATCCGGATTTTACGGAGATTGCAAAACAGGTAATTAAAGAGCAGCTTGTTGAAAGCGGTTTTGACGAGAAGTTAATTTCAAACTTTGAAATTAAACCGTTAAACGCAAAAAAAACAGTGGTTTATCACTACAAAAACTACATTGAATGCAGTTTAGGCAGTTTTAGTATTAATGCCGATAAATCGGTTATTAATTATCTGCTGAAAGGCGGTATAGGTTCACGAAAATCCGCAGGATTTGGCTTTGCCGAGCTTTTATCGGAGGGAGGTGAACCGAATTAATGAAAACAAAGATTGATTACTTTGATTATGACACTTTGCTGCAGCCTACCGATTGGAGGTTTGCAGCAGCCGTTGTCGGTTTATGTAAATATTTTGATTACTTTGGAATTGTTTACAAAGTCCTCTATGATGTTGAAGAAAAGCCCGATAATTATATCTACGGCTTTGACGGTATTATTTACAAAAGTGAAGATATAACAGAAGAAAAATATCTTGAGTTTGCAGAGAACTATTTTGAAAAATATATGACTCACATAAATATTTTAAACATTCTCGAAAGTCAAGAATTCAGTGAAGAACAAATTAAATTGGTAAACGACCTTGTTAAGAGTAAAACAGTTCTTAAAGGGCTATTTGACAAAATAAAATTTGATGGAACAAATAAAGATATTTTTATTTCAACCATTGAAGAAAACAGGGCGGAAATTATAAAGAATATCTTTAAAAACGGCAATAACCTTTATAAGAATTACTGCAATGAACGACTTATTTTTACCGAAGATAACAGCACTTGCAGACTTAGAGGCTACAATGTTGACAAAGACAGAAAAACAAGTAATCTCGGCTTTTGTTTTTCAAAGGAAAGTTTTGAGAGCAATGATATTTTAGAATTTGATTTTATACCGTTTGCTTTTTCAAATTCTGATATGAGAGAAACTTATTTTGTGAATAACAATTTTTCTGTTAAGTCTTTAACTCAAACAAACTATGCTTTTTCAAATCAACTTAGCAGTACAGAAAATAAAGACGACAAAAACAAACTAATGCTTGTTTTGCAAAACTCAAAGGATTATATAAGCTATGATGTTGAAATTATATCAAAATCACAGGATAAGGCTTATTACGAAACATTCTTTGTACGACTTGAAAGATTAAAAAAGTTAAGAGAATTATCGGGAAAATCATTAAACTTTGTCAAAAAAATCAATGATGATTATTGGTTTAATCTTGAGAAAGAAGTTTATATGCGTTGTCTTAACAATGTGTTGCTTGACGATGTAATTTTAATGATGCTTAAGTTTTATTTTGATGATAATGCCGTTAAAGGCTATATAAAAAGCAGAACTGATATGCTAATAGACATAAATGTATCTTGGAAAGGAAATGAAATTATGAATGAAATTAAGTCAGCAAAAAGTTGTGGATTTTTAACTTCCCAAAAACTAATTGAAATGAAAAGCAGTAATAAAATTAATTCATATAAGCAAAAAATAATCAGTGCTCTTTGCGCACATGATTACGACAGAGCAAAAGAGATTATACTTAGTTTGTCTGCTTATGTCGGAATGGAATTTTCATTTTTCTATACATTTCTTGAAAATGCGGAAGAAAATAAAGATCTTGCATTTGCTTTTGCAAGCGCATTAATTGAAGTAAGCCCAAAAAATAACTAATATAAAGGAGATTTTATTATGAAAAATAAAGCATTAACATTAACTGTAATCGCAAATATGACAAGCAACTACGGCGAAAGCCTCGGTAATATTTCAAGTGTACAAAAGGTATTCAGAGGCGGAAAAGAGTACGCTACAAGAAGTCGTGAGAGCCTTAAAAACGCTATCTGTGTTCAGTCGGGTTTTTATGATGATTTACAGACATCAATCGACGGAGCAATGCAGAAACTTGTTAATGAAGATGTAAATGCCGCAACATGCCGTGCGCTTGAGGGTGGATATATGTCAACAAAAGATGTTACATACATCCGTAACAGTTCTTTCTATCTTACAGACGCTGTTGCTACAGAGCCGTTTATTAATGATGCCCGTTTTCACAATAACCTTTACCTTGCAACCAATTATGCTATGGCACACGGTTTAAATGTTCAAAACAATGCAAAGGATTGCGGTCTTATGCCTTATCAGTATGAATATGACAAGTCATCTAAAATTTACAGTCTTACAATTGACCTCGAAAAAATCGGTAAGGACGAAAACTTTGGTGCGGAGGCAGATAACGCAGAAAAGTGTGAAAGAGTAATTGCTCTTATTGACGCAGTAGAAAAATCTTTCACTTGTTGTTAAAGGAAATCTTGATAACGCAGAGCCGATTTTTGTGGTAGGCGGTCTTTCACCGAGAAAAACACATATTTTTGAAAATGCGGTTTCTGTTTCAGGCAAAAGACTTATTATAGAGCCGATTAAGGAAAAACTTGCTCAAGGTTACAGTTGTGCACTTATGCGTAACGGCGAGCTTTCAAACGAGGACGAAATTGTAAGAGAACTTAATCCTGTAAGTATGACAGAATTTTTTGAAAATCTCAGAGGTCAGGTTAAAGAGTATTTTTCGGAGTAAGGCGGAATTAATATGAAAGCAATTAGACTTCATATAAAACAAAACAGTGCAAATTACAAAAAAGAAGAAACTGTACAAAACCGTATGACATTTCCTTTACCGCCGTATTCAACTGTTATCGGAGCACTTCATAAGGCTTGCGGTTATACATCTTATCATCCTATGCAAGTAAGCGTACAGGGAAAGTACGGTTCTCTAAAAACAAAAATGTATAAGGACGATTGTTTTCTTAACAGTCTTAATGATGACAGAAATTTGCTTGTAAAAATGAAAAATCCCGATATGCTTTCAAGTGCATATCAGGTTGTGGCTACTGCACAAAAGGCTCAAGGAAACAGCTTTGAAAAAGGTATTACAATTAATGTAATTAATGAAAAATTGCTTGAAGAATACCGCTTTTTAAAGCGTACAAAACGCAGAATCGACAAGCATAAAAAAATCATTAATAAAATGAAAACTCGGCTCAAAGAAATGAAAGCCGATGAAAATATTTCTGCCGAAGAAGTAAAAGAATTTGATAAGCGTATTAAGCATATAAAGGCTGTGTATGATGAGTACGAAAAGGTAAAGTATACTATTCCGTATTCCCATTTCAGAACGCTTGCAAAAGGCCCTAAGTATTATGAACTTCTCTGCGATATTGAACTTATCATTCATATAGTTGCAGATGAAAATACTATGAATGATATTATGGATAATATCGGAAATCTTACTGCAATCGGCAGAGGAGAGGATTTTGTAGAAGTGCTTGAGTGTGCGGAAACAGAGCTTTTTGATGTTGACGAAGATGTCGATTACGGAGAAGCTGATTTTGATGTTTATATGCCTGTAGAGTATCTCGAAATTAATAAAGACGATATGGATATAATCTCTAAAACGGAAGGCGGATACACAGGCGGTACAAAATATTTAATGCCTAAGGATTACAAAACAATGCAGTTAAAGGGCGGTATGAGAAAACGAGTGTTTAATCGTGTACCTATTATTTTCTGTCAACTTAACTATATTGAAAACGGTTGTAAAGGCATAATGCTTGACAAAACCGAGAACGGTATATATTCAGTGTTTTTAGCTTGAGGTATTTGTAATGAATATAGAAGATAAACTTGCAAAACCCGACAAAACAATCGGACAACATTCAAATGAGCTTATAGAGCAGGCAAAACTGCTCTATAAGCTCGGCTATATAAAATCTGATGATTTATACTCTGATTTACTTGTTTCATGTTTAAAACATGATAACGGTAAGGCAAATTCTCAATTTCAAAAAAGAATTACTAAAGGCGGAAATTTTCAACCTGAACAAGAAATTCCACACAGTATACTTTCGACTTTTTTTATTGATAAATCAGAATGTATAAAACCTATAAGTGTATATTTTGCTGTGCTTTATCATCACTATAACAAAGAATCTCCTGTTACAGTGTTTACAGAAAACCGTGAGCTTATAGAAAAATTCCTTGCTGAATTTGGCTTTGATACAAACTCTTACAATAAAATGAAGAGAAATATTAAGAAAATCAAAGCTTTATTTGAAACCGAACTTTCTGATGAAGAAAAACAATACGCTGTTTTATTAAAAGGTCTTTTACATAAATGTGATTACAGTGCAAGTGCAGGTCTTAACTGCGAAAAGGTCAACGATTTTTTGACTGATTCTTTAAACAATTGGAAAAATACCCGAAATATACATTACAATGAATTGCAAGAATTTTGCATTAAAAATACCGACAGCAATTTAATTGTAACCGCACCTACAGGTATGGGCAAAACCGAGGCGGGATTGCTTTGGTGCGGGGACAATAAATGTTTTTTCGTTTTGCCGTTAAAAACAGCTATCAATGCGATGTACGAAAGAATTAAAAAACTTTGCGGAGATAATTCTCAAGAAGATTACAAGGAAAGAGTGGCACTTGTTCACTCCGATATGAAATCCTATTATTTGGAAGATTCAATAATTAGCGGAAAAAATTATGATTTTGCGTATGCACAATGCAGTAAACAGCTTGCACTTCCGATTACAATTTGTACGCCTGATCAGATATTTGACTTTGCATTGAAATATGCAGGTTATGAATACAAACTTGCGGTAGCGTCATATTCAAAGTTTATTATTGATGAGATACAGATGTATTCACCTGATGTTTTGGCTGCAATTATTTATGCAATTGAGATGATTAATACTTTGGGTGGTAAAGTGGCTGTAATTACCGCAACTTTGCCTCCGTTTGTAAGAAACGAGATTGAAAAAATACTCGGTACAGATGTAAAAACATCCGATTTTTCTGATAAAGGAAAGCTAAGGCATAATGTAAAAGTATATGAAAAAAACTTGCAGTCTGACGATATTATAAAAATATTTGATGATACAATATGCGATAAAATAAAAAAATATCTTGTCGTTTGCAATTCAATTGATATTGCAAATAAGATGTACACCGAAATAAAAAATTCGGATATTAACGCAAGTGTAAATCTGTTTCATTCCAATTTTACAAAAAATGACAGAAAAACTAAAGAAAATGCGATTTTAGCAGCCTCTGAAAAAACTAACGAAAGTATGAATATACCTGAAATATGGATTTCAACATCAGTAGTCGAAGCAAGTCTTGACATTGATTTTGATATTCTTATTACCGAGTTATCGGATTTATTTTCCCTGTTCCAACGCTTTGGCAGAGTAAACAGAAAGGGTAATAAAGACTTTTCATCTTACAATTGTTTTGTATTTACTGAAATTCAAGGTAATGCACATCGTTTTGTTGACGATGCTATTCATTCGTTGTCAAAACAGGCAATTTTAAGCGTTGACGGAATTATCTCTGAAGTTCTTAAAAAAGAACTTATAGATGAGTACCTTTCGGTTGAAAAAATCGAAAAATCAAAATATTATCAAGAATATCGTAAAATTTATAAATATTATAAAGAAAATGTCGATTATCTCTCTCTTAAAAAAGATGGAATAAGAAGTATTGACAGAAGTGACGCTGTGCCGATTGATGTTTATAATCAAAATGAAAGTGCCATAGAAAAAGCTTTGGAAGTTTTAAAATCAGATACTTATTCAAGAGATGATAAACTTAAGGCAAACGAAGAAATACTTGGCTTCACGGTTTCCGTACCTAAATTCAGAATTGACGATTACGAAATAAAAAAATTAAAAATGCCATATACTGAATTACCTGTTATTAACAGCAGTTATGATTCCGAATGCGGCATCAGATTTGATAAGGAAAAGAAAACCAAAAAGCAAGATAAATCTGATGATAACGGAGAACCTGATAATTTTATATGAGGTATGATTATGGACGAAAATAATATTTCGGGTATGCATATTTATTATTACTATGTTTGTAAAAGAAAGCTGTGGTATTTTTCAAACGGTTTGGCAATGGAAAGTGAAAACGAAAATGTCAAAATCGGAAAACTTATAGATGAAACCACTTATAAGCAAAAGAAAAAACATATTATGATCGACAACACAATCAATATTGATTTTATTACCGAGCATAAACTTTTACATGAGGTAAAGAAAAGCAGAAAGATAGAGGAGGCGGGTATTGCTCAACTTAAATACTATCTTTATTATCTGAAAAAGCGTGGGGTAGAGGGAATAAAAGGCAGAATTGATTATCCTTTGCTAAAGCAAAGTCTTAATGTTGAACTTAGCGAAGAAGATGAAAGAGAGCTTGAAAGTGCGGCAGCTGATATAGTAAAAATTATATCGGCTGCTTTGCCGCCAAAATTTAAAAGTAAAAGAATTTGCAAATCATGTGCTTACTATGATTTGTGCTGTATTTGAGGTGATAAAATGCAGGAAAGTTATTACATATATTCGTCAGGCAATTTAACTCAAAAAGACAACACATTAAGATTTACTGCAATTGACGGAAATGTAAAAGATCTTCCGATAGAAAATATTAAAGAAATTTATATTATGAATGAAATAACGGTTACATCTAAATTGCTGAACTTATTTTCAAAATACGGAATACTTGTACATTTCTTCAATTACTATCAATTTTACATAGGAAGTTTTTGCCCAAAGGAAACAAAACTTGCAGGTCAGCTTTTGGTTAAGCAAGTGCTTGCTTACGGAGACTATTCAAATAGATTATCAATAGCAAGAGAATTTATAGTTGCTGCGTCTTATAATATTTACAGAAACTTAAGATACTACAACGGCAGAGGCAAGAATGTGTCAGAGCAAATGGCTGCTATTGAAAATTTGAGGAGGAAACTTGCAGATGTAGAAACCATAGAAGAGTTGATGGGAATTGAAGGTAATATTCGTCAGGAATATTACAAAGCGTGGAATGTAATTATTGATCAGAATATTGAATTTGATAAAAGAGTTTATCATCCTGCCGACAATATGATTAACAGCCTTATTTCATATGTCAATTCTCTTGTATATACAAAAACTTTGGCGGAAATTTATAAAACCCAACTTAATCCTACAATAAGCTATCTTCATCAGCCGGGTACAAGGCGATATTCTCTTGCACTTGATGTTTCGGAAATTTTCAAACCGCTGATTGCGGATCGTCTGATCTTTTCTTTGCTTAATCGAAAACAAATAACAGAAAGCAGTTTTGTAGAAGGACTTAACGGTTTGCAGCTTACCGAAAGAGCGTCACGAATAATTACATCTGAATTTGACGAAAAATTAAAGACAACTATTTTTCACAAAGAACTTAATAAAAATGTTTCTTATCAATTCTTAATCAGACTTGAACTTTATAAACTGATAAAGCACATTATAGGAGAAAAAGAATATAAAGGCTTTGAAATGTGGTGGTAAATATTGTATGTAATTCTTGTATATGATATAATATGTGATGAAAAGGGCAGAAAAATACTTCCAAAGGTATTTAAGATTTGCAAAAAATATCTTGTACATATTCAAAACTCTGTTTTTGAAGGAAACTTAAGTAAAGCAAACTCACTTGCTTTGCAAAAAGAACTTGATGTTTATATCAGAAAAGACAAGGATTCGGTAATAATGTTTCATACCCGTGAAGAACGGTGGATGAATAAAGATTTTCTTGGAAAAACGGATGATAAAACATCAAATTTTTTGTAACGCTTTTATTGTCGACCTGACATAGCACAAAAACCCCGGCAGGTTGACAGAACCTAAAAATCAAGTAATCATCGGTATAGTTGCTTTTGATATATTGAAATGGCAGTAGTATTTGATAAATATTTGGTATATCGACAAAACAGCACAGAAAAATGCCGATGATTACTTATCCTTTTATCCCACGGCTATAAATCTATCCATATTGGATTTTAAATACCCTTACATTCTTTTATCAGCTCAGGAGGCAGCGGACTATAAATCTATCCATATTGGATTTTAAATGATGGCTTAGTTGATACAATTCTACAACTTTTAGGCCTATAAATCTATCCATATTGGATTTTAAATAAGACAAAAGACTTAAAAGAAAAAGCAGAAAAGCAAACTATAAATCTATCCATATTGGATTTTAAATCTTTTTCAACATCTTTGTCAATGTAGAAAAAGAAACTATAAATCTATCCATATTGGATTTTAAATAATCTATAAGGGCAAAAATTGGGTGTTCCGTCATCCTATAAATCTATCCATATTGGATTTTAAATTGTTGACTGCTCTAAGGTAAATGAGCAAAGCTCATCCTATAAATCTATCCATATTGGATTTTAAATAGCATTAAGGTGATATATAACGGCTACCTTGCAGGCGCTATAAATCTATCCATATTGGATTTTAAATGTTGTAAAGGCACATCAAGAAAATACCCGTTTTCGTCTATAAATCTATCCATATTGGATTTTAAATATTTCGGCGATGTATTGGTCTGGGATACCTTGTGCGCTATAAATCTATCCATATTGGATTTTAAATTCAAATCCGCTTTACAAGCTCACGGGGACGGGTGCTTCTATAAATCTATCCATATTGGATTTTAAATCTTTATAAATAAATGTCTGTAGTTTATTCGTAGTTTCTATAAATCTATCCATATTGGATTTAAATGTTGAAGTGGAGGAATAAGATATGAGAAAGTTGGCTCTATAAATCTATCCATATTGGATTTTAAATTTCATTTCGTCGGGGTCAATCAAAAGTTCATATGGTCTATAAATCTATCCATATTGGATTTTAAATGCGCATACCCGGATAATCACCTACAAAATCTACAACCTATAAATCTATCCATATTGGATTTTAAATCAAATCGCAAAAAATTAAAGGTTGAAAATGAAAATACTATAAATCTATCCATATTGGATTTTAAATCGATTTGACATCTGCGCTTAAGCTGAACAATTGTCTCTATAAATCTATCCATATTGGATTTTAAATGAAATAGTAGTAACAACAGTAGAAATTACAGAACTTCTATAAATCTATCCATATTGGATTTTAAATTTGAAAAAACTTACATATCTACCAAATTCATCATAATCTATAAATCTATCCATATTGGATTTTAAATAAGCGTGTATAAATTTCAATTTGATTTGAAACACGACTATAAATCTATCCATATTGGATTTTAAATTATAATATAATTATTATACAATAAGTAATCTAAAACTATAAATCTATCCATATTGGATTTTAAATTTGATTAGTCCTATTGCACCATTGATGATAAACTCCTATAAATCTATCCATATTGGATTTTAAATAGGTTGATGCTTTTTACTGTTCGTTATATCTGACGAACTATAAATCTATCCATATTGGATTTTAAATTCCTAAACTGTCACAATAGATTGAATTATGATTATCGCTATAAATCTATCCATATTGGATTTTAAATAATTAAATCTGTTTAAATTTGAATTGTGTGTTTGTTCTATAAATCTATCCATATTGGATTTTAAATTATGTTGGTTAGTGGTAGGTAATAGGTAGGGCGTTGCTATAAATCTATCCATATTGGATTTTAAATCGTGATACTTTGGTGCTTATTGATGAAATCGGCACCTATAAATCTATCCATATTGGATTTTAAATGATAAAGATATTGTTAAAGAAATCCGTGACAAATTACTATAAATCTATCCATATTGGATTTTAAATATTCAGGTGTATGCGATATGATTTGCGACGCATTCGCCTATAAATCTATCCATATTGGATTTTAAATATATTGAAGTGTTGGCGAAAATAGCGGAATATTACGGCTATAAATCTATCCATATTGGATTTTAAATACCTTTACACGAAGTTGTGGGAGCGGGTCAAAAGGCTATAAATCTATCCATATTGGATTTTAAATAGGATAAAGCCGAAGTAATCGACTTGCATTTTTTGCTATAAATCTATCCATATTGGATTTTAAATATAAGCTGCAACTTGTAAGCACTGTGCAAAACTGATCTATAAATCTATCCATATTGGATTTTAAATGAGTTACTTGCTTTATACAGCAGATAAAAATACATCTATAAATCTATCCATATTGGATTTTAAATCTTTCAAAATAATACCTTAAATTTGACAAAAAAATACTATAAATCTATCCATATTGGATTTTAAATGAAGGTAAAGCAAGAGGTTCACTTAAAGGTTGAGTCTATAAATCTATCCATATTGGATTTTAAATTTTGATTAAATACTTACCATATTATTAAGTCATTAGCTATAAATCTATCCATATTGGATTTTAAATTTGGATTACGACGAAAAATGCAATCAAGTGCACGGCCTATAAATCTATCCATATTGGATTTTAAATGGGCTTGATTATAACTTAGCAAAACTTGATAAAGTAGCTATAAATCTATCCATATTGGATTTTAAATACAATATCATAAGGCTGACGAGCAACAGCGTTATTCTATAAATCTATCCATATTGGATTTTAAATAATGGAGTTATGGTATATTATATTAAACAAATTTACTATAAATCTATCCATATTGGATTTTAAATATGTTTAGCTAAATTCCATCTAGATTTATTCGTAATCCTATAAATCTATCCATATTGGATTTTAAATTTTGAAATCTTTTGTTGTAAAATCAAATTGTGATAGACTATAAATC
>ENA-OPYX01001433-OPYX01001433.1-human-gut-metagenome-genome-assembly--contig:-NODE-1433-length-12614-cov-11.188116_pt1 | contig 12614 bp, 14 predicted proteins | sample MGYA00242639_ERZ504486 | MGnify/ENA primary metagenome ERZ504486 (study PRJEB26092, sample SAMD00036296) | human gut metagenome | host: Homo sapiens | study: EMG produced TPA metagenomics assembly of... | reverse complement strand
TCCCAGACTACTCAATTCACTATTGTCAGCCATAAATAACTGTTATTATAAGTTATCTCAAAAATAGTTTTCCAAACTTCAAACTGCTGACACTGTTTACCTGCCAGATATCCTGTGGACCATGCTATCTGCAGATTGAAGCCTCCCGTATAAGCATCCAGATCCAGCACCTCGCCGGCAAAGTAAAGGCCATTCACAAGCTTCGACTCCATAGTGGATGGATTAATCTCCTTCACCTTTATGCCGCCCTTTGTGATAATAGCTTCATTATATCCTCTTGGACCATTAAGAGTGACAGGCAGCTTCTTAAAAAGCATAAGAAGTCTGTTTCTTTCCTCTTTCGATATCTCATTGACCTTCTTATCCGGGTCAATGCCTGAAAGCTCAATTATCACCGGAATCATTTTTGCAGGCAAAAGCTTGTTTATCGAATTCTTAAACTGCTTGCTTTTTTGCCTCCTCAAACTCCCTGAGAATCCTCTTGTCCAAGGCCTCCTGTGTGAGAGCCGGCTTCAAATCAATATACATGTCAAGAGGCTGCTTAATAAGGCTTTGCTTAATTGATGCACTTGCAGACAAAATCATAGGGCCGCTGACCCCGAAATGCGTAAAAAGCATCTCTCCAAAATCCTCATACAGCTTCTTTTTGCCACTATATATGGAAATAGCCGTATTTTTAAGTGAAAGTCCCTGAAGACCCTTTACCCACTCTTCCTTTACATTAAAAGGAACGAGTGAAGGTGTGCACTCTGTCACAGTATGACCTGCATCCTCTGCCATTTTGTAGCCGTCACCTGTAGAGCCTGTAGAAGGATATGAAAGTCCTCCTGTGGCCACAATAACTGCATCAGCAGCCATTGTGGTGCCATCCTTTAATATGACACCTGTTATTTTTAATTCAATTTTTTTTATCAGCAGCTTCTTCATCTGCCTTTGTATCAGTGATTTTCTCATAGCACAGCTTCGATACCTCCGTATGAAGCAATACCTCCACTTTCTTTTCCTTCAAAGCTCTCTGTAAAGCAAAAATCACATCCGACGACTTATCAGATACCGGAAATACACGATTGCCACGCTCCACCTTTACAGGCATGCCATGACTCTCAAAAAAATCAATCACCTGGCTGTTGTCAAAGCCATAAAAAGCGCTGTACAAAAACTTACTGTTGCTCTTTACATTTAAAAAAAGCTCCTCGACATCGCACGCATTGGTCAGGTTGCATCTGCCTTTTCCGGTTATATATATTTTCTTTCCGAGCTTTTCATTTTTTCAAGAAGCGCAACCTTATTCCCTGCGTCTGCAGCAAAATACGCCGCAAGCATTCCGGCGGCTCCGCCACCTACCACAATAATATTCTTACTCATCCTGCGAATCCCCCAGCTTAGCGTAATGTACCTTTATAGAGTCATCAATGTAATCAATCTCATCATTCTCGTACACCTGATACTCATTCCATATATCCTCAAGCTCTGTCAGTGTCTTTGCGACAATACTCTGCTTTTTCATGCAAAGAGCCACAATCAGGGCATTGATGACAGAAAGCGGAGCAACAAGTGAATCAACTATAGAGGCCATATCACTGTCGGCAATCAGATTGCATGAAGAATACAGATTCATCGGTGAATGAATGCTGTCTGTGATAGTGATAACCTTTGCACTCCTGTTGTTGGCAAATTCTAACGCCTTAAGAGTACGCATAGAGTAACGCGGAAAGCTGATACCAATAATCACATCATCCTTGCCAATGCGCACCATCTGCTCAAAAAGCTCGCTCGAGCTGTTTGTCGTAAGCAGACACACATCCTCAAACATCAGATTCATATAAAATGCAAGAAAGCTTGCAAGAGGTGCACAGCTTCTGATTCCAACAATATAAATTTTCCTTGACTGTAAAATAGTATCTACCGCCAGGTCAAATGCATCCGCATCAATTTTTTCCAGAGTGGTCTTAATCTTGTCACGATCAGACTGCAGTACAGTCTCAAGAATCTGCGACTGGCTGATACGCCCATATGTGACCTCCATTCGCTGAACCGAATTGAGCTTGTTCCTTACAAGTTCCTCAAGTGCCTTCTGAAAATCGGGATATCCCTTATATCCGAGCGATGTAGCGAACCTGACAACCGTAGACTCAGAAATTCCTACCGTCTCGCCCATCTTAGCCGCTGTCAGAAAGACAGCCTTATCATAATTATCAGTTATGTATGTAGCAAGCAGCTTGTGCCCCTTGCTCATCGTACTGTATTTAGCATTTATCCTGTTAAGTAAGTCGTTAGTATTTGACATCATATACTCCTGAGCTTTCCCGTTTATGGCTGTGCTTCACACATTTGTGTGACCTGCAGCAATTTTTTCATACCTTAAAATATTATCACTTTTTCCCTCTATATGAAAGAGCGAATTTATATTTTTTGCCACACAATAAAAAAAACAGGCCCGGCAAAGCCGGACCTGCTTGAAATTCAAAAGCATGAATTATATTTTTAAATACTATACAGGATAAGCCTTATTCTCAGTATCAGCGGCCTTTGCATCAACACCTGTCTGCTGTGCCTGTCTGTACTTGAAGAAATCAGTAGCAACCTGTGGGAAAAGAGCATAAGAAAGAACATCCTCATCCTGCTGTTTCCACTGCTTCATCTCAGCCTCAATCTTGTCAAGCTCAGGCTCAAGAAGATCTGCCGGACGACATGTGATGGCATTCTTCTTATCATCACCAAGAACCTTGTCAACAACCTCTGGGTTGAAAGGCTTAACTGTCTGACCATACTTACCAAGAAGGATATCCTTAGTCTCCTTAGTAGCAACCTTGTATCTCTCGCCCATGAGTACGTTAAATACAGCCTGTGTACCAACGATCTGTGAAGAAGGAGTTACAAGTGGTGGCTCACCGAGGTCTTTACGCACACGAGGTACCTCTGCGAGAACCTCCTCGTACTTGTCCTCTTTGCCCTGCTCCTTGAGCTGTGAGATAAGGTTTGAAAGCATTCCTCCAGGAACCTGATAACGGAGAGTATTGATATTTACTCCGAGTACCTTTGGGTTCATGAGACCTGAAGCTAAAGCTTCCTCTCTCATTGGTCTGAAGTAATCAGCAATCTCACTTAAGAGATTAAGATCAAGACCTGTATCAAACTCTGTGCCCTTGAATGCCTCAACCATAACCTCTGTTGCAGGCTGGCTTGTTCCAAGAGCGAATGGTGACATAGCTGTGTCAATGATATCAACTCCGGCCTCAACAGCCTTCATGTATGTCATTGAAGCAACACCTGATGTGTAGTGTGTATGAAGCTCGACAGGAAGGCTTGTAGAATCCTTTAAAGCCTGAACAAGCTCTGTAGCCTTTGCAGGAACTAAAAGACCGGCCATATCCTTGATACAAAGTGAGTCAGCACCCATGTCCTCAACTCTCTTTGCCATATCCATCCAGTAGTCAAGTGTGTAAGCATCTCCAAGTGTGTATGAAAGAGCTACCTGGGCATGTCCCTTTTCCTTGTTACATGCTGTAACTGCTGTCTGTAAGTTTCTGATATCATTTAAGCAGTCGAAAATACGGATGATATCGATTCCGTTTGCGATTGACTTCTGTACGAAATACTCAACAACATCATCTGCATATGGACGATATCCTAAGATATTCTGTCCACGGAAAAGCATCTGGAGCTTTGTATTTTTGAAGCCGTCTCTTAATTTTCTGAGACGATCCCATGGATCTTCCTTTAAGAATCTAAGGCAGGCATCAAATGTTGCACCACCCCAGCACTCTACTGCGTTGTATCCAACCTTGTCCATTTTGTCAACGATTGGAAGCATCTGCTCTGTTGTCATTCTGGTTGCAATCAGTGACTGATGTGCATCACGAAGAACAGTTTCTGTTATTTTTAATGGTTTCTTTACCACTTCTGACATGATTAATCCTCCTTAATTAAATCTAAATACCGAATATAGCCATGAAGCATCCGGCCGCTACGGCAGTTCCAATAACACCGGCTACGTTAGGTCCCATAGCATGCATAAGAAGGAAGTTTGTTGGATCCTCTTCTGCACCGACCTTCTGAGATACACGGGCAGCCATAGGAACAGCGGATACACCGGCTGAACCGATAAGTGGATTGATCTTGCCTTTTGTAAGGAAGCATAAAAGCTTTCCAAAAAGTACTCCGGCAGCAGTTCCAACCATGAATGCAATAAGACCAAGGATAACGATCTTGATTGTGCTCATATTAAGGAATGACTCTGCGCTTGTAGAAGCACCTACTGATGTACCGAGTAAGATAACTACAATGTACATAAGGGCGTTGCTTGCTGTCTCCTGAAGCTGACGTACTACACCAGACTCACGGAAAAGGTTTCCAAGCATGAGCATACCAACGAGTGGTGCTGTAGTTGGAAGCAGTGTACAAACAACGATAGTAACTACTACAGGGAAGAGAATTCTCTCAAGCTTGCTTACAGGACGAAGGTTCTGCATCTTGATTGCACGCTCTTTCTTTGTAGTAAATAATTTCATAATTGGCGGCTGGATGATAGGTACTAATGCCATGTACGAGTACGCTGCCACGGCGATAGGTCCCATCAGACCTGTCTGACCTAATTTTCCGGCAAGGAAAATAGATGTAGGTCCGTCAGCTCCACCGATGATAGATACGGCTGCTGCTGCCTTGTCATTAAATCCGAGAAGGATTGCAAGGAAATAAGCTCCGAAAATACCAAACTGTGCTGCAGCTCCGAGTAAGAAGCTGATAGGGTTTGCGATAAGCGGACCAAAGTCTGTCATAGCTCCGACACCGAGGAAAATCAGTGAAGGAAGAATTGACCACTCATCAAGTGTATAGAAATAATAAAGTAAACCACCTACTCCATTGCTTGAGTGCTCCGGGCTTACAATAATATCAGGATAGATATTAACAAGGAGCATACCAAAAGCAATAGGTACTAAAAGTAAAGGCTCAAATCCTTTTTTAATAGCCAAAAACAGGAATACACATGCTACGGCAATCATAACATAGTTTCCGACTGACAGATTAAAAAAGGCAGTCTGATGTAGGAGGTTTGAAAGTGTTTCACCTACGTAACTCAAATTAGTTTACCTCCTGGAATTAGTTTAATGTTGCAAGTAATGCACCTGACTCTACTGAATCACCAACAGCAACATCAATGCTTGCTACTGTTCCATCCTGTGGTGCAACAACAGGTGTCTCCATCTTCATGATCTCAAGAATAAGAAGTGTATCACCCTTCTTTACTGCATCGCCAACCTTAGCCTCGAGCTTAAATACCTTTCCGGCAGCTCCGGCCTCAACCTTGATGCTTCCTGCTCCTGCAGGTGCAGCAGCCTTTGGTGCAGCGGCAGCAGGTGCTGCAGCTCTTCTAGGTGTGCTTGCTGTGCTAGGTGTGCTTCCTGTCTCTTCTACTGTAACATCGTAAACATTTCCGTTAACGGTAATTGTATAGTTTTTCATCTCAAATGTCCTCCTAAATTATCTTCTATTGATTGAACGGACTACAAAGCCCTCTGTTGTAGTACCCTCGCTTGCTGCTATAGCTGCTGAGATAACAGCTACAAGCTCTGTATCATCTGTAAGGTCTGCAGCAGGTGCAGCTGCAGCAGTCTCTTTCTTTTCAGGCTCGCTCTTTGCTTCTGCCTTCTTTGGCTTATTGCCGATAAGAGCAATAAACTTGAAGCAGTAAATGATAAGAGAGATAAGAATAAGTACACAGAATACAATACTCATTGAAATTACTGTGTTCTGTCCTGCCTTAGCAAGCTTCTGCCCCATTGTCTGAACAGGAGTAAGTGAGATACCTGTTACCTCCATGGTAACCGAATCATATACTAATTCGTATGTTACATCCTGCTTGCCAAATGTAAGTGTCATATCGGTAGTGAGTGTACCACCTGACTTGGTTACTGTAAAATCCTTGCCATTAGTTGCATCCTTTACGTCTCCGTATTTGTCAACCAGATCAAGCCATGATGAAACAGCATCAAGCTCAGCGTCGATATTTTTCATTGAAACGCTTGCTCCCGACTGTCCGAGTGTGTTGTAAACAACCTCACCCTCTGTCATGCCTGTCTTCTCCTCAACTTCCTTGACACTCTTCTCATAGTTGTCATAACCGCCACAATTATCTACGAGCGCAATGTAGTTCTGGATATTGCCAAGGCTGTCTGTTGCCTCAGTATGAAGCTCGTCTGTTGTGTATCCGCCGTATGTCTTTTCGGCATTGTCAGAGCCACATGCTCCAAGCATACATACAATCATAAGAAGGCTAAGGATATATGTTATTTTTTTCTTCATAACAAAATGCGCCTTTCTATTATTTAGTTCCGTGTTTCTTCTCTGGTGCATCTACATATTTGGTGTAAAGCATCTCAAAAGCACCTACAAGATATTTTCTTGTGTCAGCCGGATCAATGATGAGATCTACATATCCTCTGGCTGCTGCTGATGAAACAGAAGACTGAAGCTTCTCATAATCAGCTGCCTTCTCATCGATTTCCTTTGCATCAGCGCCCGGATACATAATCTCAGCTGCAATCTTTGAATCCATCATACCAATCTTTGCATCAGGGTATGCATAAACCATATCAGCTCCGATTGACTTAGAGTTCATTGCAACATATGCGCTTCCGTAAGCCTCACCTGTAATCAGGTTAACCTTTGGACATGTTGCACTTGAGAATGCGTATGTCATTCTGGCAAGAGCCTTTGCAAGCTTCTTCTCAGAGCACATGCAGTTCTTGAATCCGTTTACATTTGTAAGTGTAAGTACAGGAATTGAGAAAGCATCACAGAATGATACAAACTCAGCTGCCTTGTTACAGCCCTTTGCAGTAAGAGAAAGTGCAAACTCCTCTGCCTTCTTGCCCTCAGCATCATATACTGTGCTGCAGTTTGCAACTGCACCGACTGTCATGCCGTTTAATTTAACAAAACCTGTAACCATATTCTTGGCAAAGTCTTTCTTTGTCTCAAAGAATACATGATCATCAGAAAGCTCTGATAAGAGGAATCTTGGATCAGCCTTCATATCAGCCATGCTGTTACATGCTCTGTTGAGATCATCCTCACATGAGTCTGTATATACATCTCCCTCGTTGTTGAGTGGAAGCATGCTGACAAGAGCTCTGATATCAGCGATAATATCATCCTCTGAACCGATTCCGTCTACACATCCATTGTTCTCACTCTGGAATGAAGCTGCTGCTGTATCGCATTTCTCAACGCGGTTACCCTCTATTGCATCAGGAGTATTAACAAACATTCTGCCCTTAGACTCTTCGATATAAGCGAAATCACAAAGAGCCGGTACTACAGAAAGTCCGCCACCACAATTACCGAATACACCACAAATCTGTGGAATAACGCCACTTGCTGCAACTTCCTTGGCGTAGATAAGACCAAATCCGTCTAATGCATCAACTGACTCCTGAAGTCTGATACCACCGCAATCGATAAATCCGATAACAGGTGCACCCATTTTCATGGCCATATCATATACAGAAGCAATTTTCTTTGCATGCATCTCGCCGATTGTTCCGTTAAGAACTGTTGCATCCTGGCTGTAGATAAATACAAGATTTCCATCAATCAGACCGTGTCCGATAATAACACCATCTGAAGGAGCTTTTGCTGCAGTAAGGTTAAAATCTGTACTGCGAGCTGTCACAAGAGAACCAATTTCCATGAAACTGTTCTCGTCGACTAACTTAGCAATACGCTGCATTGCCAAGCTTTGATTGTTACTACTCATTTTATATCCTCCATCTATAAAAAAATAAAATTTTTCGCTAGTATGATAATAGACTATTTCTAATTTTTTTTCAACTAATTTGTTAAATTTTAACCTTTATTTTGTTTAGAAAAATTTCCTATATTAATTGTAAAATTCTTGAGAAAATTCTTGCAATTTCTTATTTTCTTGTTATTTTCTATATATTTTAAGTTAATTGTGTTTCGTGTATCACCGGTCTGTTGTGTTGTTACACAAGCAGCATCACAGTAAGAATCTACGGCAGCATCTGAAACCGCATACTCCACCAGACTCTTTGCATCAGCCCACTTATAGTTTTTATTGTTTGGCCACCCACAGCCCAAGAGAGAAAGGCACATTCTCCTTCCATCCTTTTCAACTGCTGCTACATAGCAGTAGCCTGCCTTTGTGGTAAAGCCGGTCTTTCCCGATATGCAGTAGTCCGTCTCCGTAAGAAGCCTGTTGTGATTGCTAAAAACCATCTGACCTTCCTTTGTCTCAAACGTGTACTGCATAGTCTGTGTTATCTCAAGAAACTGTGTTGATTTTGGTGATTTCCACGCACAATAAGACATTATAACACACAAATCTCCCGCTGTGGAGTGGTGAAAGCTTATATCATTCTCAGCATCCAGCCCGTTTGGTGTAATAAAATACGTGCCGAGGCACCCTATCTCATTTGCTTTTTCATTCATAAGCTTTGCAAAGCCCTCCGTCGAGCCGCCCACATGCTCCGCAATCGCATAGGCACAGTCATTGAACGACTCAAGCATCATGCCATAGAGTAAATCCTTCATATTATAGCTATTCCCTGCCACAAGTCCAAGCTTGACCTCAGGCTGTGATGCAGCATTTTGTGAAATCGTAACAGTATCATTTATATCAGCTTTTTCAAGTGCCACAATGCACGTAAGAATCTTCGTGGTGCTGGCATTTGCCATGCTGTCTCTCATGTTTTTACCATATATAAACGTCTCGTCATCCGCATCATATAATGCCGCTGAAACAGCATGAAGCCTGGGCTCATTTACGTCTTTGTCAGTATTCTTAGCAACAGTATTTTCCGCTGCCATAAACACACTTTTCTTTTCCAAACCGGGCATTTTTTGCTTTCCTAGCGTCTTAAAACCAGGCAAACAGCTGACAGCACAAAACAACACACAAATGAAAACCATTAAAGCTATTTTCGACTTATATTTTCTAAAAAAAATAACCATATAATTACCTCCATCGGTAATATATATGATTATTTGCATGTCCATATTATATGAAATGGCAGCTTACGCAATACACCTGCACTACACATCAAGCTTCACGTGCATCTCTTCCTCTGCCTCCTGCTTAAACTCCTCAACCTGCACAGGGCTTAGTACCGGCAGCTCGTCAATAGACGAAACCCCAAAGTTCCTTAGAAATTCCTCTGTGGTACCAAACAAAAGCGGTCTTCCCGGAGCATCAAGCCTTCCAAGCTCCTGCACCAGATTGTATTCGACAAGCTTGCTTACGGCATGTTCACTTGACACACCTCTGATTTTTTCTATCTCTGCCTTTGTTACAGGCTGCTTGTACGCTATGATTGAAAGAGTCTCTAAAAGCACATCCGTAAGCACCCTCTTCTTAGGCTGCTTTGCAATGCGGATGAGATATTCATACATCTGTGGCTTTGTACACATCTGATAAGCACCATCAAGCTCTATGATATTCATACCTATATTTGAAGAGCTTCTATACTCCTTAATCAGCTCGTCAAGCAGCTTTTTTGTTTCTTTTTCATTTAATTGTATTGCATCGGCTATCCTTCCAAGCTCCACGGATTCTCCCATGGTAAATAAAATAGCCTCTATTGCAGCTTTATAATTCATATATCCTCAACCCCTCTTTATGCAGCAATTCTTGACTCAATCCTGATATCATCAAAAATATGCTCCTGAACGATAGTTAATTTGCCGGTCTTCATAAGCTCCAGTATGGCAAGAAATGTAACTATGACTTCCACTTTGCTTGACGATGCGGTAAGCATCCCTCTGAAGCTGAAGTGCTTGTGTGAGGCAGCATAGTCTGTCAGAAAGTCCATCTTTTCCTCTAAGGAGACCTCTTCCTTTTCAATCTTTCCAAACTTCGAACGGACCTTATCTATCTTTTCTTCCTGTCTCTTCATTATACTTTGAAAGATTCTGTTTAAATCAGAAAGACGGATATCTCCGACAAGCTCCTCAAGATTAACAGGCTCCTCATATGCAAGGACCTCATCAGGTATGTCCTTCTTCTTATACCACACCTTGCCGGCATCCAGCTGGCGATCCTTAAGCTCGTTTGCCATGCACTTGTACATCTTGTACTCAAGCAGCTGCTGCACAAGCTCTGCTCTTGGATCTTCCTGCTCCTGCTCTTCTTCCTCTTTCTTTGGGAGAAGCATCTTTGACTTTATGTCGAGGAGCGTAGCTGCCATCACGAGAAACTCGCTGAGCGTGTCCAGGTTATCCTTTTTCATCTGATTCACATACTCCATGTACTGCGCTGTAATCTCGACAATCGGGATATCATAAATATTTACTTTATTTTTCTCTATCAGGTATAAAAGCAGGTCAAGCGGTCCCTCAAACACCTGAAGCTTAAAAGTCATATCCATAATTTGTTCTCCGTTAATCCTTCAAAAACTGTGCCATAACGTAATTGGCTACATCCTTTCCTCTCTCCGATAAATAGATATGCCCGGCCTTTACCACGAGCAGCTCCTGTTTTTTCAGGCTGTCTATCGTATCCTTGTAGATTGCATCTATCGAAATACCAAATGCCCTCTCAAAGTCTTCTCTTGTGACCCCATCATTCATACGAAGTCCAAGAAACATAAACTCCTCCATCTGTCCCTTTTTGTCTATAACATCAGCTGCCACATGCAGATTGGCCTTAAATATATCATCACCCACATCATGTATATGACGGCAGCGCGACAGATATTCATCCATATCGGATGTATTGGTATATCTGACATTTGATATAAGCGATGCCGCCCCTATTCCAAGCCCTAAATAGTCAGCTCTGGTCCAGTAGCCTATATTATGGCGGCACTCCATACCTCTTTTAGCATAGTTAGATGTCTCATACTGCCTGTAGCCGGCATCCATAAACGCCTTCTGCCCCGCCTTTTCCATATCATATAACTCGTCCTCATTAGGAAGAAACTCCGTTCTCATGCCCGCCTCCTGGCGCACCATGTCAAACTTGTACTTTTCATAGAAAGGAGTACCCTTTTCCACTATAAGGGAATACGCCGATATATGATCCGGATGAAGCCTTATAATCTTGTTTACTGTCGCCATATACTGTGACGCTGACTGTCCCGGCAGACCATACATCAAATCTACATTGATATTTTTAAAGCCCACGTTTCTGGCCACCTCGTAATTCGTCACAAACTGTTCAAAGGTATGTATACGCCCGAGCAGCTTAAGCTCATCATTATTTGCCGACTGCAGTCCTATGGACAGGCGGTTGATTCCCGCATCCCTGTATGCTAAAAGCTTTTCCCTGCTAAGCGTACCGGGATTGCACTCTATGGATATCTCAGCATCAGGCAGCACATTAAAGCAGTCAAACACGCCCTCCATCAAAGCAGCAATCCACTGCTCATCTATAGAGCTTGGTGTACCTCCTCCGATATAGACAGATGACACCTGATAGTTCTTCATAAGCGGGCCGTAAAATATCATTTCCGCCATAAGCCCCTTGACATAGCGAAGCTTTGCATCATCGTCTGCGGGAAATGATAAAAAATCACAATATTCACATTTTCTCACACAAAATGGTATATGAATATAAATCTCAAGATTCTTCATATGTGCGATTACTCCTCATCCAGCTTAAGCACACTCATGAATGCCTCCTGTGGTATCTCTACATTGCCCACCTGACGCATTCTCTTCTTGCCTTCCTTCTGTTTCTCCAGAAAGCTTCTTCTTACGGGAAATATCACCGCCATAGCATTTTGCAAGAACATCCTTGCGCATGGCCTTAACGGTCTCTCTGGCAATGATCTTGCTTCCAACAGCTGCCTGGATCGGAATCTCGAACAGCTGGCGGGGAATCTCATCCTTCAGCTTCTCGCACATCTTACGGCCTCTTTCATAGGAAGTATCTGCATGGACAATAAAGGAAAGGGCATCCACTTCTTCTTTGTTTACCAGAATATCCAGTTTCACAAGCTCACTTCTCTCATAGCCGCAAAGCTCATAATCCAGGGACGCATATCCTCTGGAGCGGGACTTCAGGGCATCAAAGAAATCGTAAATGATCTCATTAAGCGGAAGCTTGTATTTCAGAAGGGCACGGGTTTCTTCCATATATTCCATGCCAAGGTACTGTCCGCGGCGTTCCTGGCAAAGATCCATGATCGCACCGATAAACTCTGTGGTAACCATGATCTCTGCATTGACAATTGGCTCTTCCATATACTCGATTTCAGAAGGATCCGGAAGATTGGTAGGATTGGTCAGGTCAATGACTTCTCCGTTTGTTTTGTGAACCTTGTAAATAACGCTGGGCGCTGTGGTGACAAGATCCAGGTCATACTCTCGCTCCAGACGCTCCTGGATGATCTCCAGATGGAGAAGTCCAAGGAATCCGCAGCGGAAACCAAATCCAAGGGCTACAGATGTCTCCGGCTCATAGAAAAGGGAAGCATCGTTGAGCTGCAGCTTCTCCAGTGCATCCCGAAGATCCCCGTACTTGGAACCATCTGCCGGGTCAAAGGCCGCAGTAAACCATAGGATTTACCTTTCTTGCTATCCTGGCAAAGCTTCCTCGCATGGCGATTGTTATGCGTATGGTATCGACCTACACGGGTATCTCTTACATT
>ENA-OPYX01001432-OPYX01001432.1-human-gut-metagenome-genome-assembly--contig:-NODE-1432-length-12617-cov-2.706565_pt1 | contig 12617 bp, 9 predicted proteins | sample MGYA00242639_ERZ504486 | MGnify/ENA primary metagenome ERZ504486 (study PRJEB26092, sample SAMD00036296) | human gut metagenome | host: Homo sapiens | study: EMG produced TPA metagenomics assembly of... | reverse complement strand
TCGGCTCGGCATTAAGAATGAATGGCGTTGAAGAATTGATTAAAGGAATAGATACATATGCTGGATGTCCAGAATATAGTGACGAATTCTCTGCAAAGGTGTATAAGATAACAAGGGATGACAGAGGAGAAAGGCTTACACATCTTAAAGTGTGTGGCGGTTCGCTAAAGTCCAAGATGCTTATTGGTAATGAGAAGGTCAACCAGATAAGAGTCTATGCAGGAGATAAGTTTACAAGCATTAATGAAGCACCAGCCGGAACTGTGTGTGCAGTGACAGGACTTTCAGAAACCAAAGCAGGACAGTTTATCGGAGCGGGCGGCGAGGATAATATACCAGTGCTTGAGCCAGTTCTTAATTACAAGCTTAATCTTCCGGCAGGAGCAGATCCTGTGGCACTGCTTTCAAAGCTTCGTACACTTGAGGAGGAAGAACCTGAACTTCATGTTGAATGGGATGAGAATTTTAAAGAGATACATGTAAGTGTAATGGGACCTGTGCTTATCGAAGTACTGACTAATATTATCAGGACAAGATTCGGAGTAGATGTAACATTTGGCGAAGGAAGCATTGTATATAAAGAGACTATTAAGAATAAGGCGTATGGTATCGGACATTTCGAGCCTTTAAGACATTATGCGGAGGTTCATCTGCTGCTTGAACCGGGTGAGTCGGGAAGCGGCATGAGATACGAATGTCATTGCAGTGAGGATATACTTGATAAGAACTGGCAGAGGCTTGTGTATACACATTTGTGTGAAAAAATGCATAGAGGAGTGCTTACAGGTTCTGAACTCACGGACATGAAGATTACGCTGGTTGCAGGAAGGGCGCATCCAAAGCATACGGAAGGCGGAGATTTCAGGCAGGCAACCTACAGAGCTGTAAGGCAGGGGCTTATGCAGGCAGAATCAGTATTGTTAGAGCCATTCTACGCATTTTCACTTGAGGTGAAGAGAGATTATGTCGGCAGGGCAATGACAGACTTCGAGAGAATGGGTGCAGCATTCAACATGCAGGAGGCTGATGGTGATAATGTTGTTATCACAGGTGAAGGTCCGGTTTCAGTGATTGGTAACTATCAGGCAGAGGTTAATGCCTATACTAAGGGAACAGGCAGACTTGCTCTTAAGATGGCAGGCTACAGACCATGCCATAATACAGAAGAGGTTATTGAACGATTCGGATATGAGCCTGAGCGTGATACAAGAAATCCGGTAGATTCAGTATTCTGTGCAGGCGGTTCGGGATATGTTGTGCCGTGGAATGAAGTAAGAGAGCATGCACATGTCGAGATAGCCGTGACGGATTCCGGGGTTGCCGGTGGACAGTCTGACAGGGAGGTCAAGCTTACGGCAAAGCAGGCTTCAAGAACAGTGTCTGACGAGTGGATTGGAACAGACGAGGTAGACAGAATCTTGAACGAAACATATTTTTCTAACAGCAGAGGCGATAATGAAAGAAGAAAGTTATCGAAAAGAAAAGCTGACACAGCAGTTGGAAGATATGTTACAGGCGGTAATGCCAATGTTAAAAACCCTCCTAAAGCACCTGAATATAATCCAGATAAGAAGAGTTTTCTTCTTGTTGACGGATATAATATAATACATGCATTTAAGGAGCTATCAGAGCTTGCACAGGTCAATCTTGACAGTGCAAGAGGCAGGCTGCTTGATATACTGTGTAATTATCAGGCAATGAAGGGATGCGAACTGATTGTGGTATTTGACGCATACAGAGTGCCTGGACATGATGAGGAGTTTATAGATTTTCATAATATTCATGTTGTATTTACGAAGACAGCGGAAACTGCTGACCATTATATAGAAAAATTTGCACATGAGAATGGAAAGAAATATAATGTAACGGTGGCAACATCAGATGGTGTAGAACAGGTAATTATAAGAGGACAGGGATGCCTGCTTATATCTGCCAGAGAGTTCGAGAAAGAGATAGCTGCGATGGAGGAACACCTCCGCGAAAACTACCTTAATAGGACATATTGATGATAACACATATATTTAAACGAGGTGACATACGATGAGTACATTATGGGTTGTTGGTGATTCAACATTAAGCTCTTTTGATGACAAATACTATTATCCAAGATATGGATACGGAACCAAGCTTGGTTGTTATCTTAACATGCAAGGTGCAGGTTAATAATCTTGCACTTCAGGAAGAAGCAGCTTAAGCTTTACTAAGGAAGAGAATTATAAGGAGCTTCTTGCAGGCATGAAAGCAGGAGATTTTCTTATAATCGGATTTGGACATAATGATGAGAAAACAGAGACAGGAAGATATACAAGCCCGATAGGCGGCAGGGATAAGAAAGGCACATTTGCAGCATCATTATATGACAATTATATTAAGCCGGCACTTGATGTTTCATGTACACCAATACTGTGTACACCTATTGTAAGAAGAACTGCAACAGGAGAGTGGACAAAGCAGGAGCTTCACATAACTGATGACGCTGCACAGTTTAAGGGAGGGGATTATTCACAGGCAGTCCGTGACCTTGCAAGAGACCTTGGAATCGTATGTGTTGATATGACTGAAAAGACAAAGGCTTTATATGAAGAGTTAGGACCAGAAGAGACAATTTATCTTCACGCATGGCCATCTAATAAAGAAGTAAGTGTTGACAATACACACACTAATATATGGGGCGGCAGGGTTAATGCTTTTCTTGTTATGCAGGAGCTTGAAAAGGCTGGAATATCAGGACTTTCAGAGAATATAGTTAATATAAGGGCAGATGAACCGCTTCCAGACAAGAACAGATATCTTGAAAAAAATGCTTTATACAAGCCGGTAGTGTTCAGCGATGAGCTTGCTGACAGCAAGAACTTTAAAGATGCATATGGATTCAAAGGCACAGTATTCGGTGATGTTACAACTCTGCCAACGGAATCTGATAATTATATACTTGAAGAAGTTCCAGGGGGAATACACATCGCGGTTAAGAATAATGATGGCAAGATATCTACTGTTACAGACGGAATTGCAATGTACTATAAGAAGATTCCTGTAAATGTGAACTTTACCCTTAAGGCTAAGATGACAATTAATGATTATTTCTATAACAATCAGGTGTCATTTGGGCTTATGGTAAGAGATGACATGTATATTGATAAGAAAATGCCAGATGTACTTGGCGATTATGTAGCGGCAGCACCACTTAACCTTACTTATAAAGACCAGGCATGGAGCTGTTTTGCAAGAAAGAACAGCGAACTTATGCAGGGAAGCGTGACAGGAAGAGAACTTAAGCCGGGTGATACAGTAGAAGTATGTATAAAGTCTAATCCGGACGGATATGCAGTAAAATTAGGCGATGGGGAGTTCTTAACAGGCGGATTTGATTTTAAGCTAACAGCCGTAGACCCTAAGCATGTATACGCAGGATTCTTCGTTTCGAGAAATGCGGATGTTACATTTACGGATATAGAATATACAGAGAATTAATACAATTTTTATATATGATTGTATTTAATTTTACATAGGAAAATGTTACAATTACATCAGAAATATCGTGAAAAAATAGCGTTGACGCGGAAATGAGGCATATTATGAAACTAACATTTTTAGGCGCGGATCATGAGGTAACAGGAAGCTGTCATTTCTTACAGGCGGCAGGTCTTAATATTCTTGTAGACTGCGGTATGGAACAGGGCAATGATGTATATGAAAACCAGGAACTTCCTATTGCAGCATCTGATGTGGATTGCATATTGCTGACGCATGCACACATTGACCATTCAGGTCTGATTCCTCTTATGTATGTGAATGGATTCAGGGGACAGGTGTATTCAACATCAGCTACGGCACAGCTGTGTGAGATAATGTTAAGAGACAGCGCACATATTCAGATGTTTGAAGCTGAATGGAGAAACCGGAAGGCTGCCAGATCAGGAGGAAAACTCAAGGAATTTGTTCCACTGTATGATATGGATGCAGCAGTTAATGTCTGCAAGCAGTTCGTAGGCTGTGAGTATGACAGGGTATATGATATTGCAGAAGGAATTAAGATTAGATTCACAGATGTTGGACATCTTCTTGGTTCAGCGAGTATCGAGGTATGGGCAACAGAGAAGACAGAGAATGGTGATGTAACAGAGAAGATTGTGTTTTCGGGTGATATAGGTAATATTAACAAGCCGATAATTAAAGACCCGAAGCATGTCAGGGATGCCGACTATGTAGTTATGGAGTCAACTTATGGTAACAGAAGCCACGGAGGAACTCCTAATTATGTGGAAGATTTAACTGATATATTTAAGAGAACATTTGAAAGAGGCGGTAATGTTGTTATTCCGTCCTTTGCAGTAGGAAGAACTCAGGAACTGCTTTATATCATAAGAAAGATTAAAGAAGATAATCTCGTTGGCAGAGATTTTGATGTATATATGGATAGTCCACTTGCTATTGAGGCGACGAACATATTTATTAAGAATGTGGAGAGCTGCTTTGATGATGAGGCAGTAGAACTTGTAAGAAAGGGGATTAATCCGCTTACATTTCCAGGGCTTAAGTATGCAACTACGGGAGATGAATCAAAGCAGATTAACTTTGATCCTAATCCTAAGGTTATTATTTCTTCATCAGGTATGTGTGAAGCGGGAAGAATAAGACATCACCTGAAGCATAATTTGTGGAGACCAGAGTGTACAATTGTATTTGTCGGTTATCAGGCTGTTGGAACAACAGGCCGTATTATAGTTGATGGTGCAGAAGAGATTAAGCTTTTCGGTGAGCCAATCCAGATAAAGGCTGAGATTGTACAGCTTCAGGGTTCGAGTGGCCATGCTGATAAGGATGGGCTTCTTTGTTGGATTAATGCATTTGACAGAAAGCCTAAAAAGGTGTTTGTTGTGCATGGCGAAGACAGTGTGTGTGACGAGTTTACGGAGTGTCTTAAAGAAGAATACGGTTATGATGCCATGGCACCATATACAGGCGGAAGTTATGACCTTATTGCAGACAGAGTTATCTCTGAAGGTGTTAAGGAAAGAAAGACTAGAAGAACGACGAGTACACAGCGTGGTAAAACTGTATTTGACAGACTTGTTGCTGCTGGAAAGCGTCTCATGACAGTTATTACACACAATGAGGGTGGTACGAATAAAGATCTGGCTAAGTTTACAGATCAGATTAATGCATTATGTGATAAATGGGACAGGTGATTATGATGAAGATGCTGTTTGTATTTAATCCAAACTCAGGAAAAGCTCAGATTAAGAATCAGCTGATGAAGATAATACAGGTATTTTCTAAGGCTGGATATGAGATTACTGTATATCCGACCAAGGCATCGCTTGACGGCTATCAGCACATTTTAGATAATGAAGGCAGGTATGATGTTATAACATGTAGTGGTGGAGATGGTACTCTGAATGAAACGGTAGCCGCTGTTCTTAAGTATAAAGGAGAGAAACCGCCGATAGGGTATATTCCTAGTGGAACAACGAATGATTTTGCTGCAAGTCTGGGAATTCCAAGAAATATGGTGAAGGCCGCTGTTAATATAGCAAAGGGTAAACGTTTTCCTTGTGATGTAGGAATGGTAAATGGAGAGCGCTCATTTAATTATGTTGCTGCATTTGGGGCGTTTACAAGGGTCTCTTATGGAACTCCACAGAATCTTAAGAATGTACTGGGACATCAGGCTTATGTAATTGAAGCGGTCAGAAGCTTATCAACGATTAAACCACAGTATATGCGTGTATATTCTGAGGAGATGAATGTTGAGGGAAATTTTGTATATGGAATGATAAGTAATACAGATTCGGTTGGAGGAATAAAGAATCTTACAGGTAATGATGTTAATCTGCAGGATGGATTATTTGAAGTTACCCTGATAAGAGAGCTTAATAATCCTATAGCAGTCCAGTCACTTATTAATGCTTTTATAACTAAAGACCTTAGTAAATGTGACTGGGTATGCACATGGAAGACCAGCTCTGTAAGGTTCGAATCACCACAGCCTGTATCATGGACACTTGATGGTGAATATGGTGGAGAACATACAGAAATACAGTTTTCTGTTAAGGAGAAAGCGGTTGATTTCCTGATAGGAGGAGTACCTGCTAATAACTAATAGATAATCATTAATAATATAAAGTGATAAAACCTTGCAAATTAGTATGTTTGGTTTTGTCACTTTATTTTTTTACTAATTTTACGCCGACAGGTAAAAAATCAGACACAATTTAGAAACAATTCAACTTTTATGTTTAAAAACAGGCAGGGATTAAGTGTAAAACATATAATGATAAATAAAGATGGTATTACATTTTAAGAGATAATATCGTGACAAATTCTATAATTATCTGATAATTACAATTGAAAGTAGCAATAGTCAAATTATCAGACAATTGCGGCAAAAAAAATATTTACAAAATCCATAAAACAGGAGTATATTATGTGCAAGCAAAGCTTTAGAATATACGAAAGGATGATTAGACTTATGGAAAATGAAATCAAACAGCCTGGTCTTTACAGATCTGAACTTGAGCATGATGCCTGTGGTATCGGAGCTATTGTAAGTATTAACGGAATTAAGACACATCAGACAGTATCTGATGCTTTAAGCATTGTAGAGAATCTTGAGCACAGAGCTGGTAAGGATGCAGAAGGAAAGACTGGTGATGGTGTTGGTATCCTTCTTCAGATATCACACAAATTCTTTAAGAAAGCTGTAAAGCCATTAGGGATTGAGCTTGGAGATGAGCGCGATTATGGTGTCGGAATGTTTTTCTTCCCACAGGATGAGCTGGCAAGAAACAGAGCCAAGAAGATGTTCGAAATCATTGTTGAGAAGGAAGGGCTTGAATTCTTAGGCTGGAGAGATGTTCCAACATTTCCTAATGTTCTTGGTAAAAAGGCAGTTGACTGCATGCCATACATTATGCAGGGATTTGTAAAGAGACCTGCAAATGCAGCTAAGGGTATTGAATTCGACAGAAGACTTTATGTTGCAAGACGAGTATTTGAGCAGACAGCAGAAGATACAACTTACGTATGTTCATTATCAAGCAGAACGATTGTATACAAGGGTATGTTCCTTGTTGGACAGCTTCGCCAGTTCTTTGGCGACCTTGAGAATCCTGATTATGAGTCAGCTATTGCACTTGTTCATTCAAGATTCTCAACTAACACTAATCCAAGCTGGGAGAGAGCTCATCCTAACAGATTCATGGTACATAACGGTGAGATTAATACTATCAAGGGTAATGCAGACAGAATGTTAGCAAGAGAAGAGACAATGACTTCTCCATATCTTGAGGATGAAATGTCAAAGATTACACCGGTTGTTAATACTAACGGTTCGGATTCAGCAATGTTAGATAACACACTGGAGTTCTTTGTTATGAATGGCATGCCGCTTCCACTTGCTGTTATGATTACAATTCCTGAGCCATGGATTAACAATGGTGCAATGGCACAGGAAAAGAGGACTTCTATCAGTATTATGCAACGATGATGGAGCCATGGGATGGTCCGGCTTCTATCGCATTTACAGATGGAGATTACTTCGGAGCAGTGCTTGACCGTAATGGTCTTCGTCCTTCAAGATATTATATTACTAACGATGGTTATCTTATTCTTTCTTCAGAGGTTGGTGCACTTCCAATTCCAGAGAGCAGAATTAAATTAAAGGACAGATTAAGACCTGGTAAAATGCTTCTTATTGATACAGTTAAGGGCGAGCTTATAGAGGATGATAAGCTTAAGGAAGAATATGCAACTAAGAATCCTTATGGAGAATGGCTTGACAGCAATCTTATCCAGCTTAAGGATTTAAAGATTCCTAACAAGAAAGTTCCTGTTCATACTAAGGAAGAAAGAGCAGACTCCAGAAAGCATTTGGTTATACATACGAGGATTTCAAGACATCAATACTTCCTATGGCTCTTAACGGAACAGAGCAGACAGGTGCTATGGGTATTGATACTCCACTTGCGGTACTTTCTAACAAGCATCAGCCACTGTTTAATTATTTCAAACAGTTATTTGCACAGGTTACTAATCCGCCAATTGACTCAATAAGAGAGAAGGTTGTTACATCAACAACTGTTTATCTTGGAACAGAGGGTAATATTCTTGAGGAAAAGGCTGAGAACTGCAAACAGTTAAGAATTAATGATCCAATCCTTACTAACACAGACCTTCTTAAGATTAAGAATATGAATGTTGAAGGATTTAAGGTAGAGACTATTCCTATTATATATTATAAGAACACTTCACTTGAGAGAGCTATCGACCACTTATTTGTTGAGGTTGACAGAGCGCACAGAGAAGGTGCTAATATTATTATTCTTTCAGACAGAGGTGTTGATGAGAACCATGTTGCTATTCCTTCATTACTTGCGGTTGCTGCATTACAGCAGTATCTTGTACAGACTAAGAAGAGAACAAGCATGGCTGTAATCTTAGAGAGTGGTGAGCCAAGAGATGTCCATCATTTTGCAGCTCTTCTTGGATATGGTGCTTCTGCAATCAATCCATATCTTGCACAGGAGAGTATTCAGGAGCTTATCGACCTTAATATGCTTGACAAGGATTATTATGCAGCAGTTGATGATTACAATAAGGCAATTATCACAGGTATTGTTAAGATTGCTGCCAAGATGGGTATTTCAACAATCCAGTCATATCAGGGCGCTAAGATATTTGAGGCAATTGGTATTAACTCAGATGTTATAGATAAATACTTTAAGGGTACAGTTTCAAGAATTGAAGGTGTGTCATTAAAGGATATTCAGGAAGATGTTGAGACACTTCACTCTAAGGCATTTGATCCGCTTGGACTTTCTACAGATACTACGCTTGACAGCTCAGGCACTCATAAGATGAGAAGCGGCAAGGAAGAACATCTGTATAACCCACAGACAATACATTTGTTACAGCTTGCTACAAGAACAGGAGATTATAAGACATTTAAGGAATATACAGCTCTTGTTAATAAGGAAGAGGGCGTTAAGAACTTAAGAGGTCTTATGAACATTAAGTTCCCTAAGAAGGGAATCAGCATTGATGAGGTTGAAAGTGTTGATTCTATCGTAAGAAGATTCAAGACTGGTGCTATGTCATATGGTTCAATATCAAGAGAGGCACATGAAACTATGGCTATTGCCATGAACATGCTTCATGGTAAGTCTAACTCAGGTGAAGGTGGAGAGGACATTGACAGATTAAAGGTTGGTCCGGATGGCCTTAACAGATGCTCTGCAATCAAGCAGGTTGCTTCTGGTAGGTTTGGTGTTACTTCAAGATACCTTGTAAGCGCACAGGAGATTCAGATTAAGATGGCACAGGGTGCTAAGCCGGGTGAAGGTGGACATCTTCCGGGGAAAGAAGGTGTATCCTTGGATTGCAAAGACTCGTCTTTCAACTCCGGGTGTTGCACTTATTTCACCACCACCACATCATGATATATATTCAATCGAGGATCTGGCACAGCTTATATACGACCTTAAGAATGCTAACAAAAATGCAAGAATATCAGTCAAGCTTGTTTCAGAAGCTGGTGTTGGTACAGTTGCTTCCGGTGTTGCCAAGGCGGGCGCACAGGTAATTCTTATCTCTGGTTATGACGGAGGTACAGGTGCAGCTCCAAGAAGTTCTATACATAATGCCGGACTTCCATGGGAATTAGGCCTTGCAGAGGCACATCAGACTCTTACAATGAACGGACTGCGTAATAAGGTTATTATTGAGACTGATGGTAAGCTGATGAGCGGTAGGGATGTTGCTATTGCAGCAATGCTTGGCGCAGAGGAATTCGGATTTGCAACAGCTCCACTTGTAACTATGGGCTGCGTAATGATGAGAGTATGTAACCTTGATACATGTCCTGTTGGTGTTGCAACACAGAATCCTGAGCTTCGTAAGAGATTTACAGGTAAGCCTGAATATGTTGTTAATTTCATGAGATTCATTGCACAGGAGCTTCGTGAGATAATGGCTGACTTAGGAATTAAGACACTTGATGAACTGGTAGGAAGAACAGATTTGCTTGAGCAGAAGGATGTTGCCAAGAGCGGACGTTCAGCAGAGATTGATTTATCACAGATTCTTGATATCCATATGTTAAGCAGACGAAGATACATTATGATAAGAAAAATGTATTTGATTTCGAACTTGAGAAGACAGTTGATGAAAAGATTCTTCTTAAGAAGTTCGAGTCTGCAATGGAGACAGGAAGCAAGAGAAGTCTTGAAATTGATGTTGCCAATACAGACCGTGCATTAGGAACACTTCTTGGTGCGGAGATTACAAGAAGATTTGATGATAAGCTTGATGATGATACATATACAGTAAAATGTAATGGCGCAGGCGGACAGAGCTTTGGAGCATTTATCCCTAAGGGACTTACACTTGAGCTTGTCGGTGATAGTAACGATTACTTTGGTAAGGGACTTTCAGGTGGAAAGCTTATTGTATATCCACCAACAGGAAGTACTTATAAGGAAGACGAAAATATCATCATCGGTAATGTTGCATTATATGGTGCTACAAGTGGTAAGGCGTTCATCAATGGTGTTGCCGGAGAAAGATTCTGTGTAAGAAATTCAGGTGCAACAGCAGTTGTTGAGGGAACTGGTGACCACGGCTGTGAATATATGACAGGTGGTACAGTAGTAGTCTTAGGCAAGACTGGCAAGAACTTTGCTGCTGGTATGAGCGGTGGAATTGCTTATGTTCTTGATGAAGACACAAGTCTTTACAAGAGAGTTAATAAGCAGCTCGTTTCAATGGAAGCAGTTTCTAACAAATATGATGTCCTTGAGTTAAAGCAGCTTATAACAGAACATGTTGCTTATACTAATTCTAAGAAGGGCAAGGAAATACTTGATAACTTCGGAGAATATCTTCCAAAGTTCAAGAAAATCATGCCACATGATTATAAGAAGATGCTTAACATGATAGTACAGATGGAAGAAAAAGGACTTAGCAGCGAACAGGCTCAGATAGAAGCATTCTATGCGGCTACCAAGTAGGGTTGAGACGCAGTCGCGACTGACAAAAGCGAAGCTTTTGGAAGTGCACCCGTAGGGACAGTGCAAGTTTATAACATACATGAAAGGAGCTAACCATGGGAAAGCCAACAGGATTTTTAGACTATGAAAGAGTTGAAGCCACAGCGGTTTCACCTAAGGAAAGAATAAAGAATTTTAATGAATTTCATACACCTCTGTCAGAAGATGAGCAGAGAAAGCAGAGTTCACGCTGCATGGACTGTGGCGTGCCATTCTGCCAGTCTGGTATGACAATAAAGGGAATGACTAGCGGATGTCCTCTTAATAATCTTATTCCGGAATGGAATGATCTTCTTTACACAGGAAACTGGGAACAGGCATATCACAGGTTACATAAGACAAGTAACTTCCCTGAATTTACAAGCCGTGTGTGTCCTGCACTCTGTGAGAAGGCATGTACATGCGGACTTAATGGCAAGGCAGTATGTACCAAAGAGAATGAAATGGCAATTATTGAGCATGCGTATGCCAAAGGTTATGCGAAAGCAAATCCTCCTAAGGTAAGAACTAAGAAGAGAATTGCTGTAGTAGGTTCAGGCCCTGCCGGACTTGCTGTAGCAGACCAGTTAAATCAGAGAGGACACAGTGTTACTGTATATGAAAGAGCTGACCGTATCGGTGGACTTTTAAGATATGGAATTCCTAATATGAAGCTTGAAAAGCATATAATTGACAGAAAGCTTGATATTATGAAGGAAGAAGGCATTGAGTTTGTAACTAATGCAAATGTTGGTGAGAACATTAAGGCTAAGAAGCTTATGGCAGATTATGATGCTGTAGTACTTGCATGTGGTGCTGCTAATCCAAGAGATATCAATGCTCCTGGAAGAGATGCCAATGGAATATACTTTGCGGTAGATTTCCTTACAGCAACTACAAAGAGTCTTCTTGATTCAGGACTTAAGGATGGCAGATATATTTCTGCAAAGGATAAAAATGTTATAGTTATCGGTGGCGGTGACACAGGTAATGACTGTGTAGGAACATGTATAAGACATGGCTGCAAGTCGGTAACACAGCTTGAGATGATGCCAAAAGCACCAGATGAGCGAGCAGAGAGCAATCCTTGGCCACAGTGGCCTTTAGTCTGCAAGACAGATTACGGTCAGGAAGAAGCAATTGCAGTGTTCGGGCATGATCCAAGAATATATACAACTACAGTTAAGGAATTCAAGAAGGATAAGAAGGGCAATCTTGCAAGTGTTGTTACAGTGAAGCTTGAGTCTAAGACTGATGAAAAGACAGGAAGAAGAATGATGGTTCCTGTTGAGGGAACAGAAGCAGAGCTTCCATGTGAGCTTGTACTGATAGCAGCAGGTTTCCTGGGTTCACAGAAATATGTCACAGACGCATTTGGAGTTGAGCTTACAGAAAGAACTAATGTAAAGACGGCAGCAGACGGATTTGAAACAAGTGTACCAGGCGTATTTACAGCAGGAGATATGCATACAGGACAGTCGCTTGTTGTTAAAGCTATAAGACAGGGAAGAGACTGTGCAAGAGCAGTGGATTTCTATCTTATGGGATATACTAATCTTTAATTGACGATTATCAGAATATGGCACGGAT
>ENA-OPYX01001431-OPYX01001431.1-human-gut-metagenome-genome-assembly--contig:-NODE-1431-length-12639-cov-3.227462_pt1 | contig 12639 bp, 15 predicted proteins | sample MGYA00242639_ERZ504486 | MGnify/ENA primary metagenome ERZ504486 (study PRJEB26092, sample SAMD00036296) | human gut metagenome | host: Homo sapiens | study: EMG produced TPA metagenomics assembly of... | reverse complement strand
TTGTAGCAACACGTCCTGATCCTACAGTACGTCCACCTTCACGGATAGCGAAAGTAAGACCCTGGCTCATAGCGATTGGGTGGATCAGTTCGATTGTCATTTCGATGTTATCTCCAGGCATGCACATCTCTGTTCCTTCTGGAAGGTTGATAACACCTGTAACGTCTGTTGTTCTGAAGTAGAACTGTGGACGATAGTTGTTGAAGAATGGTGTATGACGGCCACCCTCGTCTTTAGTCAGAACGTAAACCTGAGCTGTGAATTTTGTATGGCATGTGATTGTTCCTGGTTTAGCAAGAACCTGTCCACGCTCGATCTCGTTTCTCTGAACACCACGAAGAAGTGCTCCGATGTTATCACCAGCCTGAGCCTCATCAAGAAGTTTACGGAACATCTCGATACCAGTTACAACAACTTTACGAGTCTCTTCTTTGATACCAACGATCTCAACCTCATCAGATACGTGAAGAACACCAGCCTCTACTCTACCAGTAGCAACTGTTCCACGTCCTGTGATGGAGAATACGTCCTCTACAGGCATAACGAATGGTTTATCTGTGTCACGCTGTGGGTCTGGAATGTAGCTATCTACTGCATCCATAAGCTCCATGATCTTATCGCCCCACTCGCTGCTCGGATCCTCAAGAGCTTTAAGAGCAGATCCTCTGATAACCGGGATGTCATCTCCTGGGAAGTCATACTCGGAAAGAAGCTCACGGATCTCCATCTCAACCAGCTCAAGAAGCTCGTCATCGTCAACCATATCACATTTGTTCATGAATACAACGATGTAAGGAACACCTACCTGACGGGAAAGAAGGATGTGCTCTTTTGTCTGAGCCATAACACCATCTGTAGCAGCAACAACAAGGATAGCACCATCCATCTGAGCTGCACCAGTGATCATGTTCTTAACGTAGTCAGCATGGCCTGGGCAGTCAACGTGTGCATAGTGTCTATGCTCTGTCTCATACTCAACGTGTGCTGTAGAGATTGTGATACCACGCTCTCTTTCCTCTGGAGCTTTATCAATGTTAGCGAAATCTGTAGCTACGTTACCAGCAACTCTCTCAGAAAGTACTTTTGTGATAGCAGCTGTTAAAGTTGTTTTACCATGGTCAACGTGTCCGATGGTACCAATGTTACAATGCGGTTTTGTTCTCTCAAACTTAGCCTTTGCCATTTTAAAATGTCCTCCTTGATTAGTTGGCTCATTCTCTATTAAAATAGAGCGCCATATCGATTTTAAACTTGCTATCCTTGATTATATTGCAAACCAAGGATATTTGCAAGCTTTTTATTGTTTTATATGAAATCCTGATTCAGCCTGTAGTTAAATCAGTCTTTCTTTGCCAGAACTTTTTCCTGAACACTCTTTGGAACTGGCTCATATTTCTCAAAGAACATAGAGTAGTTACCACGTCCCTGAGTTCTGGAACGAAGATCTGTAGCATATCCGAACATTTCGGAAAGCGGAACATATCCACGAATCATTTTACCACCGCCGATATCGTCCATACCTTCGATACGACCACGACGGGAGTTGATATCACCGATAACATCACCCATGTAATCCTCTGGTGTGGTTACCTCAACCTTCATGATAGGCTCAAGAAGGATTGGGGAAGCCTTCTGCATAGCATCCTTGAATGCAAGAGAACCTGCAATGTGGAATGCCATCTCAGAAGAATCGACTTCATGATAAGATCCATCGTATACATTTGCATGTACACCAACAACCGGATATCCTCCAAGGATACCAGCCTTCATAGCCTCTTCGATACCTTCGCCAACAGCCGGGATGTATTCCTTCGGAATAGCACCGCCGACAACAGTAGACTCGAACTTGTACAGTTCTTCTCCGTTGGCATCCATAGGCTCGAATTTAACTTTACAGTGACCATACTGTCCACGACCACCAGACTGTTTAGCATACTTGCTGTCTACATCAACAGGCTTGGTGATTGTCTCTTTGTAAGCAACCTGAGGAGCACCTACGTTAGCCTCTACGTGGAACTCACGAAGAAGACGGTCAACGATGATCTCAAGGTGAAGCTCACCCATACCAGCGATAATGGTCTGTCCTGTTTCCTGATCTGTATGTGCACGGAATGTCGGGTCTTCTTCTGCAAGTTTTGCAAGAGCCTCACCCATCTTACCCTGTCCAGCCTTTTGTCTTAGGCTCGATAGCCAGCTCGATAACTGGTTCCGGGAACTCCATGGACTCGAGGATTACTGGATGCTGCTCATCACAGATTGTATCACCAGTTGTGGTGAATTTGAATCCGATAGCTGCAGCAATATCACCGGAGTAAACCTTATCAAGCTCCATACGCTTGTTAGCATGCATCTGAAGGATACGGCCAACACGCTCTTTTTTGCCCTTTGTAGAGTTATATACATAGGATCCGGAATTCATTGTTCCTGAATATACACGGAAATATGCAAGTTTTCCAACGAATGGGTCTGTCATGATCTTGAATGCCAGAGCGGAGAACGGCTCTTCATCAGAAGAATGTCTCACGGTCGGGTTTCCATCCATGTCAACACCATCAATTGGTGGAATATCTGTTGGAGCAGGCATGTACTCCAGGATAGCGTCCAGAAGTTTCTGAACACCTTTGTTTCTATATGCAGAACCGCAGCATACCGGAACAGCTGTACACTCGCATGTACCTTTTCTCAGAGCTGCTTTCAGTCTGTCTGTGCTTGGCTCTTCGCCCTCAAGATATTCCATCATGAGATCGTCATCCAGCTCACAGATCTTCTCGATCAGTTCTGTATGATAAAGCTCAGCATCCTCTTTCATGTCTTCCGGGATATCGGTGATAGTAATATCATCGCCCTTCTCGTCATTGTAGATGTAAGCTTTCATTTCGAATAAGTCAATGATTCCCTTGAAGTCATCTTCTTTTCCGATTGGCAGCTGCAGGCAGATTGCATTTTTACCAAGACGAGTCTTGATCTGCTCTACTGCGCCGTAGAAGTTTGCACCAAGGATATCCATCTTATTGATGAATGCCATACGTGGTACATTGTAGGTATCAGCCTGACGCCATACGTTCTCGGACTGAGGCTCAACACCACCCTTTGCACAGAAGACGCCGACAGCGCCGTCCAGTACACGAAGAGAACGCTCTACCTCTACGGTAAAGTCAACGTGGCCTGGGGTATCAATGATGTTGATACGATGCTCCAAAGCGCCTGGCTTCGGTTTGCAGTTCTCTTCCAGTGTCCAGTGACATGTTGTAGCAGCGGATGTGATTGTGATACCACGCTCCTGCTCCTGCTCCATCCAGTCCATGGTAGCAGTACCTTCATGAGTATCACCAATCTTGTAGTTGACACCTGTATAGTACAGAATTCGTTCTGTAAGAGTTGTCTTACCAGCATCGATATGAGCCATAATACCAATGTTTCTGGTTCTCTCGAGCGGGTATTCTCTACCTTCTTTTCCAGCCAATGGATTTTCCTCCTTGATTAGAAGCGATAGTGAGCAAATGCTTTATTTGCTTCAGCCATCTTGTGCATGTCTTCTTTCCTCTTTACAGATGCTCCGGTGTTATTGGCTGCATCCATAAGCTCGTTAGCCAGTTTCTCTTCCATGGTCTTCTCGCCTCTCTTGCGGGAGAACATGGTGATCCAGCGAAGAGCCAGAGCCTGACGTCTGTCAGCTCTTACCTCGATCGGAACCTGATAAGTAGCTCCACCGATACGTCTTGCTTTAACTTCAAGCTGAGGCATGATGTTGTTCATAGCCTCCTCAAATACTTCAATAGCTGGTTTGCCAGTCTTCTCTTCCATTCTGGCAAATGCTCCGTAAACAATCTTCTGAGCTACACCTTTCTTACCATCTAACATAATGTTGTTGATAAGCTTTGTAACAACTTTATTGTTGTACATCGGGTCTGCCAGAACGTCTCTTTTCTGAGTATGTCCTTTACGTGGCACGTTACTTCCCTCCTTAATCATCCTGATTATCTCATCGGTACTCACGCAGTAAACTATTGCATGTTCGCACTGGTAATGGTCCTATATTTAACCCGCAACCGACAGGGTATATGGAATACCGTACAAATCTCTATAGTCTCCGCAGCAATACGGATGGATTATTTTTTAACTTTCGGTCTCTTAGCGCCGTATTTAGAACGGGCCTGTTTTCTGTTAGCAACACCTGCAGTATCAAGAGTACCTCTGATGATGTGGTATCTTGTACCAGGTAAGTCCTTAACCCTTCCTCCACGGATCAGAACAACGCTATGCTCCTGAAGGTTGTGACCTTCTCCTGGGATGTAGCTTGTTACTTCGATTCCGTTGGAAAGACGAACTCTGGCGATTTTTCTAAGAGCTGAGTTAGGCTTCTTAGGAGTAGCTGTTTTAACAGCTGTGCAAACGCCACGTTTCTGTGGTGCAGACTGCTCAACTGCTTTCTTTCTTAAAGAGTTATAAGTTCTCTGCAGAGCCGGAGCTGTAGATTTCTTTACAGATGTCTGGCGTCCTTTTCTTACTAACTGGTTGAATGTTGGCATTCCATTTCACCTCCCGATTTATTTCTCCATAGATTGTTCTATGGGGTTTCCTTGCGGTTGCTATTATCTTAGTAAGCGCGGAAAAAAATGCCTTATTTCGCACGCTTTTTGATTATATCCTGTCTGCATATCTCTGTCAAGGTGTTTTTCATCAATTTTTCCTTATTTTTTCAAGGTTTTACAATTTATCACGGTGAATTATAAATAGGTTTCTTCTTATTATAATGTATTTTTTACTGCTGTTCTGGAGCGTGTAAAAAATCATTCCCGTGATCTGCATCACAATTTGTGGGAGATTTCGCTCGGATGAGGGCGCCTTAGCGGGCTACGGTAACCGAATTCGGGTAAAATATACCGCAAATTGTGACGCACATCTTGCAGAAAGCCTTTTTCAAACACGCTCTAGGAAAACTTAACTTTACATTGCATTCACAGCTTCACATTATTATAATAAGAAACAAGAACTTTTCAGCACCTCTACAGTACCTGCTTTTCGAAATACAATCTGCTGAATAGTCGAAAAAATGAATTAACATGAACAGGAGTATACATATGTGTTTCAAAAAATGCAGCGGCTAAATCCAGTGGATTCTCCCGGATTTTTGCATTTGGCCTCATGATTTTTCCGGAGCAGGACTTATAAATCTGTGCACTGTCTGTGCTGAGACCACTGACGAGCTTCAGGGACCGCCTGTAGCCCAGTCACATATAATCGGTATTGATCCCGGTCATCAGGGTCCAAATGTGGATATGAGTGACCTTGAACCTCTTGGTCCAGGTTCCACAGAAATGAAAGCCAAAGCCTCAACAGGAACCCAGGGAACTTTTTCAGGTCTGCCTGAATATCAGCTGAATCTGGATGTTTCTTTGAAGCTGCAGCAGATTCTGGAAGACCGTGGCTATCAGACTGTTCTTACCAGAACGGATAATGATACTGCCATCAGCAATAAAGAGCGAGCTGAATATGTTGCCGGACAGGGGGCCGAGGTTTACGTGCGTCATCCATGCCAATGGTGCTGAATCGTCCTCTGCTGCCGGTGCACTTACCATTTCCCCCTCCTCTTCCAATCCTTATGTATCCCAGCTCTATGATGATTCCAACAGCCTTTCCCAGTGCATTCTGGATGCCTATTGTGACGCAACCGGATTTGAAAACCGCGGCGTAACATATGCCGACAATATGGTTGGAATCAACTGGAGCACCATTCCGGTAACTATTGTGGAAATGGGATTTATGACCAATGAATCTGATGATCTGAAAATGAGCAATCCGGATTTTCAGAACACAATGGCATCTGGAATCGCTGATGGGATTGATGCATATTTTGCGGAAAAATAAATCTGGATTTATTGCCATAAAATAATGTCTCTTCCAGATATTTCATTGATTCGAAAGGAGAACTTATGAAAAATAATAGAAAGAAACAAACCTCTTCTTATCTGCTGATTTTTCTTGGCATTGTCGCTGCTTTACTAATTCTTATCATTCTTTACCTTACTTTCTTCAAAAGGGACAGCCAGAGAAGTATTAATCTGGCAAAAAACGGTTCAGCAACAGCCCAGACTGAAGATTTCACTGACGGTGAAGCTTCCGGATTTACCTCTGGTGATGAAACTTCTGAAGACGCCGACCAAAGCGGCTTTGTTTCTGATGATGGAAATTCCGACAGCGAAGCTTCTACTGATGATTCTTCTGTCCAGGGACCTTCCCAGAGAGAAAGTGCAGGTCCTGTACAGTCTTCTCCAACTCCGGAGGAAGTAACTGTTCCTTATCAGACTCCTGCTGCCAATACAGAACCAGTAGGTCCTTCCCAGTCATCCGGTTCCGACTCCGCTCAGACAACAGATGGCACTTCCCAGGGAAAAAAAGATTCTACCATGGCTGCTATTACCCCCGAACTTTCTGACGATGATGGCACCATCTCTCCCTCCCACGGAAGTTCTGCTTTTGACAACAAATCCGATGAAAAGATGGATACTCTGGTCACTCAGGTCCAATCCCAGCTTCCTGGTTCAAACGGTTCCTGGAGCGTTTATATCTGTGACCTTTCAGGCGGCTCAGAGGCTACGATCAATGATTCCCCAATGCAGGCAGCCAGCCTGATCAAGCTTTTCATTATGGGTGCAGTATATGAGAATTATGATTCTTTGTCCCAGCAGTATGGTTCTGCCACCCTGGATTCCTATCTGACACCAATGATCACCGTCAGTGATAATGACGCGGCAAACAGTCTGGTTTCCTGCCTGGGAAGTGGCGACAGCACTGCAGGTATGCAGAAAGTAAACAGTTTCTGTCAGTCTCACGGCTACACAAATACTTCCATGGGACGACTGCTTCTTGCCAGCAATGAATTCGGAGATAATTACACTTCTGCCTATGACTGTGGAAAATTCCTGAAAGAAATTTACCAGATCTGCTCTGGTACTACTCAGACGCCAAGCCTTTTACATGCAGAAGAAATGTATTCCCTTCTGAAGCAGCAGCAACGTACCAACAAGATTCCGGCTGCCCTGCCAGAGGGCGTCAGCGTTGCCAACAAAACCGGTGAGCTTTCCGATGTAGAAAATGATGCCGGAATCCTGTACAACGCACAGGGTGGAAACGATCTGGTCATCGTCTTCCTTTCCCAGAACCTCTCCAGCCCGGGAGAAGCCCAGAATACAATTGCACAGCTTAGCCGCAGTATTTATCTCTACTATAATGATTAACCTTAATTGCTATTAAAAAATGCGCAGTGCCTCCAAACAGCACTGCGCATTTCTATATTAAGAAATTTCTTACTCCTCGTCCCCATTCTCTTCATATGACATTTCCCATATCTCCGAAAAAACAGCCAGCGGACAATCCGTCAAAAGACACATCAGCAGGAAACATTCGTATGGGTTCACAATATAAATCTCGCTCATTCCACACTTTTTCAGGATTCTCTGCGCTTCCTCTATGAAATGATGGTATCTGTTATAGGGATCATCATCCTCCATCTCCTGAGACACAATAAAGAACTCCAGCGTAAGAAGATCAAACCGCTCTACCGGGAACTTGTGATTCAGAATATTGGTAATTCTCTGTCTGCTGAACCTCTTCTGGCTGAAATGTTTCGCCAGGATAGAGGCTGACATTTTTTTCAGATTTCCCATTTTATTGATAGGAATACCATTGCAGATTACCTTCTCCAGATCAGACGGAGTAATATTCTCCGGTTTCCAGACCTTAGCCCGGCCTTTCTCCTCCTCATCCTTCTGATACATGGCCGCAATGATCTGCTTCGCATGTTCCAGAAGGCGCAGGAACTCCTGAAATGCCTGACTCTTCTCATTCATTGGATCATCCCAGCCAGCTTTCAGGCATGCCAGATATTTCAGCAATTTTTCCTCTGTATCTATAGTAAAATCGCCGCTGATTACTTCCGCCACTTTTCCCTTATCTGCTGCAGGTTCCATGGATTTGTAATTCTCTTTATATTCCTCTGTCTTGCTGTAAGGAAGCTGCTTACTATAACAATACCAGTAGATCACTTCCTCTGGATTATGGAAATCAAAATCCTGCTCCTTCAGCACCCTTGTCAGAAAGTCTGAAACATCCTCCGCGCTCATGCGAAGCCCGAAGCCCAGCAGAAATATAGTCTCGCGCTTTACTGAGGCCTGTGTAAGCCAATTGTTCACCAACGCAGGAAGCTTAGTTGAAGTAGGATTCATAGACTTGGGTGTATAGGTTTCCCGGAAAGAATCAACTGCAATATCTCTGTATACCTCCTGAGGCACTTCCCCAAACGGTTCCTCAATCCCGGCTCTTTCATAGATATATCTCTTCAAATGATCTCCGAACGAAACCAGCTCCATCTCTTTATATAAATAATGAAAAATAACGTCCGCATCTTCATCCTCAAATCCGTCCAGACTGACTACCTGACGAAATCTCTGGGCGGCCCTTCTGGTAAATTCAAAATCCTTTACGGAATCAAATGCCACTGTCTGTTCAAACTCAAGATCCTGCATACGATTTTTCATCATAAATCACCTTCATTTTCCTATAATCAACTACTTAAATTGTGAAAAATTTTGCCCTCTGATTTATTCCTTCTTCTGCAAAAGCCAGGTTTTGAACGGCCGATTATCTGCTCTTACCTCGCAGAGAATGATCGTAGTATTATCTCTGGCCCCTTTATCCAGTACCCTTGTTAAAAGAGCATGGGCAATATCACGAATTGAGTCCTCCAGCTTCATAATTTCTTCAATCTCGCGATCAGATAACATATCTGTTACCCCGTCTGAGCAAAGCAGATAACGGTCCCTATCCTGATAAGGAACTGCCGCAATGGCAGGTTCCAGCTTCATCTCGGTCTCCTCCACTCCCAGAAACTGAGTCAGTGGTGCTTTCCCAAATCTGCAGCTTTTCAACACATGATCTCTGGAAAATCTGTGAAAAATTCCCCTTGGAAAACCGATAAATCCTGCTGTCTCCCAGATTACAGATATACGCTTCTTTTTTTCCAAAAGCAATCATCGCCATAGTAGTTCCCATGGCACTGATCCGTTGTTCCCGACCATAATCACATACAGCCTGATTCATATTCTTACAGGCTTCCGTAAGAAAAAGTTCTGGTGCTTTACGAAGCATCCCCTTATTTTCCCTATAAAAATGCTCCAGGCTGTCAGAAGCAAGCCAGGCAGCCATTTCCCCCTGGCTCTCCCCTCCCATGCCGTCAAAAACAGCCATTACCGGAAGGCTCTCCCGAAGCCTGATACCTGTACGGATTTCTTCTGTTCCATGATTACTCACTGGAAGGTGCTCTCCGCAGCACCAGAAATTGTCCTCGTTATTTGGTCGCACTTTTCCTGCATGGCAGGTATATGCATAATCAATATGATATGTCATTCTATTCCTCTTCGTCTGTCTGTCGATATTCCAAAGAATCACAGCCACTTCTTATATGACCGGTATCATCATTCATCTAACTGCTCCAGTGCATTTTTCCAGTATTTCTCGCCACGCTTGGTGTACTCAGTACTGTCATTCTCCTTATCGTGGACAGTTCCGTCTGTATCGATCCAGCGGATCAGTTTGCCACGCTTGTCATAATAATATAATTCCTTCTTATTACCGGTCCATACATATGCAAAAAACAGACGTTCATCCCAATAATAATACTCCTCATAAACTCCATCTTCGGATGTCTCCGGATAAATCAGCGCTTTCACCAGTTTCCCATTGCTGTCATAGTAGCGAAGCCGATCGCCTTCCTTGCCAACTTCCTTGCAGTCCGGAAGTTCGCTTACAATTGTATTCGCCTGCTCCTTAATTGTCTGAATTGAAGTAGAAAATTCATCAATTTGAGCAGTACTGTTATCATTAGCTTCCAGGACTTCCATAACGTTCTCCGTATTTTGAGCCTTGCGGTTCTCATCATGGATTAATTTCATATAAACACCAATAATAATGCATGCCGCAAGCGCCACTACAATAAGGGAAACTGTCCATGGTGAAATCTGTCTTTCCTGGTCCCACCCGCTTCTCTGCTGCTTCTTTCGCTTAGTGGAAGAGGCATTTACTGACTGTTTCTCATAATTTTTCACTGCATTTTTCGCAGGCTTTCTGAGCTGTGCCTCTTCTTCCCGGACAGCTTTCTCAATCTGAGGGTCTTCTGCCACATGGGTGCGCTCCATACAGTCTTCCGGCTTCTGAGGGGCATATCTTCTCTGATCCCGCTCAAGTTCTGCCGAATTTGTCAGCTCCCACTGGGACTTCTCCCACTCTTTCTCTGCATTTACCGGTGCCAGACGAAGCTTCTCCAAATCCCGCAGCATATCTTCTGGTTTCCTGTAACGTTTCCCTGGCTCATATGCACACGCTTTTAGTATAATGTGGGAAAAGAAGCACTGGCATTAACTGGTGCCGGCATTTTCTCCCCTGCCATTCTCCGTGCAAGGGCAGTCTCTTTATCTCTGTATGTAATCAGCTGCTTATCCAGCGAAAGAAAGGCAGCCTGTTCTGATTCATCAGTTTATATAATACAATTCCAAGGGAATAGATATCAATACTGCTGTCGTACTTCTCTCCCTTGTAAATCTCCGGTGCCATGTAGGAATAGGTACCTTTCTTGGACATATTGCTCATAGTATGTGCCTGTTCCCTGGCAATTCCAAAATCGCCCAGCTTAAAATCACCGAATCTGGACACAAAAATATTCTCCGGTTTCACATCACGGTGAATAATATTCAATTTCCTGCAATAAATCAATGCCATAGCCAGGTCACAGCCAAGTTTGATCACTTCCTTCTCAGTAAGCTCCTTGCCTGTGCAGTAATCCATAAAGCTGGTAAGATATTCCATTCTTATGGAAATGTCCCAGCCGATCTCATCCAAATATTCCACCACTTTGAAATCTTCAAATGAAACCACATGGGAATTTCCGCAAAAATGCTCCATAGTATATATTTCCTGAATACAGTCTTCTACCAGATTTCGGAAAATATTCCCTGGTAGACTGCTCATTATTCATCTCTGAGCGTACGCTATCAAGTTCTCCCTTACTTGCCGGTATGGATATGATCTTGATTGCGGAGTAAAAAGAACGGCCTCGTTCTGTCCGCTTTGCTTTATACACTTTCCCAAAGGATCCTTCGCCTATTTTCTCTATAAGTTCCCATTCTGGCCAGACGGAAACCGGAACATCTTTATCCATGTATGTTCTCCCTCCTCGAACGGGTAATGACTTTTTAAATGGACTGGCAAGTCTTCCCCGTAACGATGCACAGAAATCATGGTTTACGTGATTTCGCACCGCTATTCTCGGGTTTTCTGTGAACTACTTTTCCCCCAGAACACCTCGCGGAATACTGCCTTCTGAATAGTTACATAAAACATTATACAGGAATCTTACCACAAATGATAGACCAGGTTGTATTTTCCTCTATCCATATTTTTCCTTACCCTCGCCTACGGCAGATTGTCTCGAGCAGCATTTCCCTTGCTACTGCAGTGTGTTCCTGCCGGGCTGCACTTTTTTGTGTAACAGTAAGTTCCATAGAATTCTCTGTTACGCAAAAATCCCCAAAGCAACATTCTGTCACCTGGGGATTCATATTTGATCGTTTATTCTTCACTGTCTTCAGAAGAATCCTCATCCTCAAATGTATCCTCATCCTCATCCACTGCAAGATCTGCCTCATCAGCAGTTTCCAGCTCTTCTGAGTCTTCCGCTACATCCAGCACATCCTGATCCTCGTCGTCCATTTCATCGAATTCGATTTCTTCTGGCTCTTCCGGCATTCCTGTATCAAGCTCTACATCGCTGTAGCACTTCATACCTGTACCAGCTGGAATCAGTTTACCGATGATTACATTCTCTTTCAGACCGATCAGATGGTCAACCTTACCCTTGATAGCAGCGTCGGTCAGAACCTTGGTAGTCTCCTGGAAAGAAGCAGCTGACAAGAAGGAATCAGTTGCCAGAGATGCCTTGGTAATACCAAGCATTCCCTGTTTTCCAATTGCAGGACGTAATCCCTCAGCTTCCAGTTTCTCATTTACTTCCTCATACTCAAGGAAGTCAACAAGTGTACCTGGCAGGAACTCAGAATCTCCGTTATCCTCGATACGGATTTTCTTCAGCATCTGATGAACGATAACCTCGATATGTTTATCGTTGATCTCAACACCCTGAAGACGGTATACACGCTGGACCTCACGAATCATGTAATCCTGAACTGCACGAACACCCTTGATTCGAAGGATATCATGCGGGTTTACACTACCTTCTGTAAGCTCATCACCAGCCTCCATAACCTGTCCGTCCATGATCTTGATACGGGAACCGTATGGAATCAGGTAAGTCTTGGATTCGCCAGTCTCCGGATCTGTTACGATGATCTCTCTCTTCTTCTTGGTGTCATTGATTGTAGCAACACCCCTTGATTTCAGTGATAACAGCAAGTCCTTTCGGCTTTCTTGCCTCAAAAAGCTCCTCGACACGAGGAAGACCCTGTGTGATATCTCCACCGGCAACACCACCTGTATGGAAAGTACGCATAGTCAGCTGTGTACCTGGCTCACCGATAGACTGTGCAGCGATGATACCGATGGACTCACCAACCTGTACCGGCTCACCGG
>ENA-OPYX01001429-OPYX01001429.1-human-gut-metagenome-genome-assembly--contig:-NODE-1429-length-12651-cov-2.785691_pt1 | contig 12651 bp, 25 predicted proteins | sample MGYA00242639_ERZ504486 | MGnify/ENA primary metagenome ERZ504486 (study PRJEB26092, sample SAMD00036296) | human gut metagenome | host: Homo sapiens | study: EMG produced TPA metagenomics assembly of... | reverse complement strand
TGTGCCTGTTCCACGTTCAACGTTTTCTTTACACTGCTTTTTAGTCACTTTCCTTTGCAACTTTTTTAGCCATAATTAAACTAACCTACTTTCTACAAATTTTGTAATCAGTATGCATTGCGGTCTGCCCTATGACATCCCTCTCTATCTCAATGCATTAATTTTTTCTTGTTTGCTACTGTTCTCTTCGGACCTTTCTTGTTCTGGCATTGGTCTTTGTTTTCTGACCACGAAACCGGAAGTCCTTTTCTGTGACGGATACCACGATAGCATCCAATCTCCTGAAGTCTCTTGATGTTCATAGCAACTTCTCTTCTTAAGTCACCTTCTACAGTCTGAGTCTCGTCGATTACTGCACTGATTTTCTTAACATCATCATCTGTTAAGTCTTTGCAGCGGATATTAGGATCAACTTTTGCTTCTGCAAGAATACGATTGGAACTTGCAACGCCAATACCATAAATATAAGTCAAGCCAATCTCTACACGTTTTTCTCTTGGTAAATCTACACCTGCAATACGAGCCATGTGTGTTTACACCTCCATAATGATTTCGTTTTCTTAGTTACATCCCGATACATTTTATGCAGCTCCGGATTACCCGGCCTGAAATGTGTGCACAACCTGTATCAGCTGTTCATTAATGCTTCTATATTATAGAAACATTACAGTGTCGTTTTATCTTCCGCCATGAACAGCAAAATTCAGAGGGAATCTTGCTGCAGCCGCACATCCGGAAAATTTCAGGAGACGCTGTAATCCCTTCTGATTCAAACAGATCCTGTTCCAAATTGGTACTCTGTGGCAGAGTGCTCCATGGAGGAACGGATTAGCAGTTTCGCGTTGTCTCCAACCTGCTCTCATCATCTATTTAAAGAATGATTAACCCTGTCTCTGTTTGTGCTTCGGATTTTCACAGATAATTCTGATGCTTCCTTTTCTTTTAATTACTTTGCATTTTTCGCAAATAGGTTTAACTGATGATCTTACCTTCACAGCAAATCCTCCTTTCCTTAAACAAAAAAACTCCATACTATAAAGCCTTTTCGTTTTGTGAATAGAAGCCAGGCAATATACATAATATTCCCTTGGTTCTCCAAAAGCGTCATTGGGTATTATAGCATGGAGTATTCCTTATTGCAACATGTTTTTTAAGTTTTTTATACTCTTTTTGTATAAAAACAAATACTTACAAGTTCCGTGTTCTATTTATCTCTCCAGGTAATTCTGCCTTTTGTCAGATCATACGGTGAAAGTGCTACTTTAACCTGATCTCCCGGTAAAATACGAATAAAGTTTGTACGTAATTTACCGCTGATATGAGCAAGTACCTGATGACCATTCTCTAATTCTACCTGAAACATCGCATTCGGAAGTTTCTCTACAACTGTTCCGGTCATTTCAATTACATCTGCTTTTGACATTGATTTGCCTCCTGTTATTGTTCTACTGTATTTTGGATACGCTGTTGATACAGTTTCAGTGCCCGCTTTACATTCAGATCGTTTCGATCTTCCTGATTTAAAAGAAGTTCTGTCACCTCTGCCGGCAGGTTTTTTAATCCGTTGAATATGTCTGCAGTTCTTTTTCTTCGGCTGTTCACACAGCTTCAGAATGCCATCTGCTACATAGACAAAATCTCCTTCTTCACGCAAAATGACATAGTAATGCCCTTTATCGTGTCCTGCCAGTGACAATGCCAGTTCTACTCGCATCCCAGTCCTCCGTTCTGCATCAGAACCCGCTCATCCTCTGTCAGTGTCAGAATCTCCGGCTCGCCGTCTGTGATCAGAATTGTATTCTCATAATGAGCTGAAAGAGAACCATCTTCTGTGATAACTGTCCAGTCGTCGTCGGTCCACTCCACATCATAACGACCTGCATTGACCATTGGTTCAATTGCTAATGTCATACCCGGACGCAGACGGATACCTCTGCTTTTCTGAGTAAAATTCGGAATCTGTGGATCTTCATGCAGCTCACAGCCTACACCGTGACCTACCAGATCTCTTACAACGCCATAACCAAATTTCTCACAGTATGCACCAATTGCATTGGAAATCTGATGGAGATGATTTCCTGCTTTCGCATACTTAATACCTTCAAAAAAAGCTCTGTCTTGTACGTTCGATCAGTAATCTGGCTTCTTCTGAAACCTCACCGATTGCATGGGTTCTTGCTGCATCAGAATGATAACCTTTGTAGATGCAACCCATATCAAGACTTACAATATCACCGTCCTGAATGATTCTTTTGCTGATGGAATACCGTGTACTACCTCATTGTTGATGGATACACACACGGAACCCGGAAAGCCACCATAATTTTTAAAGTTCGGTACGCAGCCATAGCTTCGGATCATATCTTCTGCCATGCTGTCTACTTCCAGAGTGGACATTCCTGCTTTCAGCTCTTTACCAAGATCCTGATGAATCTTGGCAATGATATGGCAAGACTTGCGGATCAACTCAATTTCACGTTCAGATTTAATAGTTACTGACATGTTTTCCTCCATTCTGGAGCATTAAGCTTCTAACATTTTCACGATTTCTTCAAAAAACAGTCTCCATCGGCTGAGTGCCGTCTACTGTTTTCAAGATACCTTGATCGCCATAGTAATCGATCAGAGGTTTTGTCTGTGCATGATATACATCCAGACGTTTTTTTACTGTCTCCGGCTGATCATCATCACGAAGTACAACCGGCTCTCCACAACGGTCGCAAATTCCCGGTTTCTTGGTCGGAATATTTACAATATGATATGTTGCACCACAGTTTAAGCATGCTCTTCTGCCAGACATTCTGCTGATGATATTTTCATCCGGCACATCTACATTGATGGCGTAATCCATTTTCTCATTACGTGCATTCAATGCTTCTGTCAGGCACTCTGCCTGCGGGATTGTTCTTGGAAAACCATCCAGAATGAATCCGTTTTTGCAGTCATCTTCTGAAATACGGTCTACAACAAGATCACAGGTCAGTTCATCCGGAACTAACAGTCCCTTGATCCATATATGTTTTGGCTTTCTTTCCAAGCTCTGTATCATTTTTAATATTGGCACGGAAAATATCTCCTGTTGAAATGTGTGGAATGGCAAACTTATCTGAAATCTTCTTTGCCTGAGTTCCTTTGCCGGCACCTGGTGCCCCTAACATAATTATTTTCATTGTTCTTCCTCCTCCGATATGAGCCTTTCCCTTACTGCTCTCTCTATTGTACAGGATTTGCTTCGTTTTGAAAATACTAAAAAACATTTATAAAGCACAATAGGAGATACCTGTAATTTCAAGTATCTCCAACAGTACATTAATCATTTAAAAATCCTTTATAATTCCGAACCAGCATACGGGACTCAATCTGTTTTAATGTCTCAATGATAACACCAACGATGATGATCAGAGATGTTCCACCAAATGAAATTGATGCATTGAATGCTCCCTCAAAGAAGATCGGAATAACTGCAACAATTACCAGACCTACGGCACCGATAAAAATGATGTAGTTTAAGATCTTTGTCAGATATTCACTGGTTGGCTTACCTGGACGGATACCCGGGATAAAGCCTCCCTGTTTTTTCATATTGTCTGCAATTTCCAACGGATTAAATGTAATGGATGTATAGAAATATGCAAAAGCAATAACTAATGCAATATATACAATTAATCCTATAGAGTATATCGGTTCATTGAAATCACACCAATTGGACTGATTTAACATTTTAAGAATTGTACCGCCAATTCCGTTTCCACCAGATTTACCAAGCAGCTGCATGATGATCAGTGGGAACATGAATAATGACTGTGCAAAGATGATTGGAATAACACCTGCAGTATTTACCTTTAACGGAATATGAGATGTCTGTCCACCAACCTGTTTTCTTCCCTGTACTTTTCTGGAATACTGTACCGGAATTCTCCGCTCAGCTCCCTGTAAAGCGACAGTTAAGACTGTTACTATAATGATAATTGCAATAATAATTGCCAAATTCAGTACCTGGAATGCAATTTCTTTTCCCTTTACAAACTGTTCAAATAATAATGTAAGATCCTGTGGGATTCTTGAGATAATGTTGATTGTAAGTACGATAGAGATACCGTTTCCTACACCATTCTCTGTAATTCTCTCACCGATCCACATGATTACGGTAGATCCTGCAGTCAATGTTACGACAGCTGTAATAACATTCAGAGCATTAAATTTGATCAGAAGTCCACTTCTGCCGAATCCGATTGCCATAGCAAGAGATTCCATTAATGCAAGTGCTACTGTCAGATAACGTGTAATTGCAGTCATCTTCTTACGACCTTCTTCACCGTCTTTCTGAAGCTCTTCCAGTTTTGGAATCGCAATGGTCAGAAGCTGGATAATAATAGAAGACGTAATATATGGAGTAATATTCAATGCAAATACCGACATCTTCTCGAAAGAACCGCCGGTAATTGCATCAAAAAATCCGAAAGCGCTGCCTGAATTGCCAGAAAACCATTCTGAGAAATAGCTTCCATTAACTCCCGGAACCGGAAGCTGCGTACCGATTCGTACCACTACTAACATGAGCAGGGTATAAATGATACGGCTTCTGATTTCCTTGAGCTTAAATGCGTTACGGACTGTTTCAAGCATTAGATCACCTCTGCATTTCCGCCAAGTGCCTCAATTTTTTCTTTTGCTGATGCACTGAAAGCGTTTGCCTGAACTGTAAGTTTCTTTGTCAGTTCTCCGTTTCCAAGGATTTTAACACCATCTCTCGGGTTTTTAACAAGTCCTGCCTCGATCAGAGTGTCTACAGTTACAACTGTATCATTCTCAAATCTCTCAAGAGCAGATACGTTTACAGAAACGATCTCTTTGGAGTTTCTGCAAGTGAATCCTCTTTTCGGGATTCTTCTGTATAATGGCATCTGACCACCTTCAAAGCCTGGTCTTGGAGCTCCGGAACGAGCTTTCTGTCCTTTATGGCCTTTACCTGCTGTCTTACCATTTCCTGAACCGTGTCCACGGCCTCTTCTGAAGTTATCGCTGTGTTTTGAACCTTCTGCCGGTCTTAAGTTTGATAAATCCATCGTGGCACCTCCTTACTATTAGATTTCTTCTACTTTTACTAAATGTCTAACCTGCTGAATCATACCACGAACTGCTGCGTTATCCGGCATTTCAACAGTTTTGTTAAGTTTCTTTAAACCTAAAGCTTCTACTGTTTTAACATGTTTCGGAACTGCACCGATTGTAGATTTCACAAGTGTGATTTTTAATTTATCTGCCATCTTATATCCCTCCTTAACCCAGGATCTCTTCTACGGATTTACCGCGAAGTCTAGCTACTTCTTCCGGGGATTTTAACTGGCTGAGCGCATTGATTGTAGCAAGTACAACGTTCTGCTTGTTATTGGATCCCAGAGATTTTGTACGGATGTTTTTGATACCAGCGAGCTCGCACACGTTACGTGCCGGGCCACCAGCGATAACTCCAGTACCTTCCGGAGATCTTTTTAATAATACAGATGCACCTGTATGTTTACCAGTTGTATCATGTGTAATACTGTTGTTTGCGTCTAATTTAACCTCGATGAGTTTCTTCATTGCATCTTCTTTTCCTTTGCGGATTGCTTCCGGAATTTCAGCTGCTTTTCCTAAACCTGCACCAACATGACCGTTGCCATCGCCGACTACGACTAAAGCTGTAAAACGCATGTTACGTCCACCTTTAACAACTTTGGTTACACGTTTAATTGATACCACTTTTTCATTTAATTCCAACTGGCTGGGATCAATGATTGTACGTTTCATGTATTGTTTCCTCCTTGTTAAAAGTTTAATCCAGCTTCACGTGCTGCGTCTGCTAATGCCTGAACTTTACCCTGATAAATGAAACCGCCTCTGTCAAATACTACAGTTGTGATTCCTTTCTCAAGTGCTTTCTTAGCGATTGCTGTACCAACCTGAACTGCTGCATCTACGTTATTTGTTTTCTCGCAAGCTGCTTTAATGTCTTTATCCATTGTAGAAGCTGCACAAATTGTGTTTCCAACTGTATCATCAATAATCTGGGCGTACATATGATTATTGCTTCTAAAAAACAGCTAAACGTGGTCTTTCAGCAGTACCTGCTAAATGATTACGCACTCTTCTGTGCCTTTTTAACGCGTAACTTCTGTTCTTGATTTCTTACTAACCATTACCTGTCACACCTCCAATTATTTCTTACCAGTCTTACCAACTTTACGTCTGATAACTTCATCAGCATATTTGATACCTTTTCCTTTGTAAGGCTCAGGTCTTCTCTTATCTCTGATTTCAGCTGCGTACTGGCCAACTTTTTCTTTATCGATACCTTTTACAATGATTTTGTTTCCATCAACAACTGCCTCTAAGCCTTCTGGATCAATCATCTCTACCGGATGAGAATATCCAAGGTTTAATGTCAGTTTGTTTCCAGATTTGGATGCTCTGTAACCAACACCGTTAACTTCCAGTGTTTTCTCGTAACCAGCTGTTACACCGATTACCATGTTGTGGATCAGAGTTCTTGTTAAACCATGTAAAGATTTCATTTTTCTTTAAATCATTTGGTCTGGTTACAATGATCTCAGAACCTTCCTGTTTGATATCCATCTCTGCAGGTAACACTCTCTCAAGTGTTCCTTTAGGACCTTTTACAGTCACCTGATTATTTTCTGCGATTGTTACGGTTACTCCGTCCGGAATCGCGATTGGCATTCTTCCTATACGTGACATGCCCGTACCTCCTATATTCTGTATTGGTCGACATCTGCCGACATGCATTGTTACACAGTATGTTCCACCTTTGCAGTGGAATTATACTTTTGGATCGTTTATAGATTTTACCACCTTACAGCATTGTCTGTAAAGCAGTCTCTTAACTCTCTCATCGAGAAATTAAGGATGTTTGTCAGAAGCCATATTCTGGCTCCTGAACATTTCCACGGGAATCTTCTGTTCGCTAAGCTCAAGCTGCGCCTATGGCTTGCTTTTGCTAATCTCACAGAAGGACCTCGCACTAACCTCAATCTGCGCCCGAAGGCTTGATTTCGCTAAGTGGCTTCCGGCCTACCATACAAATGCTAATACTTCTCCGCCAACCTGAAGTTTTCTAGCTTCTTTGTCAGTGATAACGCCCTGGTTTGTAGAAAGGATTGCTGTTCCTAAACCACCCAGAACTTTCGGGATCTCGTTTTTGCTTGCATATACACGCAGACCCGGTTTGGAGATTCTCTTGATACCTGTGATGATTTTTTCATTTTTATCAGCACCGTACTTCAGTGTAACACGGATTGTTTTGAAATTACCATCTTCAATGATCTCGTATTTTGCAATATATCCTTCGTTGAATAAAATCTCTGCGATAGCATTTTTCATTTTGGATGAAGGAATATCTACTGTATCATGTTTAGCAGTATTTGCATTACGGATTCTTGTAAGCATATCTGCGATTGGATCACTCATTGTCATGTTGTGTTTCCTCCTGTAATATTTTCATTCAGCTTGCTTTCGTTAAGTGTATCTTACCAGCTTGCTTTCTTAACGCCCGGAATCTCACCTTTGTAAGCTAATTCACGGAAACATACTCTGCAGATACCATATTTCTTTAATACAGAATGCGGACGTCCACAGATTTTGCAGCGTGTATATGCTCTGGTAGAGAATTTCGGTGTACGCTGCTGTTTGATTTTCATTGATTTCTTAGCCATTAAAGTCCCCTCCTGTTATTTAGCGAATGGCATGTTGAACTGTGTCAGTAATTCGCGTGCTTCTTCATCTGTGTTAGCTGTTGTAACGAAGATGATATCCATACCTCTTACTTTGTCAACTTTATCATACTCAATTTCAGGGAAGATTAACTGCTCTTTGATACCAAGTGCATAGTTACCTCTGCCGTCAAATGCATTCGGGTTTACGCCACGGAAGTCACGTACACGCGGTAATGCAAGGTTTACAAGACGATCAAGGAACTCATACATTTTCTCGCCTCTTAAAGTAACTTTGCATCCGATCGGCATACCCTCTCTGATTTTGAAGTTAGCGATGGAATTCTTAGCTTTTGTTGTAATTGGTTTCTGACCTGCAATGATCTCAAGATCTTTCATAGCTGCCTCAAGAATCTTTGCGTTCTCTTTTGCCTCACCAACACCCATGTTGATAACAATTTTGTCAAGTTTCGGCACTTCCATGATATTTTTATATCCAAATTTTTTGATCATAGCGTCTACGATCTCATTCTGATATGTGTCTTTCAGTCTACTCAACTTGATGGACCTCCTCTCTTTGATTAATCAATCACTTCGCCAGTTGATTTAGCGAAACGAACTTTTTTGTCGCCGTCCATCTTGAAGCCTACACGAGTAGCTGCTCCTTTATGAACATACATAACGTTAGAAATATCGATCGGTCCTTCCTGCTGAACGATACCACCTGCCTGGTTAGCCATACTTGGTTTTGTATGTTTTGTAACCATGTTGATACCTTCAACAGTAACTGTGTTTTTCTTAGCGTTAACAGCGATTACTTTGCCTTCTTTGTCTTTATCTTTTTCCAGCGATTACTTTAACTGTATCACCTTTTTTAATTTTCAGCATTAATCGGTACCTCCTATAATACTTCCGGAGCCAGAGAAACAATCTTCATGAACTGTTTCTCACGAAGTTCTCTTGCAACCGGTCCAAAAATACGAGTTCCTCTTGGAGTTTTGTCATCTTTGATGATAACAGCAGCGTTCTCATCAAATTTGATGTAGGAACCGTCTTTACGACGTGCGCCTCTTTTCGTACGAACAACTACAGCTTTCACAACGTCGCCTTTTTTAACAACTCCGCCTGGTGTTGCATCTTTAACTGTAGCTACAATAACATCACCAATGTTAGCATATCTTCTTGTAGAACCACCCATAACACGGATGCAAAGTAACTCTTTTGCTCCTGTATTATCAGCTACTCTAAGTCTGCTTTCCTGTTGAATCATGCTGGCAGCCTCCTTCTTATTTTGCTTTCTCCATAATCTCTACAAGTCTCCATCTCTTATCTTTAGATAAAGGTCTTGTTTCCATAACTCTGACTGTATCACCGATACCACATTCATTGTTCTCGTCATGAGCTTTTAATTTATAAGTCTTCTTAACGATCTTGTTGTAAAGAGGATGTCTTACATTATCCTGGATAGCTACAACGATTGTTTTGTCCATCTTGTCGCTTACAACTTTACCAACACGTGTTTTTCTAAGATTTCTTTCTTCCACGATGCGTTCTCCTTTCATGGGTTACTCGCCAGGGGAATTACTCCGCTTTCTCAGTGATAACGGTCTGAATTCTGGCAATATTTTTTTCTAACTTCTTTAATTCTTCCAGTATTGTCCAACTGATTTGTTGCGTTCTGGAATCTAAGATTGAAAAGTTCTTTCTTTGCAGCTACTAACTGTTCCTGTAACTGAGCAGCGCTCTGTGTTCTTAACTCTTTTAAATATTCACTAGATTTCATTCTTATTCACCGCCTTCTAAGTCTTCACGGGAAACGATTTTGCACTTGCATGGTAATTTGTGAGTTGCAAGTCTTAACGCTTCACGAGCGATTTCTTCAGACACACCGGAGATCTCGAATAATACGCGACCCGGTTTAACTACAGCTACCCAATATTCCAAAGCACCTTTTCCGGAACCCATACGTGTCTCAGCCGGTTTAGCTGTTACTGGTTTGTCCGGGAAAATTTTGATCCAAACTTTACCACCACGTTTGATGTAACGTGTCATAGCAACACGGGCTGCCTCGATCTGGTTGGATTTGATCCAGCATGGCTCGAGAGCAACGATACCGTATTCACCGTTTGTAATCTTATTGCCTCTTAACGCTTTACCAGCCATTGTGCCACGGAACTGTTTACGTCTTTTAACTCTTTTTGGCATTAACATTATTTATCGCTCCCTTCCACTGCCTTTTTCGGAAGTACTTCACCTTTGTAGATCCATACTTTAACGCCTACTTTACCGTAGGTTGTATCTGCTTCTGCGAAACCGTAGTCGATATCAGCTCTCAGTGTCTGAAGCGGAATAGTACCTTCGCTGTAGAACTCTGTACGAGCCATATCTGCTCCACCAAGACGTCCGGAAACGGATGTTTTGATACCTTTAACGCCAGCTTTCATACTTCTGCCCATGCAGGATTTCATAGCACGACGGAAAGATACACGGTTCTCAAGCTGTGCTGCGATGTTCTCTGCAACGAGCTGAGCGTCTTTGTCCGGTCTCTTAACTTCTTTGATATCTACGATTAATTTCTTATCTGTATATTTCTGAAGCTCTTTTTTCACTTTCTCGATCTCAGCTCCGCCTTTACCGATTACAACACCCGGTTTAGCTGTGTAAACGATAACTTTAACGCGGTCAGAAGCTCTCTCGATCTCGATTTTAGCGATTCCTGCGCTGTATAATTTTTTCTTTAAAAATTTTCTGATATTGTAATCTTCAACTAAGAGATCTGCAAAATTGCCTTCTGCATACCATTTAGAACTCCAGTCTTTGATAACACCGACTCTCAAGCCATGAGGATTAACTTTCTGTCCCATGTTTTACCTCCTATCTTTCATTAAGCACGATTGTGATGTGGCTCATTCTCTTCTCGATTCTGTAAGCTCTACCCTGTGCTCTCGGATGAATTCTCTTCATTGTAGGTCCTTTATTTGCGTAGCACTCTTCTACATAAAGGTCATCAACTTTCATTCCGTTGTTGTTCTCAGCATTAGCAATTGCTGATTTTAATAATTTTTCAATAACGCTTGATGCGTATCTCGGATTGTACATTACGATAGCTAAAGCTGTTTTTACATCTTTGCCACGGATTGCATCCAGTACGAAGCAAGCTTTCTGTACAGACATTCTAGCATATGATAATTTTGCTGAAGGTCTGGTATCTTTCTGTGCATTTCTCTCTCTTTTAATTTGGGATCTATGTCCTTTTGCCATGGATATAACCTCCTTCCAAAATTATCTTACTTTAGATTTCTTTTCGTCTTTTCCATGTCCTCTGTATGTTCTGGTTGCTACGAACTCACCGAGTTTGTGTCCAACCATATCTTCTGTAACATATACAGGCACATGTTTTCTTCCATCATGAACTGCGATTGTATGTCCAACCATCTGCGGGAAGATTGTGGAACGGCGGGACCAGGTTTTGATTACCTGTTTGTCTCCTGCAGCGTTCATAGCATCAATCTTTTTCAGTAAGCTTTCATCAGCAAATGGTCCTTTTTTTAATGAACGAGCCATATTAAACCTCCTATTTGATTGCTTTACCGTCTCTTCTTCTTACGATAAGTTTGTTAGACTGTTTGTTTTTCTTTCTTGTCTTTAAGCCAAGAGCAGGTTTGCCCCAAGGTGTGCATGGACCTGGACGACCGATACTTGTCTTGCCTTCACCACCACCGTGTGGATGGTCATTCGGGTTCATAACAGAACCACGTACTGTTGGGCGGATACCCATGTGACGTTTACGTCCTGCTTTACCGATGTTGATCAGGCTGTGGTCACCGTTTCCGATAACACCTACGGTTGCACGGCAATTAATAGGAACCATTCTCATCTCTCCGGACGGAAGTCTTAAAGTAGCATATTTGCCCTCTTTAGCCATAAGCTGTGCGCTCATTCCTGCGGAACGAACCAGCTGTCCGCCTTTACCCGGATGTAACTCAATATTGTGAACCTGTGTACCAACTGGGATGTTTGCCAGCGGTAAGCAGTTACCTACGCGAACCTCAGCTTCCGGTCCGTTCATAACTTTCATACCATCTGTAAGTCCTGCCGGTGCAAGGATATATGCTTTCTGACCATCAGCGTAGCTGATCAGAGCGATATTAGCTGTTCTGTTCGGATCGTACTCGATACCGATAACAGTTGCCGGAATACCATCTTTATTTCTCTTGAAATCGATGATTCTGTATTTTTTCTTAGCTCCGCCTCCGCGGTGTCTAACAGTGATTTTACCCTGATTATTACGTCCAGAATTTTTGCTTAAGGAAACCAGTAAGGATTTCTCAGGAGTGCTCTTTGTGATCTCAGAGAAGTCAGAACCAGTCATATTTCTTCTGGAAGGTGTATATGGGTTATATGTTTTGATTCCCATAATGAATCTCCTTTCAATACTGTGTTTTATTATCGCACTTTACTGTGCCTAGCCTACTGCTTTGTGGATATCTTACAGACCTGCGAAGATCTCGATATCTTTGCTATCCTCTGTTAACTGAACGATAGCTTTTTTTGTTTTAGCAGTTTTACCAAAAGTCATTCCACGTCTTTTTGTTTTGCCTTCGCAATTCATTGTGTTAACTTTTGCAACTTTAACGCCGTCGAACATTTTCTCAACAGCTTCTTTGATCATAGCTTTGTTAGCTTCCGGATGAACCAGGAAAGTATATTTTTTCTCAGCCATGATATTCATGCTTTTCTCTGTAATAACCGGTTTGAGGATTACATCGTAGTACTGTACGTTTGCCATTATGCGTATACCTCCTCGATTTTCTCTACAGCTGCTTTTGTTGTGATCACGGTATCATATTTCAGGATATCGTATACATTTAACAGTGTAGCCTGTGTTGTTTTAACATCCGGTACATTTGCTGCGGATTTCTCAATAACAACATCTTTGTCT
>ENA-OPYX01001425-OPYX01001425.1-human-gut-metagenome-genome-assembly--contig:-NODE-1425-length-12689-cov-2.654912_pt1 | contig 12689 bp, 17 predicted proteins | sample MGYA00242639_ERZ504486 | MGnify/ENA primary metagenome ERZ504486 (study PRJEB26092, sample SAMD00036296) | human gut metagenome | host: Homo sapiens | study: EMG produced TPA metagenomics assembly of... | reverse complement strand
ACCTGCTGGTCAATATGCAAAAAAGTGGTATTAACTCATTTTAGGGCTTATATGATTCTTTAAGTTCAAAAATATAGTTTAGGGGGAAATGTTACTGAAGTGTTAAACTGGGTTGCTTCTTCTTCAAGTGAAGTAGGTATTGTTTATTCAACAGGATGCTAAAAGCAGTAAAGATGTAAAAGTTCTTGCAACATGTGAAAATAGTTTATTAGATGAACCTGTTATTTACCCAGTTGCAAAACTTGCTCAAACAAAACATAGTGATGAAACTGAAAAATTCATAAAATTCATTCAAAAGAAATCTTCTTTAAACCAATTTGAAAATTACGGGTTTACTGTTAATAAATAATATGAAAGAAATTAAAACAGAAGATGCCATTGGCAGTGTTCTCTGCCATGACATCACAGAAATTGTAAAAGACCAAAGAAAAGGTCCTCGTTTTAAGAAGGGCCATATTATTAAAGAAGAAGATATTGAAGTATTATTGAATTTAGGGAAAGAACATCTTTATGTTTTTGAAAAAGATGATACAATGATGCATGAAAATGATGCGGCTGAAATATTATGTAATCTTTGTTTCCATGATTATATGGAAAAAAGTGACATCAGTGAAGGAAAGATTGAACTTACAAGTACAATTGATGGATTGTTTAAAGTAAATCGAGAAGAACTTTTTAAGGTCAATTCTTTTGGACAAATGATGATTGCGACAAGACAAGGGAATGTACCTGTAAAAAAAGGGGATAAACTTGCAGGTATGCGTATTATTCCACTCGTTATTGAAAAAGAAAAGATGCAACAAATCCAAGAAATAGTTCAAAAACCTATTTTAAAAATCATGCCTTATCAAATAAAAACAGCAGGAATTATTACCACAGGTTCAGAGGTTTATAAAGGGAGAATTAAAGACACATTTACGCCAGTCATCGTAGAAAAATTAAAAGAATACGGGGTAGAAGTTACTTACCATAGTTTATCACTAGATGATCATGAAATGACAACTAGTAAAATCAATGAAGCCTTAAAACAAGGAGTGGATCTTGTTTTATGTACAGGAGGAATGTCTGTTGATCCTGATGATAAAACGCCACTGGCGATAAAAAATACAGGTGCAAAAATTATAAGCTATGGAGCACCTGTTCTTCCTGGAGCAATGTTTTTATTAAGTTATAAAGGTGATGTTCCAATTGTGGGATTACCAGGATGTGTCATGTATTCACGTCGAACAATTTTTGATGTTGTTTTACCAAGACTTCTTGCTAAAGATTTAATTACCAGTGATGAACTTGCCTTGCTTGGTGAAGGAGGACTTTGTTTAAATTGTCCTATTTGCACTTTTCCAAATTGTGGACTTTCAAAAGGATAAAAATGACTTATAAAAATCCACAGAAATTTGATTTAAAGATTCGTCTTTATAACCAAGAAAAAAGCTTTGGTAAAGGTGTTTATGAACTGATGAAAAAAACACAAAGTTTTGGTTCCTTAACAGGAGCTTACAAAGCTATGAAAATGTCAAATTCAAAGGCATGGAAAATTTTAAAAAGAGCGGAAGAGGATTTAGACATGCCTCTTATTGAACGTATTAGTGGTGGTAAAGATGGTGGTGGTAGTAAACTTACTCAAGAAGGCGAAGAATTGTTAGAAAAGTATGAAAAATTTATTCAAGAAATGAATGAATATGCAGGTGCTCGGTTTAAGGAGATTTTTGAAGATGAATAAACAGGAATATTTAATTATTACTTTTCATTCATTAGATGATGCAATGGATTTAGATGCTAAACAAACATCTTCTATGAAAGGACGCTTAATTCCTAAACCATCTGTTATTGATGCAGGATGTGGCATGTGTTTTTCTTGTCAAAATAAAGAAATGGAAAAGTGGAAGATTTTTCTTGAAGAAAATCAAATTCATTATGAAAAAATAGTAAAGGTTGTGTTTTAAATGAAAGAAAAACTTTATTGTAAAAGTGGTGGCTGTAGTGCTAAATTAGGCGCTAAAAAATTAACTCATATTTTAGAAAAAATCGATAAATATCCCAATTCTAATTTACTTGTTGGCTTTGATAGTCATGATGATGCCTCTGTTTATCAAGTAAATGAACATCAAGCCATTGTTTCAACACTTGATTTCTTTCCACCAATGGTAGAAGATCCTTATTTATTTGGACAAATTGCAGCAACGAATGCTTTAAGTGATGTTTATGCTATGGGTGGAACTCCTTTGACAGCTTTAAATATTGTTTGTTTTAACGATCAAGATGATTTAAATATTTTAGGAAAAATAATTGAAGGTGGAAATGATAAACTAAAAGAAGCAAAAGTTGTTTTATCAGGAGGACATTCCATCAAAGATGAATCAACAAAATATGGCTTAAGTGTTACAGGAATAGTAGATCCAAATAAAATGATTCAAAATAATGGCGTACAAGTGGGAGATACATTAATTCTTACTAAAAAACTAGGAGTAGGTTTGACATTAAATGCTTATCGTTTAAATGATGCGCGTCAAGAAATACTTGATGAGGTTTTTAAGAGTATGACCACACTTAATAAATATGCATTCGATGTTTTAAACAAATATTCACTTCATGCTTTAACAGATGTCACAGGTTTTGGTTTACTTGTTCATTTAGATGAAATGCTCAATGAAAAGGCAAGTGCCTTTTTAGATAAAAAAAGTATTCCTTATTTTAAGGATTGTCCTTATTATGTTGATGAATTTTATTTAAGTGGAGGTGGACAGCATAATCGTAATGCAATGAAAAATAAAGTTTGTTTTGACGAGGAAAACTTTATTTTAGAAGAAATTCTTTATGATCCACAAACAAGTGGAGGACTTCTTGCCAGTGTTGCAAGTGATGATATAGAAAATATTTTAAATGATTTTAACCAAGCAGGACTTGCTTGTTATGTGATTGGTAAAATCGTTGAAAAAGATCAATTTAATATTTATGTACGTTAGGAGATTATTATGGAAATTTTAGATGCTCGAGGACTTGAATGTCCATTACCAGTTGTTAAAACAAAGGAATTATTAAAATGAAATTGATAAAGTAAAAGTACTTGTTGATAATGAGATTGCGATTGAAAATTTAACAAAATTTGCAGGAGTAAGACATTATCAAATTGTTACAGGTGATGATGGAGATGATTTTTATGCAATTATTGCTAAAGAAGGTATTGATGAAGAATTAGATTTTAATGAAAAAGGTGGAGATGTTGTTGTTATTTCAAGTAAAACAATGGGAAGCAATGAAGAACTTGGTGTTGTTTTAATGAAATCATTTATCTTTGCACTTACAAAACAAGATCAATTACCTAAAGAAATGATTTTTTATAATGAAGGTATTTTCCTTACTACAAATGAGGGAGATATTTTAAATGATTTAAAATATCTTGAAAGTCAAGGTGTTGATATTGTAAGTTGTGGAACATGTCTCGATTTCTTTAACCGTAAAGAGTTATTACAAGTAGGAGCTGTCACAAACATGTATGATATTGTTGAAAGAATGGAGAAGGCTGAAAAAATTATCAAGCCATAAAAGATAAATGAAAGATTTAGTTATTGTAAGAGGTGGTGGCGATATCGCTACAGGGACCATTTATAAACTTTTTAAATGTGGATTTAAGATCTTGATTTTAGAAATTGAAAAACCTAGTGCCATTCGAAGAAATGTTGCTTTTTGTGAAGCTATTTACGATACGCAAAAACAAGTAGAAGATGTCACTTGTTATCTAGCACATGACTATAATGAAGCAAAACAATTTTTAATGGAAAATAAAGTGACGTTATTGATTGATCCAGAGGCTAAAGCCATTGATTATTTCAAGCCAGATGTTGTTGTTGATGCCATTCTTGCTAAAAAGAATTTAGGAACAACAAAAGAGATGGCTCCAATTACCATTGCTTTAGGTCCGGGATTTATGGCAGGTAAAGATGTTGATGTTGTTATTGAAACGATGCGAGGGCATAAACTTGGAAGAACGATTTATCAAGGAACTGCTTTAAAAAATACAGGTGTACCAGGAGTCATTAAAGGCTATGGAAAAGAACGTGTTATCCATTCTCCTAATGCAGGAACTGTAAAACATGTAAGGCATTTAACAGATATTGTTAAAAAAGGTGAAGTGATTGCTTATGTTGATCAAACACCGATTTATGCGACAATGGATGGATTACTTCGTGGCTTGATTAAAGAAGGCTTTGTAGTCACTCAAGGTTTTAAAATGGCAGATATTGATCCACGTGAAGATGAATATGAAAATTGTTTTACGATTTCCGATAAAGCACGCTGCATTGCTGGTGGTGTCATTGAAGCTATCTTTTATTTAAGAGGACATAGAAATGATTTATCTTGATCAAGCAGCGACCAGTTTTCCAAAAATTAAAGAAGTTCAAGATGCAGTAATTGATTGTATGAATCATTGCACCAATGCGAATCGTTCTACCAGTGTGACAAGTTTAAATGCGAGTCGTTTGATTTATCAAACACGCAAACTTATTAAAGAATATTTTCATGTACCTCAAGATGGATGTGTGGTTTTAAATAGTGGAAATACAGAAAGTCTCAATACATGTATTAAAGGTATTCTCAAAAAAGGAGATCATGTGATTACGACCTACGCTGAACATAACAGTGTTTTAAGACCACTTTAATCAATTAGAAAAAGCAAATATTATTACGTTATCTATTACCTCACCTACAGTAGAGAATATTAAAAAAATCTTCAAAAAAAGACAAAAATGATTATTGTAACACAAAGTTCTAATGTAACTGGTGAAATTTATCCAATTGCTGAAATTGGAAAACTAGCGCACGAACATGGTATTTTAATGATGAGTGATGTTGCCCAAAGTGCGGGACATCTTCTCATTGATATGGAAAAGATGAATTTAGATATTTTATGTTTTAGTGGTCATAAAGGGTTGCTTGGAAATAGTGGAGTTGGTGGTTTTTGTTTAGCTCAATCTATAGAGATAGAACCTTTAATAAGTGGTGGAACGGGAATGGACTCTTTTAATCATTTTCAAAGTGATTACTACCCTGAACATGTTGAAGCGGGGACACGTAATATGACAGGAATCGCTTCTTTAAAGGCAGGTGTTTGTTATTTAATGAAATATCAAGATGAAAAATCAAAATACACAAATGAATTAGTTGAACTTTTATATGATGGTTTAAAAAATATTCCACAAGTTGTTTTGTATGGCGATTTTAAAGAAAGAACACCAATTCTTGCATTTAATATACAAGGAATGGATAGTTTTCAAGCGGCCGATCTTTTAAATAATAAATATGATATTGCAATTCGTTGCGGTACTCATTGTGCACCTTTGATGCATCAACATCTCAATACAGTGAAAAGTGGAATCGTAAGAGTATCACTTTCATTTATGAATACAAAAGAAGAAATACAATTTTTCATCAAAGTAATTAAAGAAATTAGTGAGGGTAATTATGATAATTAGTGTTATTGGTTCAGGTGGAAAGACAACAAAAATAAAACAGTTAAAAGATCAATACTTAAAAGAAGGTAAGACTGTTTTAATGACAACTTCTACTCATATGAAAATTGAAGAAAATACACTAGTCGATCCGAGTTATGAAGAAATTATAAATGAAATTAAAAATCATGGTTACGTACATGCAGGTAGTAAAGCCAAAAATCAAAAAATTAAAGCTTTAGATGATGAAGTGTTAGAAAGATTAAAAAAAGAAATAGATGTAATTTTAATTGAAGCTGATGGTTCTCATGGATTACCTTTAAAATATCCAAGAAATAATGAACCTGTTGTAGACAAAGATAGTAATGAAATTATTTTAATTACTTCTTTAAAGGGACTTGGGAAACCTGTTCAAGATGTTGTTCATGGTTATCAAGAAATGAAAGTTGATGGAAATCAAAGAGTAGATAGTCTTTTTATTCAACAACTTATCAACATCTATTTAGAAAAAATTAAAAATATAATGTTCCTATTAAAATTCAAGTAAACGGAGCAAGTTCACTTTATGAAAAAGCACTAGCTTCGTTATTAGAAAATCAAAAGGAAGTAACACTTATTAATGAAGAATGGTTTTTGCCACAACCGAAACTTGTTATTTTGGGTGCAGGACATGTGAGCCAATATGTAAGTAAACTTGCTTCTATGTTGGATTCTATACGATTGTTATTGATGAAAGAAAAGAATTTGCATGTAAAGAATTATTTCCAGAAGCAAATGAAATCATTGTGTTTCTTTTGATAAAGCTGGTTCCTATTTTCCTAAGGAAGCAAATACATGTTATGTCATTGTGACAAGAGGACATAAAGATGATCGTTTGTGTTTAAAAAAGACACTTTTTCGACAAAGTCTTTATGTAGGAATGATTGGAAGCAAGAAGAAAGTTAGACAAACCTATGATGCTTTATTAGAAGAAGGGTATCAACAAGTTGAACTTGATAAAGTACATGCCCCTATTGGACTTTCAATAAAAGCGATAACTCCTGCAGAGATTGCCGTCAGTATCATGTCTGAAATTATAGCTATTAAAAATGAACATCAATATTCAAGCATGACAAGTGACTTATTAGAAGTACAAGGTGATGGTGTTTTATGTATTATTATCGATAAAAAAAGGATCAACACCACGTACAGTTGGTAGTATGATGTTTATAAATGAAAAAAGGAATTATTGGTTCTATTGGTGGGGGAAGAGAAGAATATCAAGCTATTTTAGATGCTAAGAATTGTCATGAGGTAATGATGAAACATTATGAATTAAATAATAGCGAAAGTGCCAATTTAGGAATGATTTGTGGAGGAAGTAATGATGTTTTATTTCTTCCTATAAAGCAGCATTAGCTGCTTTTTTTATGTCTATAAATCTATTTTTTTGTATTATCTTGATGAAAAAATAGAGTTATGCTACAATTTTCTTGTTTTTAGAAGGTTAATTTAAATATGAGGGAGAGAATATGGAGAAAAAAGAGTATACAAGTCCTTATGATTTTGAAGGGAAAATTCCTTTAAAACAGGCAATTATTTTAGGTTTACAACACGTTCTAGCAATGTTCGTTGGTAACTTAACACCCGTACTTATTATTACGGGAGCTTGTGCTGCAACGCATGATGCAGATGTATTTGCTGCAATCCAAGTTTCGCTTTTACAAAATGCAATGCTTATTGCCGGTGTCGTTACTTTAGTGCAATTATTTTCAATAGGTCCTATTGGTGGGAAAGTCCCAATTATCATGGGAACAAGTTCAGGGTTTATTGGTGTTTTCCAAAGTGTTGCTCATGTAATGGGTGGTGGCGTTTTAGGATATGGTGCCATCATGGGAGCAAGCATTTATTGGTGGTTTTATTTTGAAACGGTTTTAGGTTTTCTTTTAAACCATTACGTCGTTTCTTTCCATCTGTTGTTACAGGAACAGTTGTTTTATCGATTGGTTTATCTTTAATCGGTGTTGGTGTTGCTTCTTTCGGGGGAGGAAGTAGTGCTAAAGATTATGGATCTGTAGAAAATCTTTTGATGGTTTATTTGTTTTAGTTGTTATTTTAGCTTTTAAGCATGGTACAAAAGGAATGCTAAGTAATTCAGCTGTTTTAATTGGAATTATTTGTGGTTATGTTTTATGTATGATTTTACCATTGTTTATTTCAACAACAGGGGTTGCTAGTGATGGAACAGAGTTTGTTAAATCATGGGTTTTAAATTGGGATAAAGTGGCTCAAGCAAAATGGTTTGCTTTACCAAAACTCATGCCAGTAAAACCAGTTTTTGATTTAAGAGCAATCCTACCAGTTTTAATTATGTTTGTTGTTACAGCTGTTGAAACTGTTGGTGATATTTCTGGTGTTATGGAAGGTGGAATGTCAAGAGAAGCTACAGACCAAGAATTATCAGGTGGTGTTATCTGTGATGGTATTGGTTCATCTATTGCTGCTTTATTTGGTGTTTTACCAAATACATCTTTTTCACAAAATGTTGGGTTAGTAACAATGACTAAAATTGTCAATCGTTTTGCTTTAGCGTGTGGTGCGATTTTCCTAATTATTTGTGGTTTATTTCCTAAATTAGCGGCACTTGTTTCAATTATGCCTCAATCAGTATTAGGTGGAGCAGCAGTCATCATGTTTTCATCGATTGTTATGTCTGGTGTTCAATTGATTACCAAAGAACCTCTTACTGCTCGTTCAATGACAATTGTCTCAGTTGCTTTAGGATTAGGTTATGGTATAGGTGCAAATAGTGCAATTTTAGCACAACTTCCACAAGCAATTCAAATGATTTGTGGAGAATCAGGAATTGTACCTGCTGCTTTTGTAGCAATTATTTTAAATATATTATTACCAAAAGAAAAACAATAAGGAGGGCTTTCTTTGTTATCGATTAGAAATTATGTGCGACCTCAAACAATTGAGGAAGCTTATGAATATGCAAAAAAACCGCTGAGTGTTGTTTTAGGTGGTATGTTATGGCTTAAAATGCAAAATAGAAATGTTAATTTTGCTATTGATTTATCTGATTTACATTTAGATCAAATTGAAGAAGTAGATGATGAAATACATATTGGTGCTATGGTTACTTTAAGAGAGCTTGAAACAAATGAACAATTAAACCATTTTACACAAGGAGCTATTAAAGAAAGCGTACGTCATATTGTCGGTGTTCAATTTAGAAACTTAGCGACAATTGGTGGATCTATTTACGGAAGGTTTGGTTTTTCTGATGTTTTAACACTTTTTATGGCGCTTGATTGTGAGGTAGAACTTTATCCAACTGGGCGTGTTTCTATCAAAAAATTTGCAAATATGAAATTTACAAAAGATATTCTTACAAAAGTTATTATTAAAAAAGTACCAACAAATGTGGTTTATTTATCACAAAGAAATATTTCAACAGATTTTCCTGTTTTAACCTGTGCTGTAAGTTGTATTGATCAACATTATACATGTATCATTGGAGCTAGACCTTTACATGCTGTAGCGTTTAATGGAGATAGCTATTTTGAAACAGGTATTACTGAAGAAAGTATTCAAAGTTTTACAAAATGTGTTTTATCAGAATTAAAATTAGGAAGCAATTCAAGAGCATCTAAAGAATATCGTCAAAAGATTGCAAAAGTTTTAATAAAAAGAGCTTTTCTTCAATTAAAGGAGGATGTATATGGAAATTAAATTAACTTTAAATGGAGAAAGAATTGTACAAGATATAGAACCTGATTTATTACTTATTGATTTTGTGAGAAAAAATGGTTGCTATAGTGTTAAACGTGGTTGTGATACAAGTAATTGTGGATTATGTACGGTTTTATTAAATGATAAACCAGTGCTTTCATGCAGTGTTCTTGCAATGCGTGCAAATGGTGCAAAAGTAGTTACTTTAGAAGGATTGCAGGAAGAAGCAAAGCCACTTGCAACATTTATTGCTAGTCAAGGAGCTGAACAATGTGGTTTTTGTAATCCTGGATTTATGATGAATACACTTGCTTTATTAAAAGAAAATCCTCATCCAAGTGATGGTGATATTAAAGAATTTTTAGCTGGAAATTTATGCCGTTGTTCAGGTTATGAAGGACAACTTAGAGGAATAAAAAATTACCTAAACTATCTTGAAGAAAAGGGGAATGAATAATGGCTTATAAACATATTGAAAAACCGGTCATGAAAAAAGATGCGATGAATCTTTTGCTTGGTAAACCTGTTTATGTAGATGACATAACAAGTCAAGACTGTTTAGTTGTTAAAGTGTTAAGATCACCACATGCTCATGCTTTGATTGAAGAAATTGATGTTTCTAAAGCTCAAAAAATCCCAGGTATTGAAGCTGTTTATACGTATAAAGATGTTCCTCAAAAACGTTTTACCATGGCAGGTCAAACATCTCCGGAACCAAGTCCTTATGATCGTTTAATTTTAGATCAAAGAGTTCGTTTTGTAGGAGATGCTGTTGCTATTGTTGCTGGTATTAATGAAAAGGTTGTTGATCGCGCTTTAAAAATTATTAAAGTAAAATATCAAGTTTTAACACCAGTTCTTGATTTTATGAAAGCAAAAGATAATAACATCTTAGTTCATCCTGAAGAAAATTGGAAAGCTTTATGTCCAGTAGGTGCTGATAATCATAGAAATCTTGTAGCAACAGATTCTTCAAGTCAAGGTGATTTAGAAAAAGTGTTTGCTTCTTGTGATCAAGTCATTGAAAGAACCTATCATACAAGAGCAAACCAACAAGCAATGATGGAAACTTTTAGAACGTATTGTGAAATTGATCCTTATGGAAGACTTCATGTTATTTCTTCCACTCAAATTGTTTTCCATTGTCGAAGAATTCTTGCTAACGCATTAGATATTCCTCAATCGAAAATTCGTGTTGAAAAACCAAGAATTGGAGGAGGATTTGGGGCTAAACAAACTGTTGTAGCTGAAGTTTATCCTGCTTTTGTAACATGGATGACAAAGAAACCTTCTAAAATGATTTATAGTCGTAAAGAATCACAAATTGCTTCTACACCGCGTCATGAAATGCAAGTGACTGTTAAATTAGGAGCAATGAATGATGGAACAATTCGAGCAATGGACGTTTATACTCTTTCAAATAGTGGTGCTTTTGGTGAACATGGACCAACAACAGTAGGGTTATCGGGACATAAATCGATTCCACTTTATACAAATAATCTAGAAGCCTTTAAATTTTCTTATGATGTTGTTTATACCAATTGTCAAGCGGCTGGTGCCTATCGTGGCTATGGCGCTACGCAAGGACTTTTTGCGGTAGAATCGATTGTTAGCGAAATGGCAGGCATTTTAGGTATTGATCCTGTGGCTATTCGAGAAAAGAATATGGTTAGACAAGGTCAAACAATGGGGGCTTATTATAATGAGGTTGCTCAAGCATGTACACTAGACAAATGTATGGATCATGCTAAAAAACTTTTTGATTGGGAAAACAAATCAAAGGTACGCGTCTTAGAAAACGGTAAAATTAGAAGTGCTGGAGTAGCCATGGCCATGCAAGGATCTGGTATTTCAGGGGTTGATGTGGGTTCTGCTACATTAAAACTTGAAGACGATGGTTATTATACACTTCATATAGGCGCAGCCGATATGGGAACAGGTTGTGACACCATTCTTGCACAAATGGCAGCTGAGTGTTTAGACTGTGATGTTGATCATATTGTTGTCTTTGGGGCAGATACAGATATTTCACCTTATGATTCAGGTTCTTATGCTTCTTCAACAACTTATGTAACAGGAAAGGCAGATAGAGCAAGCTTGTGAAAATTAAAAAATAATTTATGTGATCTTGCTTTACAAACATTCCATTGTGAAAAAGAAGATGTTGAATTCACCTCACAAGGTGTTAAAAATTTAAAGACAAACGAACTTTTAACTTTAAAGGAGCTTGCTTTAAAAGCAATGTGTGGAAATAATATTGAAACACAAGTTACAGTTACACATCATCTCCAGTTTCACCACCACCTTATATGGTAGGGATGGTTGAAATTGAACTTGATAAAGAAACAGGACAAGTTGATATTCTTGATTATGTTGCTGTTGTCGATTGCGGTACTGTTATTAATACAAATTTAGCACGTGTTCAAACAGAAGGTGGCTTAGTTCAAGGAATTGGTATGGCTCTTTATGAAGATGTTCAATATACAAAACGTGGAGCTATTCCTGAAAACTCTTTTATGCAATATAAAATTCCTACACGTTTGGATATGGGAAAAATTAGAGTTGAATTTGAAAGTAGCTATGAACCAACTGGTCCATTTGGTGCAAAATCGATTGGTGAAATTGTTATTAATACACCATCTCCTGCAATTGCCAATGCTATCTATCGAGCAACAGGTAAATATCTAAAGGATCTTCCAATGACTCCTGAAAAAATCTTAATGGCAATTGATGAGTAATGAAAACATATATTATTTATTTAGCGGCTGGAAATAGTCGTCGTTTTAAGGAAGATAAGTTACATGCGCTTTTTAAAGGAAAAGAGCTTTATCTTTATGGAATTGATACTTTGAAACAATTATTAAAATATCGTAATGATATAGAAATTATCGTTGTTTCTAATACAATTGATACACAAGAAAAAGGTATTCATAGTTATAAAAGCCCTTTAAGTGAAAAAGGAATTTCCTATTCTATTAAAGCTGCTTTAGATCATATCAATCAAAAAGATGACTATCAAATGATGTTTATGGTTGCCGATCAACCCTATCTTTCTTATCAAACACTTAATAAGATGATTGATATATTTAATCAATCATCTTATTCTATATGTTCTTTAATGTTTAAAGATAGAGTTGGAAATCCGGTAATTTTTTTACTAAAGACTATTTCCAATTGAGTTATATTCTTTAAAAGAAGATCAAGGAGGACGAACGATTGTTAATAAATATCCTCAAAAATGTTTTTATTTTATAATTGAAAATGAAAAAGAACTATATGATATTGATTATCAAAGTGATCTACAAAAACTTATAAAGGAAGAAGAATATGATTGAATATGCTAAATTAGAAGATAAAGAAGAAATCTATAATTTGATTTGTATTTTAGAAAATAAAGAAATTAATAAAGAACACTTTGATTGTGTTTTTGAAAGTTCATTAAAAGATGAAGATATTATTTATTTAGTTTATCGAGATAAAAAAAATTGAAGGATTTCTAAGTTTTTAAAATACATCATTATCTAC
>ENA-OPYX01001424-OPYX01001424.1-human-gut-metagenome-genome-assembly--contig:-NODE-1424-length-12697-cov-3.419730_pt1 | contig 12697 bp, 13 predicted proteins | sample MGYA00242639_ERZ504486 | MGnify/ENA primary metagenome ERZ504486 (study PRJEB26092, sample SAMD00036296) | human gut metagenome | host: Homo sapiens | study: EMG produced TPA metagenomics assembly of... | reverse complement strand
AGAACGGTTATTGTGAAGCCTTGACCCGCGAATGGGGAGAGATAGCCGACATGCGCCTCAGCGCCAAGGATGAGAACGAGCGCAAGACGATGAATACCCATCTGCATATTCTGGAACCTTATACCAATCTTTTCCGCATGTGGAAGGATACCCGTCTGGAGAGGCAACTGCGCAATTTGATAGGCCTTTTCACGGAACGGATTCTGAATATCAAGACCGGTCATCTGGAATTGTTCTTCAATGATGATTGGGTTAGTAAATACCGCATTGTCTCCTATGGGCACGATATCGAAGCCTCCTGGTTGATACACGAGGCTGCCCTTGTTCTGGGCGATAAGGACCTCCTGGAGAAAGTGGAACCACTTGTAGAATACATCGCTGCCGCTGCCGATGAAGGATTGACGCCCGACGGCAGCATGATATACGAGACTTTTCTGGATAAAGGAAAGACCGATACCGACCGCCACTGGTGGGTGCAGGCCGAGAACGTAGTGGGACATGCCAACCTCTACCAGCACTTTGATGACGAAGTGGCCATGCAGAAGGCTCTCCGATGTTGGGACTTCATCAAGCAGCATCTGGTAGACTACAAGTACGGAGAATGGCATTGGAGCGTGCGTGCTGACGGCACGGTGAACACCGATGATGACAAGGCGGGATTCTGGAAATGTCCGTATCACAACGGACGTATGTGCATGGAAAATTATTGAACGTTTTTTCATAGGTTTTCTATCATAAGAAGATGAATAGATTGATGGTTTTGGGGATTCTTGTCTGGATGGGGATTGCGCTGCACGCGCAATCTCTTTATCCGGACTTCAGCAAGCTGAACTTCGGGTGCGACGGAAACAGCATTACCGCAGGCGAACAATGGTCTAAGACTGTAGTGGATAAACTCGGATTCGCTACACATCACAACGTGGCGGTCGGTTCTGCCACATGGGCATGCCATCCCGATACTCAGGATTATGGCAGCGAAGCTTTTGCCGGCATCTCTGGCGGTTGGCAGGTTACGGAGGATAGGCATGAGTTACAGATGCGGCACAACAACGTGTCAAAGGTGCATATCCAGAAGTTCATAGCCGAAGTGGAAAGTGGCGCTTACCCTGCGCCCGATGTCTTTGTGTTCTCTATGGGAACGAATGACCGTAACTTGGGTAGTGCCGAAGAGGCCCTTAAAGGGAAGACGCTCGATGAAGTAGATGTCAACACCATGGCGGGCGGTGCCCCGTTGGTCCATTCAGACCATTCTGGAGCATTATCCCCAATGCCGCGTATTCGTGTGCACGCCGTTCAGACCGGCAACCCCCGAACACAATGCACTGAATCTGCAGAAGATTGCCATCTTGCGTGAGTTGTGCCGGGCGCTTTCCGTGCAGCTGATAGACTGTTACTCCAATTGTGGTATCGACCGAAAAGTTTGAGCAGCCTTCCGGTAGCGGGCGCTATCTGCGCGACGGGTTGCATCCCGACAAACCGGGGCAGGAGCTGATGGGCCGTTACATCGCGAAGGAGATACGGAACCATTTCTTTTAGTTCCGTTCTGCATATTCCGGTTGGAATAACTTATCATTTAGGGCTTGTAAAGCCCTTTTTTTGTCTGTATTCTTAATGACGAATGCCACGTCATTATTGCTGCTGCCATATGAAATCATCCGTAGGGGGATGTCCTTTAGCGCCTCCATAATCTTTGCCTCAAACCCGGCATATTCCCATTGCATGTTGCCCACCACGGAGACGATGGTCATGCGGTCTTCTACCAATACATGGGCATATTGGCGTAGTTCGGAGATGATGTTCGATAAACGAGTGCAGTCGTCTATAGCCACAGATACGTCCAGATTGGAGGATACCAGCAGGCAGAGGGGGTACGGTACTTGGCAAAAATGTCGAAAATCTTGCTGATGAACAGATAGGGACACAGATTATGGTTCGATTCGAACTTTATGTATATGATGTGGTCCTTGGCGGCTATGGCCTTGATGATATTGTCGTCCTGCAGGTTGGAAATTAGCGTGCCTTCTGCCGACGGTTCCATAGAGTTAAGCAACCGGACGGGAATATTCCTTAGGCGTGCCGGGGCGATACAGAAGGGATGCAGTATCTTGGCACCATAGAAGGCCAGTTGTTCGGCTTCGTTGAAGCTGAGGCGTTTCACGGGGCGGGTACCTGACACCTCGCGCGGATCATTGTTGTGCATGCCATCTATGTCCGTCCATATTTGTATCTCGTCTGCTTGGAGGGCGGTGCCAATGAGGGAAGCAGTGTAATCACTGCCGCCGCGTTTCAGGTTATCTGTTTCGTTATAGGCATTCTTGCAGATGAAACCCTGAGTGATGAAGAGATTGATGCCGGGATGGCAGGCAAGCTGTTCTCGGAGTTTTTGTTCTATATATTCCAAGTCGGGTTCGTTGTCGGGGCCGGTACGCATGAAGTCGAATGCACAAAGCAGTGCATTGGGAATTTTCAGCTCGCGCAGGTAGAAATGCATCAGAGCGGTACTGATAAGTTCGCCTTGTGCCAGCACCTCCTTCTCTTCGACGGAGGTGAAAGAGTTCTTGGTAAATTTCCATAGTTGCTGGAAGCGGTCGAGGATATAATCTATTGCTTCCCGTTTCAGTTTCTCGTCGGTCAGCAACCCATTGGCAAATTCGATGAACTGGAATTCCAGCCGGGTGATGCGGTCGTGGGCTTGTTCTATTTCACGGTTGAACAAGTTGGCGGCAATCTCCTCCAGATGGTTGGTGGTGCCTGCGGTGGCAGACAGTACCACAATCTTGGGTGTTGCATCTTTAATGAGTGTTGCTACATGTTTCATTCTCTCTACGGTGCCGACGGAAGTTCCGCCGAATTTACAAACTTTCATTTCTTGTTTCTTTTTTAACAGTTTCATAATTGCATTCATCCGGATGTTCTTCCTTCCGGCTTTTCATTTCAGGTGGCCTCTTTCCAAAATGGAAGGGGAGGCATGAGGGGCTGTCACTGGGACTAGGCCTGCATAATGCCGCTGTGGCATTGTTGTGGTGGGATATTCATATCCCGGTTGGTGGCAGGCTCTTGCCCCTTCACCTATAAAAGTTCAAAAGATATGCCGTTGGTATTTGGGAAAAGCTTATATTTGCACACCCTGTTTTTTACCGTTATCAGTTTAAAAACTTATCGAATAGATATGAGTAAGATTCTAATCATTGATGATGAGGTACAAATCCGTACCCTTCTGACACGGATGATGGAGTTGGAGGGATATGACGTCTGTCAGGCTGGTGATTGCAGGGCTGCCCTGAAGCAACTGGAACTCCAAAATCCCGATGTAGTTTTGTGTGATGTGTTTCTGCCCGATGGAAATGGGGTAGACCTGGTGTTGGCTATCAAGAAGGCGGCACCCAATGTGGAAGTTATTCTGCTGACAGCGCACGGCAATATTCCCGATGGGGTGCAGGCCATCAAGAACGGTGCTTTCGACTACATCACCAAGGGAGACGATAATAACAAGATTATTCCTCTGATAAGCCGTGCTGTAGAGAAAGCGCGTATGAATGTGCGGTTGGAAAAAACTGGAGAAGAAGGTGGGACAGACGTACTCTTTTGATTCTATCCTGGGAGAATCCAAAAGTCCTGAAGGATGCTGTTTCATTAGCTCAGAAGGTGTCAGGGACTGATGTTCCTGTACTGTTGACTGGAGAAACGGGCACGGGTAAGGAGGTATTTGCCCAGGCCATCCATTACAGTAGTAAGCGTGCACGGCAGAATTTTGTAGCGGTTAACTGTTCTTCGTCAGCAAGGAGTTGCTGGAAAGTGAAATGTTTCGGTCATAAAGCCGGTTCGTTTACCGGAGCGATGAAAGATAAGAAGGGGCTGTTCGAAGTGGCCGATAACGGAACCATCTTTTTGGATGAAATAGGTGAAATGGCTTTCGAGCTGCAAGCCAAATTGCTTCGTGTGCTCGAAGCGGGAGAGTACATCAAGATAGGCGACACGAAACCGACGAAAGTGAATGTCCGCGTTATCTCCGCCACCAATCGGGACCTGAAAAAAGAAATAGAACAAGGTAATTTCCGTGAAGATCTTTATTATCGTCTTTCTGTTTTTCAGATACACCTCCCTCCTCTTCGTGAGCGCAAAGAAGACATCGAACTTTTGGCGGAAAGCTTTATCCAACTCTTTTCAAAGAAACTGGGGAAACAGGTGGAAGGGATGGCTCCGGAGTTCTTGAAAGCTTTGAAAGCTGCCGACTGGAGAGGAAATATCCGTGAATTGCGAAACGTGATAGAACGCAGCATGATTGTCTGCGACAAACAGCTCACCTTACAAGATCTTCCCATTGAAATACAGAATGCCCGGCAGGAAGATTATTCCGGCAAGAATTATTCGGAGTTTGAACTGGCCGCTATGGAAAAACGTCATATCGCTAAAGTTCTGCAACATACTAAAGGAAACAAGACCGAGGCTTCACGTTTATTGAAAATAGGTTTGACTACTTTATATAGAAAGATAGAGGAATACGGCATTTAGTTGTTGCAGGTCATTGATCAACCCTTTCCTGCCCTATGGTTAAGTCTTTTTATACGGATGTATTCTATCTCCATAGCCTTTGGAGTTATCTCCATAAGCTTTGGAGTTGACTCCCAAGGTTATGGAGTTAACTCCATAAACCTTGCGGAGATAAAAACAAAACAGGACTAAGAAACCCTTAACCACACGGCAGGAAAGGGTTAGGGATACGGATAAGACCTTTTAATGACGAATCCGGTTCCCAAGTCTTTTATGTATTCCTTACGGATAAACAGCCCCACTCAAATTCTACTGCTTCACGAAAGACCATAGGCAGCATTATTGCAAGATGGTTTCAGCAAAGATGGCTACGGAATCAATACATTCCGGATATAGAAATGATCCGTGACTTTCCTCAGCAAGACAAGAGCTTTCGATATACTTCGGCATCTTCCTCCGAGAAACAGCATACAATCACTTCTCCTTCATAGCCATGTGCCATTTCTTCCCCGATGGCATTCAATGCGATACGTGCCGCTTCTTCCTTGGGATAATGATATACGCCGGTACTGATACAAGGGAATGCAATGCTTTGGATGCCGTTCTCTCTCGCTAGTATGAAACTGGTATGATAGCATGATGCAAGTTTTTCGGCTTCTCCATGCGTTCCCCCATGCCATACGGGTCCTACGGTATGAATCACTTTCCTGCATGGCAGGTTGTATGCATCGGTTATCTTGCTTTCCCCCGTCGGACAACCGCCCAATGTTTTACATTCCGCTAACAACGCCGGGCCTGCAGCCCGATGGATAGCTCCATCTACACCACCGCCACCCAGCAACGAGCAGTTGGCTGCATTTACAATGGCGTCGACTTTTAAAGTAGTGATATCGGCTACGGTAACATTTATCTTCTTCATTTTTCCTTTCTGTTTTTCTGTATTAAAACCTCTATACAAAGCTATATAATAAATTGGGGAATTATGCAGTTTGGCAGCAAATAAATCAATTATTCTCCTGTTTTGATATTCTTCCCTTTTCATTTTGAAAAGATCTTCTTTTGCTCTCTCTCTTTTCTTGTTGTTATATCTGTATATAAATCAATTACTTATCTCCTGTTTGCCGGTAATGGCACACTATTGGCATATAGCGTGGCAGTTAACAATAGTATTAATTAAAAAAAGGAATTATGGATTTATTTTCAATCGGATTTGTGGTTTGTACCTTGAGCGGCATAGCTTGCTTTTGGCTTTTCTTTAAATGCATAGACTGGTTCGAGAAGATCTAAAAAAAGAAAGGAGAAACAAGTTATGTACACAGCATTATTTGTAGTTAGTTTGATTATGTTCGGCTATATGATGTATGTTCTCATCAAGCCGGAGAAGTTTTAAAAAAGTAAGTTAAGAAATAAAGAGTTATGAATACTGAAGTTTTAGGTGTTATAGCGCAAATTGTCTTAATGGTAGTGCTCAGCTATCCTTTGGGCAAATATATCGCTAAAGTTTATAAAGGTGAAAAGACTTGGTCGGATTTTATGAAGCCCGTTGAACGGGTTATGTTCAAACTGAGTGGCATCAATCCCAATGAGGAGATGAACTGGAAACAGTTTTTGAGAGCCTTGCTGGTGGTAAATCTATTTTGGTTCCTTTGGGGGATGGTACTGTTGGTTACACAAGGTGTGCTGCCGCTTAACCCGGATGGAAATGTCGGTCAGACTGCGCATCAGGCATTCAATACTTGTATCAGTTTCATGGTGAACTGTAACTTGCAACATTATAGCGGTGAAAGTGGGCTGACTTATTTTACTCAGCTATTCGTCATCATGCTCTTTCAGTTTATTACTGCCGCTACCGGTATGGCTGCCATGGCAGGTATAATGAAAGCGCTGGCTGCAAAGACTACTCAGACTATTGGCAATTTCTGGAACTATTTGGTATTAAGTTGTACCCGTGTCCTGTTGCCTCTTTCATTGGTCGTAGGCTTTATCCTGATTGTGCAAGGAACTCCGATGGGCTTTGACGGAAAAATGAAAGTGACCACCATGGAAGGAGCTACACAATATGTATCACAAGGCCCTACGGCGGCTATTGTCCCTATCAAACAATTGGGTACTAATGGTGGTGGTTATTTTGGTGTAAACTCTTCTCATCCATTGGAGAACCCTACCTATTTTGCCAATATGGTGGAATGTTGGTCTATCCTTATCATACCTATGGCGATGGCATTTGCATTCGGTTTCTATCTGAAACGTAAAAAATTGGGTTATAGTATATATGGTGTCATGCTGTTTGCCTATCTGGTAGGAGTTTGTATCAATGTGAGTCAGGAGATGAGTGGTAATCCACGTATTGATGAAATGGGGATAGCGCAGGATAATGGCGCGATGGAAGGTAAAGAAATACGTTTGGGCTCGGCCGCCACTGCTTTGTGGAGTATTACTACTACGGTTACTTCCAATGGTTCTGTCAATGGTATGCACGATTCAACAATGCCGCTTTCGGGTATGATGGAAATGCTGAACATGCAGATCAACACATGGTTTGGCGGTGTAGGTGTGGGATGGATGAACTACTTTACATTTATTATTATCGCCGTGTTCATCAGTGGGTTGATGGTAGGCCGTACACCGGAGTTCCTTGGTCATAAAGTAGAAGCACGTGAAATGAAGATTGCTTCCATTGTGGCACTACTTCATCCGTTTATCATTTTAGTTGGTACGGCATTGGCTGCTTATCTGTTTGTTCATGCGCCTGCATTTGTGGAAAGTGAAGGTGGCTGGCTGAACAATCCCGGATATCATGGTTTGAGCGAAATGCTTTATGAATACACCTCGTGTGCCGCCAATAATGGTTCCGGTTTTGAAGGACTGGGTGATAACACATGGTTTTGGAACTACTCTTGTGGTATTGTGCTGATATTAGGACGTTTTGTCCCGATTGTAGGTCAAGTGGCCATAGCAGGTATTCTGGCTAAGAAAAAATTTATTCCCGAAAGCGCCGGCACATTGCAAACCGATACAGTGACATTCGGTGTGATGACATTTGCGGTTATTTTTATTGTTGCCGCACTATCATTCTTCCCGGTACATGCATTAAGCACTATTGCCGAGCACTTGAGTTTATAATTCTGATAACAGACAACGATATTAATAGAAGATATGAAAGATAATAAATCAGCTTCTTTATTTCAGAAGGAGCAAGTCATTGACAGCATAAAACAATCATTCGTGAAGTTGAATCCGCGAGTGATGATTAAGAATCCGATTATGTTCACGGTAGAGGTTTGTACAGCTATTATGTTCTTGGTGATGCTCTACTCTATCGTTAATGATTCACAAGGCTCATTTATTTATAATTTATGGGTTTTCGTAATCCTGTTCATCACCTTGTTATTTGCTAATTTTGCTGAAGCTATTGCCGAAGCGCGCGGAAAAGCACAAGCCGATAGCCTGAGGAAGACTCGTGAGGAAACCCCTGCCAAATTGATTGTGAACGGGACTTTGAAAACTGTCAGTAGTTCCCGGTTAAAGAAAGGTGATATTTTTGTATGCGAGGCAGGAGATGTAATTCCTGCCGATGGCGAGATCATCGAAGGACTGGCGTCTATTGACGAAAGTGCCATCACAGGCGAATCCGCTCCTGTAATCCGTGAAGCAGGCGGTGACAAGAGTTCAGTAACAGGAGGTACAAAAGTATTGTCCGATCAGATAAAAGTAATGGTAAGCACCCAGCCGGGTGAAAGTTTCCTGGATAAGATGATTGCATTGGTGGAAGGCGCATCCCGCCAGAAAACACCGAATGAAATTGCATTGACTATCCTGTTGGCAGCATTTACATTGGTCTTTGTCATTGTGTGTATCACCCTTAAACCGTTTGCCGATTATACGGGAACTGTCATTACCATTGCTTCTTTTCTGTCCTTGTTTGTCTGCCTCATTCCTACCACTATCGGAGGATTGCTTTCGGCTATCGGTATCGCCGGGATGGATCGTGCTTTGCGTGCCAATGTCATAACCAAATCGGGTAAAGCAGTGGAAACAGCCGGAGATATAGATACGTTGCTTCTTGATAAAACAGGAACAATAACTATAGGAAACCGTAAAGCTACCCGTTTTTATCCGGCTCAGGGAGTGGATGAACATGCTTTCATCGAAGCCTGCCTACTCTCATCTGTATCTGATGATACTCCGGAAGGCAAATCTATTATTGAACTGGGACGTGAATCGGGTTTACGGATGCGTAATTTGAATACTGATGGTGCTCATATGATAAAATTTACCGCCGAAACCAAATGCTCGGGTATTAACTTGAAGGATGGAACAGAAATCCGTAAAGGTGCATTTGATGCTATCCGCAAGATAGCTTTGTCTGCCGGAAACCCTTTCCCAAAAGAAACGGAAGATATCATTCAAACCATTACAAGTAATGGAGGTACATCCATTGGTGGTGAGTGTCAATTAAGAAAATTGCCGGAGTTATGAATTGCAGGATATCATAAAACCGGGTATTCAGGAACGTTTTGAACGATTTACGCAAGATGGGGGTAAAAACAGTCATGGTGACGGGAGATAACCCTTTGACCGCCAAATATATTGCAGAGAAAGCCGGAGTAGACGACTTCATAGCCGAAGCTAAACCGGAGGATAAGATGGAGTATATCAAGAAAGAGCAGGCTGCCGGCAAACTGGTTGCCATGATGGGTGACGGAACAAATGATGCTCCTGCCCTTGCCCAAGCTAATGTGGGGGTTGCCATGAATAGCGGTACACAGGCTGCCAAGGAAGCAGGGAATATGGTGGATTTGGATAATGATCCTACCAAGCTGATAGAAATTGTTGAGATAGGTAAACAATTGCTGATGACACGTGGTACACTGACCACTTTCTCCATAGCCAATGATGTGGCCAAATATTTTGCCATTGTTCCTGCATTGTTCATGCTTTCCATTCCAGAACTGGCTGCATTGAATATTATGGGGTTGCATAGCCCTGAGAGTGCTATCTTATCTGCAGTTATATTCAATGCCATCATTATTCCTATTCTGATTCCGCTGGCATTGAAAGGAGTTCAATACAAACCGATAGGAGCTTCCGCCTTGCTTCGTCGTAATCTTTTGATATATGGCATAGGTGGTGTTATTGCTCCTTTTGTGGGTATTAAATTAATAGATTTAGTAGTAGGATTATTCTTTTAACAAGTAAACGACAATGAAAATTTTATAAAGTCATTCAGACTTACTTTAGTCTTTTGTGTGTTTTTCTCAGTATGCTATATACTAGTCTTATGGATTTTCGCTCAGTTTGCCGGACCTAATTCCGGCAATGCCGAGGTTGTGGAACTTAACGGAAAAGTGGTAGGTGCAGCCAATGTGGGACAATTATTTACGGAAGATATTTATTTCTGGGGACGTCCTTCGTGTGCCGGAGATGGTTATGATGCAACCAGTTCGGCCGGTAGCAATAAAGGCCCTACCAATGCAGAATACTTGGCTGAAGTAGAAGCGCGGATTGATACATTTTTAAAGCATCATCCTTACTTGAGCCGTAAGGAAGTACCTGCCGAAATGGTCACAGCCAGCGGTTCCGGGCTGGATCCTGACATCACTCCGGCCTGCGCATACGTGCAGGTACAACGTGTGGCTAAAGCTCGCGGAATGAGTGAGGAAACTGTAAAAGCTATTGTAGATAAAGCTGTGGAAAAACCGTTTATGGGCATATTCGGTACAGAGAAGGTGAATGTATTAAAACTGAATGCTGCTTTAGAAAAGGCAAAATAATAAAAAATATATAGTCATTAAATTAGGAAGATGTGCGTCATGAAAAAGAGAAGTTTCCTGGATACCGAGAGTCTGTCGGCTCTAGAAGCTGTGGCTATCATTGTATTGTTCTTTGCTTTGATAACATGGATTCTTGATCTTTGACGTGCATCACCCTATTGAATGATGCATCTTGATTCAGAAAAACTCAAAATGGATATTTCCTTTCAGACAATAAGAAGGAAATAGTAGAAATATGTAAAACACGAATATTGATTAGTTTAATTTTTTAAGATGAAAAAGAATTTGAAAAAAGTGGTCTTGGTACTGGCTTTACTGTTGCCTGGAGTGATAAAAGCACAAGAATTTAACGTAACGGCTAAGGCGGATTTTGTAAGTGATTACATTTGGCGTGGCGCTTACCAGAATTCAGGATTTTCTGTACAGCCTACATTAGGATTATCTTACGGCAATCTTTCTTTGTCTGCTTGGGGGAGTCAGAGCCTAACCAAGACAGACGGTGCACAAGAGTTTGACATCAATTTGAGTTATACCATTGGCGGTTTAGGTATTACAGTGACCGACTATTGGTGGAATGGCATCACCATGCCCTACGGGGATTATAAACATGATCATCATTTTGAAGGAACATTAGCTTATAATTTCGGCGAGAACTTTCCTCTGACCTTGAGTTGGTCTACCATGTTTGCGGGAGGAGACGATAACAAAGACGGTGATCGTGCTTATTCCACTTATATCAATGCTTCTTATAATATTGCTTGCCCGGAAGAAATTACGCTCACTCCTTCCGTTGGTTTCACTCCTTGGAAAGGAATGTATGATGCTGATGGTGCTGCTTTTACAGATATTGCTCTAAAAGCTTCCAAGAACATTAATATTACAGATCATTTTTCTTTGCCTTTGTTTGTACAGGCTATTGTTTCGCCCTCATTTGACAAAACTTATCTGATAGCCGGATTAAGTATTGGGTTTTAAATATGTGATTTTTTTAACAAAAGGAAGTGTCAAAACGAAACCGGACTATCCAATCGTCAACTGTAGGGGCAGGGTTTGCCTGCCCGAAGACACAAAGCAAACTGTTTTCGGGCGAGCGAACCTCGCCCCTACGAACGAAACGACAGCATTATCCACGTTTTGACAACCCTTTTTTGTTGTATAGAGTGACTTATCCTTTTTTGAGTCTTGCCGGACGTGGTATTTTTGTTCAAAGAGTTACCACGTGGAGAATGGAGTATGGCTAAAACTAAAGATAGTTTTGTATCTCTTTAATGTTATTCAACTTAATAAAGTGGGAGTGCGTTACTTCTCCTTCGTATTGTTCGTGTGCCCAAGTGACATGATGAGGTACATAGGCTGCATAACCTCCGAGTTCCAATATGGGAATAATATCCGACTTTATCGAATTACCTATCATCAGTAAATTTTCTGCCTTACACCCTAAATGATCAAGCAATCTTTTATAATCCGCATTTTTCTTGTCGCTCATTATTTCTATGTGGCAAAAGTATTCTTGTAATCCGGACGCAGAAATCTTTCTTTTTTGATCGAACAAATCACCTTTGGTGGCCAATACTAATTTATAATTTTCGTGCAAGGCTGATATGACTTCTTGCACACCGTCCAATAATGTGATTGGTCTTTGCAGAAGTTCCTGACCTGAACGGAGGATTTCTTTTACGAGATTGAGGTCTCCTTCTCCATTAGTAACTTTGCAAATGGTTTCAATCATGCAAAGCAGCATTCCTTTCAGTCCATAACCATAGATATGCAGATTTTTTATTTCTGTCTTGAACAATTCTTCTGATACGGAAGGAGCTGGTGAATATTTCCTCAGAAGATGACAAAATTTGTGTTCCAACTCTTGAAAATAAAGTTCATTTTCCCAAAGAGTGTCATCGGCATCAAAAGCGATAAATTCTATTTTATTTTTCATGTTTTATTATTAGAATAGGAAGAGGGAGCGAATCATATCATAATGTATTGTTTTGTCCGTCTTTTACGTTCTGTATAAATTCGGCAACATTTCGTCCATCCACCAAGCCATGGTGGACACTGATGGATATAGGAAGCAAAAGTTTCATTTTTTTCTTGTATCAGCTTACCTGTAGAAATTTTGGGTATAGAATCTCCTGTTTGAATTGAACCGGCATGTTTCATCTCGGAAAAAGGCAAACCAGGGCAGAGCCGAATAACGGATGACATCCGCTCTTGCTGTGTCCCTTGGAAAAAAGAAAGTCCGGTACTGTTTTTTTACTCTATGTATTTCCTTTTCTGCATTTTTCAATAAATAAGGAAAGATCTGTGTCATACTCAAAAAATCCAAAGCCGAAAGTTCCGTCCTCTCTTCCGATAGTGGGCGAAATATTGATTTTATCATATTCTACTACTTCTCCGTTTTCTATACGTAATTTGAATGCAGTAGTCGCATTGAT
>ENA-OPYX01001423-OPYX01001423.1-human-gut-metagenome-genome-assembly--contig:-NODE-1423-length-12697-cov-5.258234_pt1 | contig 12697 bp, 9 predicted proteins | sample MGYA00242639_ERZ504486 | MGnify/ENA primary metagenome ERZ504486 (study PRJEB26092, sample SAMD00036296) | human gut metagenome | host: Homo sapiens | study: EMG produced TPA metagenomics assembly of... | reverse complement strand
TTCTTTTTCCATTTCCATTTATCTTATCATATGTATCATCCGGTACACCAATCCTGACAACTCTCTCTTTCTGATTTTCTGCTGCAAAAGCATAAACCGGACAGATTGAAAAAAGGATGCAGCTGCATAATATTAAAATGATACTCTTTTGCAATACTGATTTATTCATTTTCACTTTTATTCCCTTACATGGTATTATAATTACACTAAAATGCCTGATTGCCCATCTAGCAAGTTTGTATCCTAATTTAAGTTGTTTCAAAACAAAAAAACACTGCCAAACAGACAGTGCCTACTATTTCTGCAACTGGCTGCCATTTTACAGGCCCTGTAGCTTTGCGTCCCAGACTTTCATCTGGTTTGCCAATTTCCTTATTATAGCTTTTAAACTTATGCAAAAAACTGGTTTTATTATACTATAGTGCTCTACTGTACACAAAAAAAACCTTACTGTTTCCTATCCGTCATCTTTATCATATAGATAAATCTGCAATCTGAAAAGCAGCCTGCTGTTGCCATAATCTATCTATTTCCTGCCAATCCAGGCATCTCACAAAGCTTTCATCTGGAAATTCCACCTGCTTGTTCCACGGACGATCATACACAGCTACTTTACAATCTTTAAAATGCTGCACATGTTCAAATGCAGCTGGTGAATCTTCGATTGCAAAATCAAAATGCATGCAATAAAGTTCTTCTAATGTCAGATTATATGTATGATCCTGTTTGAACATTTCTCGTCCATATTTATCAACAAAATAAATAGGAATCCTATTTAAGTGATGTTCATCCAACCATCTTCTAGATGGTTCATAAGAATCAAATGGTCTTCCTGTGACAACAAAAACCTCATGTCCTTCATCAACCCACTTGTTGATCACTTCTGAAGCTCCCGGTGTTTCTTCATAATCTAGTAAATTTTCTGGAATATGCCCTACCTTCATCATTCATCATACTGTTCTCCACTTAAATCAAATGATTTCTGAAGATTAAAGAACTGTACTTCCCTATATGGCACATCAATATTAAATAATTCTTTTGCAAACAATTCTATCTTCTTCGGACTACCAATAAAAACAAAATTTTTTTTTCAATGCCATTTTGTTCAGATAGGAATACATATCATATCCATTATCTATATTCCAAAACAATTAAAAAATTTATTATCATAGAAATAATATGTCTTATGAGTTATTGATGAATATTTGTTATTTGATATATGATAGACATATATTAAGCGATAAACAAGGCGATAATTATTTATGGAATTTTATTGATGATATAAATATGGCTAATTTATATGAAAAATTTGTGCTTAATTATTATAAAAAGCATTATCCAGAATTGAAGGCAAAATCAGCGGTTATTAGATGGAACGTAAATAGTATGAATAGTGATGATGAAGCATTAGCTTTTTTGCCTTAGGATGAGAACAGATATTACGTTGACATATGCAAATAAAATATTGATTATTGACACTAAATTTTATCAATATAGTTTAGTAAAACATAGTAGATATCAAAATAGCCATTTAAAACATCATTCAGATAATTTGTATCAAATTTTTACGTATGTAAAAAATAAAGATAAGATAAATACAGGTAATGTAAAAGGATTATTATTGTATGCTCAAACTGTCAAAGATGGGGAAATAAGACACAAATATATGATGGCTGGAAATGAATTTTATGTACAAACTTTAAATTTAAATCAAGATTTTGCAAGGATAAAAGCACAGTTAGATGATATTGTTAATTTAATTAAAGATAAAAAAGCTCTATAGAATAAAAATTCTATAGAGCTTTTTATAATATTATTTTTCTTTGTGTTTATTTTTTTCGGCTAAATCAGCTTCACATTTTTCAAGAGCTGTAGAGAATTTACGCCAGAGGTGTTTTCTACCTAATGTACGGAATAATCCAGCACGATACATATGACGGCGAACTTGTGGATTAGCTTCGCAAAGATATACTTCAATGCCACGTTTTTGAAGATGTTTAACGATTTCATTGAGCATTTTAAGACCACTTAAATCTACGAATGGCACGCTTTCAAAGCGTAAAATTAAAGATTTTGGATCTTTATCGATATGGGCAAGGGAACGTTCAAAGGCACTTACAGCACCGAAAAAGAGTGGCCCTTCGATAGTATAAACGAGCATTTCAGGGTGATGTTCTAATTCTTTTTGGAACTGTGGTTCAATTTCTGTATGGTGGATAGCGTGAACATCAACAGAAAATACCATTTTACGCATGAACTGTAAAATAGCAAGTACGACACCAACGTTTACAGCAACTACTAAATCAGTGAAGATAGTCAAAAAGAATGTGATGAGCAAAATAAGGGAGTCTGCACGAGGGGCAACACGGATAAGGCGAATAAAATTCGGTACATCACTCATATTGTAGGATACGACGAATAAAATCGCAGCCATAGAGGCAAGTGGAATATTAGCAGCAAGTGGAGCTAAGAAGAATAATACTAATACTAAAAATACGCAGTGAACTAAGCCTGCAAGTGGACTTGTACCACCTTGACGAATATTTGTAGCAGTACGAGCGATAGCACCAGTAGCAGCGATACCACCAAAGAGAGGACAAACGATATTAGCAAGACCTTGACCGAATAATTCTTGGTTAGAATTGTGTTGATGACCTGTCATACCATCAGCAACAACGGCAGATAATAATGATTCAATAGCACCGAGCATAGCAATAGTAAAAGCTGGGCCAATCAAAGCAAATACATCAGAAATAGATATTTCAGGAAGTGTAAGGCTTGGTAAGCCTTGAGGAATACCACCAAAAGCAGTGCCGATAGTAGCAACTCCAGGGAATTGATAATAAGATTGGATACAAGTAGCGACAACCATTGCCCAAAGTGGTGCTGGGAGTTTTTTAGCAAGTGGAATTTTTGGCATGATTAGGATAATAGCAAGGCTGATTAAACTAATCATGAGTGTAGGCATATGACTTTGTGGTAAAGATAAAATCATCAAATAAAGTTTTTCATGGAACATTTCAGCGTGAGCAATTGGCGGAAAACCAAAGAAGGATTGCCATTGACCAACCCAAATAGTAACACCGATACCAGCAGTAAAGCCAACGATAACAGGAGCAGGAATAAAGCGAATGACATCACCGAGTTTGGCGATAGACATCAAAACTAAAATAATACCAGCCATGATAGTGGCGATTTGTAGACCTGCTAGACCATATTGTATCAAAATGCCACTGAGTAAAACGATAAATGCACCTGTAGGGCCTGCAATCTGTACACGAGAGCCACCAAAGATAGAAACGAAAAATGCGGAAATAATAGCAGTATAAATACCTTGTGCAGGAGATACGCCACTAGCGATAGCAAATGCCATAGCAAGAGGCATAGCCACGATACCGACTACGATACCTGCGGAGATATTTTTTCCTAAATGTTCAGATTTGAATAAACCAGCGTTATAAGCTTCTTTTAATGCAATCAACAGTAATTCTCCTTTAGTTAAATATTAAATTGTTAAGTGAAAAACGATTAAAAAATATGTAATAGCTATAATTTTTCTTAGATGATAAAATACCTCCTTTATAAATAAAATATAAGTGATAAATTTTTTATAAACTTCATAAATATGATAAAGCTAATAAAAAATACAAAGAATAGTTTATCACTAGATTTTAAGACTAGCAATAAAATTTAGGTGAAAAATAAAAAGAAATTAGCAAAATACTAATTCCTAGCAAAATTTTAATAAAATATGATATGAAAATGTAATTTTAAGCTTCAAGATATCGTTGATACATATTATAAGTTTTTTTCCATCAAAATCAAGAGAAAATAATATCAAGTTTATAATCTTTATGCATATCTAGCCATGTTTTGACTGTAGAGATAGCAATTTTTGTCGCTTCTTCTAGTGGATAATGATATACACCAGTGGAGATAGCAGGAAAAGCGATACTGTGAATATCGTGTTTCAAAGCTAAATCTAAAGAATTTTTATAGCAATTGGCAAGTAGCGAAGCTTGATTTTTTTGAGTAGAACAAATTGGCCCTACTGTATGAATTACATATTTTGCTTTTAAATTATAGCCCTTAGTGATTTTAGCTTCGCCAGTTTCACAGCCACCGAGAGTGCGACATTCTGTTAAAAGCTCACGACCTGCACGGCGATGAATAGCACCGTCGACTCCACCACCGCCGAGAAGCGTTTTATTCGCAGCATTGACGATTGCATCACAATCAAGAATAGTAATATCACCTAAATCAATAGAAATCATATTAACACCTTCTATAAAAATTAATTAGTTAAATCATCTAATAGGAATTTTAGAAATAGTTATCTTTGTCTTTTTCAAGCCATTAGCCTTGAGAAAATGATTTAATTCCTGTTTATTTTGTCTACACATAGCACCGAGAGTGATTTCAGGAATGAGTTCACTATCCCAAATATCGGCTAAACATAATTTATGATAACTGCGGATTTCATTTTTAAATAAAGAAAAATGCGTCTGTTCAATGGAAGACATTCGCAATAGTGAATGGAATTTGTCATGCAAAGGTTTGAGCGTAGCAGGTAAGATAATATTACGGCTCATGCTCAAAAAATCTTTTTTCATAGATAGAGTTTTAGGATAAAAAAGCAGACGAAATTCATGTTCATCAGCAAAATAATTATTTTTAGCAAAGTTCATGACTTTATTATAGGCAATGACTAAAACGATAAAGCCATATTGTTCGATATATTTTTGAAAAGGGTCATTATAATTGCGGATTTGTTCTTCAAATAAATCGTAAAAACAAGCACAGATATGGGATAATTTATCTAAGATTTCAGCATCACTATAGAGAATTTTTCTAGTTCTGTTATGGAAAAATGGGAATAATCTTTGAAATTTACATTGAGTTTATCCATGTTGATACCGATACAAACACCACTATAACTAGAAGCATATCTTTCCCAATGTGAGAGATTATCTTTTTTATCGGTTAAACTTAGCGAATAACCATCACTTTTTTTGAGATAATTTTTTAAGTCAGGCATATGGGTTTCAAAACTTTTTTTCAATAATGATAGATATTGCTTGAAATTATCATCAGTAGAATTATTTATAATTTCGTCCATATCTTTGAGCATATGATTTACAGTATAATATCTCTCTGATTTATCATTAGAAGATTTTAGATTGGTCAGCCAAAGCTCACGACTCATGATGATATTATAAAGTGAATTGATTGATGTATAATGATAAAAAATATTTTGTCCGTCCATAATTATTACCTCGTAGAAGTCTTATTAATTATAATTATGAAAGGGAAAAAGAGAAAATGCAATAATAATAATATAGTTGTTCATTTCTTTAATGATAAAGAAACGAACCAAAGAAATCACCCGCTCACGCACTTTTTACTTTGACAAAGATAAAAATATATCAACAATGTTCTAAACTCGCAAAGCTCAAACAGTAGAACTAAAACCGTAGCTATATTTTTATCTTTGCCAATAGCTAAAGCTACCGTAAAAAGATGCTAAAATGCGGGAAAAAGTTTGGTGTTATTAAAGATTTTCAATAACTGATGTTACCATTAAATTTTAAAAAGCGAAAAAATGATAAATTGATAAAATAATAATCAAATATCCCTCACGTTAGCAAATTTTGCGGTAGCCGTAGGCTATTGGCAAGGATAAAACCATGACTATGAATTTAGCTCTACTGTTTGAGCGAAGCGAGTTTAGAGCGTTATAGTCATGGTTTTATAATTGACAAAGAAAAATTGGTATCGGGAGGTAGAGTTCTTTTGTTATTTTTCTTGGTCAAAAAAGAAAAGTAAGCGGACTATACGAACATTTGTTGTAATAGTCCTTTTTTTATTTGTTTCCAGTGTTCTAGCTGGGCTTTTTGGTTTTCGAGTTTGCGGTCAAATGCTGAAAGGAAATCGGCTATTTTTGTTTGTTCTTCTAAACAAGGGATAAATAAGATTACTTCAGAAATATCTTTTTTATTAATGGAGCTAAAGGTACTTCCTTGACTTTTTTTTATTAATTGAAATAAGTTAAATTCTAAATTATATTTACCAAATAATTTATTACAATTAAAAGATATGGCAGATAAACCACGACCAATACAAAATTTTTTATTAGCAATATTTATAGCACCAACAGGTGCACGCACACTTAACAAAATATCTGTAGGATTTGCGATTTTTTGTGGTTTAGTACACCAATATTTTTCAATAGGATATTTATTAGTAAATTCTGCATTACCTTGTAAAAAGGGAGTACCAATTTTTTCAGTATTAACAAAATCACTATCAGGAGATTGTCCCATAGTAATATTACTAATATCTTCTAATTTTTTCTTTTCCCAATTAGGATAATTATTGCCGTTTTCATCTTTAAAGCGTAGTTTTTGGCTAAAGATTTGTTGTAGCAATCCTTTTTTCTGATTTTCTAGGCTAGTGATAGTATTTTTTAGGTTTGTTATTTTTTTATCTACTGTAGTAAGAAATTTAGAAATTTTATTTTGTTCTTCTAATTTAGGAAAAGGTATTTTAAAAGATTTTATATCTTGAATACTAACGTTAGCTTGATTACCAGTGCCACCAACTGAAAATCTAAAAAATTTGTTTAAAAATGTATTATTTAATAATATATATTTCAAAAAATTAGCAGAGTAATTTGAATTGGTTATTTTAAAAACAGCTAATCTTTGATTTAAAAGTAAATTAGTTTCATTTTTTATTTGATAAGAATATCCAAAATCTTTTTTTCCAAACGTTCCAGTTAAAGTTAATATAATATCATTTTTTTCTAATAAATATGGTAATTCTTTTTGAGAAATAGTATTTAAATAGCTAGGATTTTTTTCTAAATTTAAAGTATTGTTATTTACATTTCCCATTTTTATAACTTGATATTTAGCTTTATAATTTAACAAGTTTTCACTTTTAAAAGCATATCCACCATATATATTAGTAAATAAATTTAATGGAACTTTTTGCCATTTATCAGTGAATTCTTTAAATCTTAATTTTGGTACATTCATTATTTTAACCCCAATTCATGGAAGTATTTATCTAATTCTTCATCAATATTTTGGCTTTCGTTTTGGAGTTTGGTCAATGTGGCAAATTCTGCTTGTAGGTCTACTGGTTCTTCTTCTTCAAATGTATCTACATAACGAGGAATATTGAGGTTATAGTCGTTTTCTTCGATTTCTTCGATAGTGGCAACATGAGCATATTTTTCTACATCTTGGCGGTTTTTATATGTTTCGATAATTTTATGGATATGTTCATCTGTGATGAGGTTTTGATTTTTGCCTTTGTCGAATTCTTTGGAAGCATCAATAAATAATATATCTTTATTTGGACGATTTTTCTTGAAGACTAAGATACAAGTCGGAATACTTGTGCCATAGAATAAGTTTGCAGGTAAGCCGATGACTGTATCGAGATAGTTGTAATCACGGATAATTACTTTGCGGATTTGTTCTTCAGCGGAGCCACGGAATAATACGCCATGTGGCAATACTACAGCCATAGTGCCGTCTTCGTCTAAGGAGTTTAACATATGGCAGACGAAGGCAAAATCTGCTTTGCTAGAAGGTGCGAGTTTGCCGTAAGGGCTGAAGCGTTCGTCTTCTAAGAATTTTTTATCAGCAGACCATTTGGCAGAATATGGCGGATTGGCTACGACTGCACTGAATTTTTTATCCATGAAAGCAGGTTCTTCAAGTGTATCGCCATTTGCTATTTCAAAATGTTGATATTGAATATTGTGTAAAAGCATATTCATGCGAGCAAGGTTATAGGTAGTTGCAGTTTTTTCTTGTCCGTAGTAATAAGTAACTTTAGTTTCTTTGCCGACACGAAGAAGAAGCGAACCACTACCGCAACATGGATCGTATACGGAGAATAATTTATCTTTATTTAAGGTTACAAGGCGAGCTAAGATTTTGGATACTTGTTGTGGTGTATAGAATTCGCCAGCTTTTTTGCCTGCTGTCTGGGCGAACATGCCTATTAAATATTCGTATGCATCACCGAGTACATCAATTTCAGCATTATCAAAATCTAAATCAAGATTGTCTATACTAGCTAATACTTTGCCGATTACTTGGCTACGTTCTTTGACATCTTTGCCAAGTTTGGTGGATTTTAAATCCATATCATCAAATAAACCTTCAAAATCATGCTGGCTTTGTGTACCGAGTGATGATTCCGAAATAGCAGAAATGGCTTTGTCGAGTTCTTCAATATCGAAGCTATTTGTTTCTTTTAAAACTTTAGTGAAGTGAGAAAATAAATATTGTGGTGCGATAAAGTAACCAAGAGATTCAACAATATCAGAACTAAAATCGTTTCTTACATCTTCATCATTATCAGCATAGAAATCTTCAAAAGAGATATTATCTTCTTTTAATAATAAATGAGCATTTTTTTCTACTTTTTCAGATAGATAACGGTAAAAAATTAATCCTAAGATATAAGATTTGAATTCGTAAGCTTCCATACTACCACGCAAATTATTTGCCATGTCCCAAAGTGTAGAATGAAGTTGCGCTTGTTGTACTTTTTGAATATCAGAAGTTGACATAAAAATCCTCCTAAAAATAAAATGATGTTCATTTCTTTTATGGTAAAGAAACGAACTAAAGAAAATTATTATAGATAAAATTTTAATTTAAAATACAAAAAGTAATGTATTATATTTATTTGTTCATTTCTTTGGTGACAAAGAAACAAACCAAAGAAAGCCACCGCAGATAAAATTTTAGCTTTGAAAAAAAGTTATCATTTCATACATATTTGTTCATTTCTTTAGTGATAAAGAAACGAACCAAAGAAATCACCCGCTCACGCACTTTTTACTTTGTCAAAGATAAAAATATATCAACAACGTTCTAAACTCGCAAGGCTCAAACAGTAGAACTAAAAGCGTAGCTATATTTTTATCTTTGCCAATAGCTAATAGCTACCGTAAAAAGATGCTAAAATGCGGGAAAAGTTTGGTGTTATTAAAGATTTTTTAATATAGATTTTATGTTCGTAATATAAGATTTGTATTATTTTGTGTTAGATAAAAAATAATAACCGAATATCCCTCACGTTAGCAAATTTTGCGGTAGCCGTAGGCTATTGGCAAGAATAAAACCATGACTATGAATTTAGCTCTACTGTTTGAGCAAAGCGAGTTTAGAGCGTTATAGTCATGATTTTATAATTGACAAAGAAAAATTGGTATCGGGAGGTAGAGTTTTTTTGTTACTTTTCTTGCTCATGAAAGAAAAGTAAATATAAAATAGGGTGTTTGTTCATTTCTTTAATGATAAAGAAACGAACCAAAAGAAAGCCATTGCAGATAAAATTTTAGTTTTGAAAATAAAATTATAGATTAAAAATATTTTGCTACGTGTTCTTTGATGAAGTCTATAGCTTTATTAGTTATAGTTTTTTTCTGTGAATATCCTTTATTAATTTTACTAGCTATATCCATTCTATTGGTGAGTCCGCTATAATTGTATTCTTGAATTTGTTCAGCTATGAAAGCTGGTTCTAGGTCGTATTCTGTAGCGAAATTTTTGATTTCTTGTTGTTGTTGTTCATCTTCAAAATTTTTGAAGGCATCATCAATAGAGCTGTCTGGATTTAAATTTGGAATGACTTCATCTAAGAATTTTTCAATTAAATCTATTTTATAACGTAATTTTTGATTGCCACTGCGATTTAATTCTGTTTTTATTTGTTGTACTTCTGTCTGTTGTTTGGTTTTGTCATGTCGTTCTATATTATGGATAAGGTTCATAATATAATCAAGATTAATATTGTCTGTGGCTACAAGTTCAATACAGAAATCTATGTCATCTAAAATAGAAGTCTTTGTTTTATCATAGGAGTATTTTAGATTTTCATGGATTAAGAAGTATTTTGATTTGTAGTCTTCAAAATCTTGTATGTTGATATCTTGAATTTGTTTATCAAAGTCAAATTCAGTGAAGTTATTTAAAATATTTTTTGTTTTGATTAAATCACGGAAGGCTAAAACGAATTCTTTTTGTTCTTTTTCGGTGATTAAATCATCTACATATTCAGGTCTTGAAGCAACGGATAATAATGTTTTTATTTTTTCGCGGAATTGATTTAAATAATAATCAAAGTCTTTTACCAAAACATCATCAATATTGCTATTTTGAGAGAATAAGCGGATAGCGTCATCAGTTTTTGTCTTTAAATTGCGATAGCAAACGATATTGCCAAATGGTTTTGTAGTATGTTCTACGCGATTGGTACGAGAATAAGCTTGTAGTAGATTGTGATATTCTAAATTTTTATCTACATATAAAGTATTCAATACTTTGGCATCAAAACCAGTTAACATCATGCCGACTACAATTACAATATCTATTTGAGCTGTTTTGATTTTTTTCATCAAATCACTAGCAAAAGCAGGGAATGTAGTTACATGGTAATTTGTATTATACATTTTATTATAGTCAGTGATGATTTTTTCAAGGCTATCTTTAGAATGTTCTTGTTTAAATTCTAGGTCTTCATTTTCTTCATAAGTGAAGATAGCAGATATCCTTAAATCTGTATTTAATTCTTTAAAAATATTGTAATAAGCTATCAATGTTTTTATATTAGCTACAGCGAATAAAGCATTGTATCTGCGGTTATTTGTTTTTCTATCGTGATTATCTATGATATGTTGGGCAATGAGTTTTAGTCTTTTTGGTTCAGAGAAAACTTCTTCTTTGTCGATATTTTCTACTTTTGTATCATCAAATGGATCGTATTTTCCTTCAAATGTTTTGATATATTCTACATTGAAGCCCAATACATTATGGTCGAAGATAGCATCTTTGATTAAATAAGTGTGTAGACATTTGCCGAAGATATCTGCTGTGGTGCGGTTGTCTTGTGATTTATTTTCTATAAAACGCGGTGTACCAGTAAAACCGAAGATTTGAGCTTTAGTAAAGGCTTTTTTGATATTAGTTAGCTGTTTACCAAATGTAGAGCGATGACATTCATCAAAGATGATGATTACTTTTTCTTGAGCGTATTTGGTGAAATAATCGTTATATCTTGGCGTAGTAGTGGCTTTGGCTAATTTTTGAATAGTAGTAACAATGAAATTTGTATGTTCATCTTTTATTTGTTTAGCTAGAATAGCTGTATTATCAGTAGCGTCTATAGAGTTAGCTTCAAATTTATTGAATTCCTGTGTAGTCTGGCGGTCAAGGTCAGAGCGGTCGACTACGAATAATACTTTTTTGATAGATGGTTGTTTAGCTAATAATTGCCCACATTTAAAAGAAGTGAGTGTTTTTCCTGAGCCTGTAGTATGCCAGATATAGCCACCTTCATTAGTATTGAGTGCTTGTTGAATTAAATTTTTGTGTAGCATATTACTTGATATGGTCGCATAATCATTAAGATTTTATCTGTATCATTGATAATCATATAATTATAAAATCATATCTAATAGATGATTAGGATTTAAAAAGCTTTGTGCAAAATCAGCTAATTTAGTTATGCGTTTATTATGTTCATCAGTCCAAAAGAAAGTAAGACTATATAGAGGATTGTAATCGCTGTTGGCATAATATTTAGTATCGACACCATTGGAGATGACGAAAATCTGAATGAAGCGAAAGAGATTGCAATAAGAATGTATTTTGTAGCGATTAATTTGATTAAAGGCTTTTTTGATATCTTGACCACGTTTTTTTAGTTCAATTTGTACAAGTGGCAAACCATTGATAAGAAGTGTTACATCATAGCGAGCATCATTTTTTGTAGTTGCATTATGCACTTTTATTTGATGAGTAATTTGAAAAGTATTATTGCTAAAATTTTCTGTATCTAATAATTTAAAATAAATTTGACTACTATCATCACGTTCTATAGTGAATTTATCATGTAAAAATTTAGCTGATTGATGGATACTTTTACCACCAATTTTAGTCAATAAACGATCAAATTCTTTATCTGACAAATCTTTGCCGTTGAGTGTTTCTTGATTGAGTTTATTTATTTGTTTGCGAAAATTAATAAATAAGTCATCAGCATTATTGATTTTAACTTTTTTATATTGGCTAGATAATTGTTGGATAAGCTCTTTTTCTAATTCATTTTCACTTTGTGGGTACATAATAGTAATACCTTTCTAGTTTATTTTTTTTATGTAATAAATATACAAAGAAAGACTACTCCTAATCATCAGGGAATAGTCTTTTTGTCTTTTATTATACTATATCTAAAGTTGTATTTCAAAATACATAAAAGTTTATAGTATTAATTTATTTAAAATACGGAAAAAGTAACGTAATAAAAACCAAATATCCCTCACGTTAGCAAATTTTGCGGTAGCCGTAGGCTATTAGCAAGGATAAAACCATGACTATGAATTTAGCTCTACTGTTTGAGCGAAGCGAGTTTAGAGCGTTATAGTTATGATTTTATAATTGACAAAGAAAAATTGGTATCGGGAGGTAGAGTTCTTTTGTTACTTTTCTTGCTCATGAAAGAAAAGTAAGTATAAAATAGGGGGTTTGTTCATTTCTTTGGTGGCAAAGAAACGAACCAAAGAAAGCCACCGCAGATAAAATTTAAGCTTTGAAAAAAATTATCATTTCATACAAAGCTTAAAACTCGCTACGCTCAGACAGTTAAGCAAAAACCGTATTCAATGATA